>ENA-OFCF01000431-OFCF01000431.1-metagenomes-genome-assembly--contig:-NODE-431-length-18784-cov-8.951893_pt1 | contig 18784 bp, 22 predicted proteins | sample MGYA00153387_OFCF01 | MGnify analysis MGYA00153387
ATGTAGCGCTACGGAGACATAGGAAAGCGGGGATTTGGACTCAGAACATGCGTTTCAAGGGCGATGAAAAACCTCCACTGAGAATCCGCATTGAGATTGCGCCCAGATCGCACGCTGAGCACTTCTGGGATTTTGAGCAGAAGACTCCGGCTGTTGCGGACCAACTCCTCAACCGCCGCGGCGTTCGTCTCGTCTTTCAGTTGGTAAATACGCGACGTGGTGGATCATTTCACGATTTCCAATTCAGTGCGCCTTTTTTCAACGCATATGCATAAGCCACTAACAAGACTCCAGCAAAAGATGCCATGCTGACTAATGCCACCGGGCCAGTTGCTACCAAGTCCCGGAATTGCACCGCCCACGGATACATGAAAACCACCTCGATATCAAACAGCACGAACAACATCGCCACGATGTAAAATTTCACGGAAAAGCGCGGTGCACCCTCGCCGATCGGCAACATCCCGCACTCGTATGGCGTGTCCTTGGAAGCGTTGCGTTTCGCGGATCGCCCAAAAATCACACTGGCTACCAGAACGAAGCCGGCGAAGCCGAAGGCGATGATGACTTGCAACAGAACTGGTAGATATTGTTCGGACATGGAAGGCTTGGGGTGACGGCATGGTTCTTAGCGATAGCCGCGTGCATTGGGTAGAAAAAAACCCGCGCTCATGACAAGCGCGGGGTTCAAAAGATTTTCCAGGACGATCAAGTTCAATCCTGGGCTGCGGCTTCTTGAGCTGTCGCATATGCGCTCGACGCCTCATGCACACGGGAAGTTCCCTTGTATTCCTTGCCAAGTTTTTCAACGAGGCCTCGGGTGACTAGGTTCTGAAGTTTCTCATAAGCCCGCAAGCGGAGCATTTCCTCTCCGCCGCTCACAGCGTTGCGCAATTTGAGATTCGCAAAAACCCGCTCAAACAGGTCGTTGAAACCAAAAACCTTCTTTTCAGATAGGACATTGCAAAGCTCATCGGTGACGTGATCGGGTAAGCGCCGAGAGAATCGGGTACGTTTCGTGGTGATTGCCATAACGACGTGAGCTTAATCGATCATTCCAAAATAGCGACTCTAAAAATGGAGAATTATTTCGAAGCACCTGAAAAGTTTTACAAGCCTTAAGTGACGTCATTCTGAAAAAAGTTTGATTAGACCGCAGATGCTGGCTTGACAGGCGGAGTTTTTCCTCCAATCTCCGCCTCCCGCCGCGTCGGAAACGTGGTAGGTAACAGAAATTCTCATGAAAAAGGACATTCATCCGAAATACAATCCGGTCGTCTTCGTCGATATGACCACCGGCAAGCGCTTTATCAGCCGTTCCACCAAAACCTCCGATAAAAAGGAAGTCATTGATGGCGTAGAGCACAGCCTGATCTCGATCGGCATCACCTCAGACTCGCATCCGTTCTTCACCGGACTTGCTCAGTTTGTGGACACTGAAGGCCGCATCGATAAGTTCCAAAAACGTTTCGGCACTGTCCGCCGCGTCGGCAAACCCAAGCTCGACTGATCCGAGAACATTTTTCACCCTCAACCTAACGCTCGTCCGCTTGATCGCAGACGGGCGTTTTTTTTGCCGCGATTTTGGGAAACCTGATGCAAACAAAAGACACCAGGCAGTTTTGCTTGGCGATGTTTGATTCGCCGGATTAACTCGCCGCGTGCTCGCGAAACGAATCATTCCCTGTCTGGATGTCACTGATGGCCGTGTGGTCAAAGGCGTGAATTTTGTCGATCTGATCGACGCTGGAGATCCGGTGGAAGCGGCGATCGCCTACAACGCTCAAGAAGCTGATGAGCTCGTATTTCTCGACATCACCGCCTCGTCAGACAACCGCAAAACTATGGTCGATGTGGTCCGCCGCACTGCCGAACAGTGTTTCATCCCACTCACCGTGGGTGGAGGCATTCGCTCGGTGGAAAATATGCGCGAAATGTTGCTAGCGGGTGCGGATAAAGTCGGCATCAACACCTCTGCCGTCACCAATCCCGGCCTGATCGATGAAGGTGCCGGCACATTTGGCAGCCAATGCATCGTCGTCGCCATCGATGCCAAACGCGAGGGTCCGGGAAAATGGGGCGTTTACACCCACGGCGGCCGCACTCCCGTCGGGCTGGATGTCGTCGAGTGGGCAAAAGAAGTCTGGCGCAGAGGCGCGGGAGAAATCCTGCTCACCAGCATGGATGCGGATGGCACCCAAGCCGGCTACGACATCGAACTCACCGCCGCGGTTTCTTCAGCCGTTGGCATTCCGGTTATCGCCAGCGGTGGTGCTGGCAACCTCGATCACATGGTGCAAGTCCTCGACGCAGGCAAGGCGGACGCGGTGCTTGCAGCTAGCATTTTTCACTTCGGAAAATACACGGTTAGCGATGCCAAAAGCCATTTTGCCAGTCGCGGAGTGCCGGTCAGGCCGATGGTCCGCGGAAACTTTTGAGTGCCTGAAATAGCTGGTAAATGCCAGTTTGCGTGATTAATTTCGATTTTTTTAATTATCCACTTGCATCATCGTCGCCGGGGTCCTATTCGTCCGCCCGCCTGCCGGAGTTTTTAAAGCGAGGATAGCTCAGTTGGTAGAGCAGTTGGCTTTTAACCAATTGGTCCTGGGTTCGAGTCCCAGTCCTCGTACTTCTATTTCAGACAATCTACAGCATCTGAAATTTTGTTTGGCGCCCGACTCTCAATCGTAAAGAGAGGCTCGCGAATCTGCGAACGCATTCGCACCTGCTAGATCCCATCGCCCGCATGAACTGCGTAATTGTGGGTCTTGGTTTGTCTATGAATCTCCGGGCAGGCTGGCCCCATTGCAGGCTCATCTTTCCCACTTATTCGAGAACGAGAATTCCGCATTCCATCGATTTTTACCTTTGCGGGCAGCCAGCAATGATCAAGGCTTGCACCGAGATGCTTGATGAAATATGCGTCTCGGCGAGCCAGATCTAATTCGATGCGTTCTGAACTCCATACATTTCTAACAAATGAACATGGTTCTTGTCCGCCACCTCTGGGGCGTGGATTACCCACACGGCCTAGAGCCCTATCTGGCCCGCTGGCGGGATGTTGGCTACGAGGCCTTGGAGGGAAGTCTCCACTTCTTGCCTGATCGCGAGGCATTATTGCGCTTTCTCAAAACGAGCGGTTGGAAATGGATTCCACAGGTTTTCAGCCGTGACTACATTGCCGGTGGAAGCGTGCGCGAACACCTATATTCATTGAAAAAACAGATCGATCATTGCATGGAACAACAACCGTGGTTTTTCAACGCGCACAGCGGCTCGGACACCTGGAGTCTATCACAACCGGAGGATTTCTACGGAGCCATGCTTGAAATGGAACGCCGCCTCGGCGTGGCCATCTGCCATGAAACGCATCGCTCGCGCTATTTCGGCAACCCATGGATTACCCGGCCGATCCTCGAAAAGTTTCCCGACCTCAATCTGACCTGCGATTTCAGCCACTGGGTTTGCGTGGCCGAACGCCTGCTAGAAGATTGCGGGGAAATCATCCAACTCGCCCCAAATCATTGCCATCACCTGCACGCACGCACCCATCACCGATCTAGCAGACATTTGCGAGTGAGTGGCCCACCGTGAAAAATTACGCTTCAATCAGAATCTATCAGCATAAATCCTATGAAAACCATGACATCCCGCGAGCGCGTCCGCGCCGCCATCAACCATCAGCAACCCGACCGCGTGCCGGTCGATTTCGGCAGCACGTTTATCACCGGCATTCACTGTAGCGTCGTCGCGGAATTGCGCGATCACTACGGGCTCGAAAAGCGCTTGATCAAGGTTTGCGAACCCTATCAGATGCTTGGCTTGTTGGAGGACGATTTGCTCGACGCGATGGGTGTGGATGTGGTGAGCATTTTCCCACGCTACACGATTTTCGGATTTCCCAACGAGAACTGGAAAACCTGGCGTTGCCCGTGGGGTCAGGAAGTCCTGGTTTCCGAGCATTTTAAGACCTACGAAAATGCCAACGGAGTGTATATCTATCCCAAAGGCGACACCACAGCCCCCGCCAGTGGTCACATGCCGAAAACCGGTTATTTCTTCGACTCGATCGTCCGCCAACAGCCTATCGACGAAGACAATCTTGATCCTGCTGACAACCTCGAAGAGTTCAAACTCATGAGCGAGGAAGACCTGCAGTATTGGCGGAACGAGGCCGACCGGCTGCGCGGCGGTGACCGTGCCGTGATCACCCATCTCAACGGCACTTGCCTCGGTGACATCGCTCTTGTGCCAGCTCCTTTTCTAACTCATCCGAAAGGCATTCGTGATATCGCAGAATGGTACATGGCCACTGCGGTGAATCAGGAATTTGTGAATGAAATTTTTGCGCGGCAAAGCGATATCGCCCTCAAAAATCTCGAATTGTTGCATGGAGCCGTGGGCGAGGTGCTAGACGTTGTGGTCGTTTGCGGCACCGACTTCGGCACGCAGGAATCAAGTTTTTGCTCCACCGACACTTTTGATCATCTGTGGCTGCCACACTATCGGAAAATGAACGACTGGATTCATCAACACACCCAATGGAAAACCTTCAAACATTCCTGCGGTGCGGTGGAAGAATTCATCCCTCATTTTGTAGATGCCGGATTCGATATACTCAACCCGGTGCAGTGTTCGGCGCGCGGCATGTCAGAGGAAATCCTCAAGCAACGTCATGGCGAGCGCATCACCTTCTGGGGCGGGGGCGTCAACACCCAGAAAACCCTACCCTTCGGCACGCCGGAAAAAGTACGCACGGAAGTGCTGCGACGCTGCGAGGTGTTCTCACCCGGCGGTGGTTTCGTGTTCAACTCGATCCATAACATCCAAGCCCTCACCCCCGTTCAGAATGTCACGGCGATGGTTGCAGCCCTGCGTGAATTCAACGGAGATAAATAACTCATGAACCCAAAACCACCAGCTACCAATCTAGCATATCTTCTGCCGATCTGCCTCGTCGCCACCCTCGGTGGACTGTTATTCGGCTATGACACTGGCGTCATCTCCGGGGCCATCGAACCACTAACCGCCAAATTTGGACTCAGCGATTTCATGAAAGGTTGGGCCTCGGGTTGTGTGTTAGTCGGCTGTGCAGCGGGCGTATTGTTAGTGGCCCCATTTCCGACCGCTTCGGGCGCAAGCTGGCAATGTTTCTCGCCGCGCTGATGTTTCTAATCTCAGCGATCGGCACGGCCATTCCCAATGACATCACCACCTTTATCGTGTTCCGCATTATCGGCGGACTGGGTATCGGCATCGCATCCATTTCGACTCCGATGTAAATTGCGGAAATCACGCCTGCCCACATTCGCGGTCGGATGGTGGCGGTCAATCAGATCGCCATCGTCGGCGGTATCGCGGGCACCGCGTTTATCAACTATTTCATCGCCATCGCAACAGTAGACAAATGGGGCCGCCGACCGCTGATGTTGTTAGGCTCGGCGGGCATGGGCGTGAGCCTTCTCGCCATGGGCATCATGGCCCAGACTCAAACCGATCCGACTGCTAACAGCCAGTGGATGTTGGTTTTCATCCTCCTCTACATCGCCTGCTTCGGCTTGTCCCTCGGACCAGTGGTTTGGGTAATTCTATCCGAAATTTTCCCAACCGCCGTGCGTGGCCGCGCACTTGGATTGGCGACGTTTTTCCTGTGGACAGCGGACTATGTGGTGACGCAGACTTTTCCGATGATGGATGCCAAGGGTTCATGGTTCGTGAAACACTTCAATCATGCGTTTCCATTCTACACGTATGCGGCATTCTGCGTGGTGCTGATCGTTGTCGTCTGGCGTTTCCTGCCAGAAACCAAAGGCCGCACTCTCGAAGAAATCGAACAAAGCTGGGAGAAATGATGCCACGCATCTGAGGTGGAACTGCGTGTGAGTAGGCCAGCTTACATCACGCGCTCGCGATGGCTGCAACAAGATGTTCATGCGTGGTCCCGCAGCATCCACCGATGATAGAGATGCCGATGCTGCGGAGTTTGCAGGCCAAGTCCACCATGTCTGCGGGCGTCGCGTCATAGCGGATCTCTCCTTCAATCATTTTCGGTGCTCCGGCATTCGGTTGCAGGATAGTAGGACGCTCGTCTGCGGCGGCGACAATTTGCCGGGCGAGTTCAAGATAACTCCCTAACGATAGATCCGTGCCGCAGTTCGCCCCGACGATGGAGGCCCCGGCATCGAACGCTGCGCGAATGGCATCAGCGGCAGTGGTTCCCGTCATGGCGCAACGACCTCACCCCTCCGGTGTCATCTTTCATTGGCGCAACACGACTCTCTCCCTGTTCATCGATGCCGCAATGCAGCCGCTGAACTCGGCATTTGCGGAGCACTCTCAGGTGTGTGGCGGTGACGATATTCTCCAGGCGTGAGCTTCATCACCCGGCGGAACATGCGGGTAAAATGGCTGTGATCAAAAAATCCAGTTTGTAATGCAATGGTGGTGATCGTTAGATCAGTAGTTTCTAGCAATCGACATGCTGCGTTGGCGCGCACTCGCAACAAATACTCACGCGGACTCGTGCCAAATAGTTTGCGGAATTTACGGTTGAACTGGCTCTTGGACAGAGCTGCCACTGCTGCTAGATCTTCCGTGCGCAGATTTTCTGCATGGTGCTGGTGCATCGTATGCAGCACTTCTCCCATTGTGCCATATGCGAAAGGCGCTGTTCCTTTTTTCCCAAGCTCTCGGTGGATGCCTGCCAATCCAATAATTTTTCCGTCGATGTCGCGCACTGGCACTTTGCTGTAAAGTATGAGATTTTCCGAGCCTGCTTCTTCCGGTGCTGCGGCGATGGCGTTGAGGATCGGCTGTCCGGTTGTCATCACGCGGCGGTCGCTCTCAACATAACTCCTCGCCCGGTCAATTGGCCAAAAATCAAAGTCGGTTTTTCCTAAAGTTTCCTTTTCACTCGCGACGTGGCAATATTCGCATGAGCGTCGATTATTCATGACAAAGCGCCCGTCCAGATCCTTCATGAAAAACGCCACATCTGGCAGCAAGTCAAGCAACTGACCGAAAGTGCTTTGCCAATCCATTCGATTGAGAAAATTCTGCTGCGATTTAAAGCCGCCCATGCGTTAAAAATACACAAATCATATCCTCTTATACAAGCGTCACTTTTAAAGAAATTATAGTTTCTTTCGGTTTAACACACAACACACACCACCTCACATGACCACCTACGATGATCGCCTCTCCCGCTACCGCATTGCAATGGCTAACGGACGCCCAGACAAGATACCTATCCGCCCATTTGTCGCCGAGTTTGCCGCAAAAGTAGCAGGCATGACCAACCAAGACGTCACACAGGATTATGAGAAGGCATTCGAATCCGTGCGGCTCTGCGCTAAGACTTTTGACTGGGACGCCGTAGTTCCTAACATGGTCTATGTTTGGGGCGGCATTGCGCAAATGCTGGGGTCTCGATATTATTCAATTCCGGGCATCGGCATTGAACCGGATACCGGTTTTCAATACCTCGAGCCAGCCGAGGGCGAAGAATGGATGCGCGAAGATGAATATCCGGCACTGGCTGCAGATCCGACAGGCTATCTGATGGAAACTTGGCTACCGCGCACTCAGAGCCGCATCTGCAAACCCGGCCAGCCTACCACTGTGACTAACCAAATGGCTTGGATGAAAGGTGGCATGGCGCTGATGCAATATTTCAACGCATTCGGCGGAGCAACCGAGCGCTTGCGGACAGAATGCGCGATGCCTTCGGCCATTTGTGGCATCCTGAAAAGCCCGTTTGATATCATCGCAGACAAGTTCCGTGGCTATATCGGCATGACCATGGATATGCACGAGCGCCCGGACGAAGTGATGGCAGCAGTGGAGGCTATGATGCCCCACATGTTAGCAATCGCCAAAGCATCGGCAGATCCTGCTCGCATTCTCCCCGTCACGATCTGGATGCATCGCGGCTGTGTTCCTTTCATCAATCCCGCCCAGTTCGACCGATTTTTCTGGCCGAGCCTCAAGCCCATCATCGAAGAATTGTGGGCGGATGGCCATCAGACGCTGTTCTATGCCGAGGGCAAGTGGCATCACCACTGGGATCGTTTTCTGGAACTCCCAGAAGGCAGCATCATCGTCCACTGTGACCGCGACGATGTATTTGAGGCAAAGAAAAAACTGGGGCACAAATTCGCTATCAGTGGCGGCATTCCCAACACTTTGCTCAGTTTCGGCAAACCTGACGAAGTTCGCGCTTTCTGCCGCAAAGTGATCAGCGAGGTGGCAATCGATGGCGGCTACATCGCCGATGCCGGTGCGATCATGCAGACCGACACGTCGATCGAAAACATTCGAGTGATGACTGAAACTTTTCGGGAATTCGGCACCTATTCGCAGGCGGCAACTCATCCGGTTCCTCCGCCGTTTTCGTTAGGAACCAGGGATCCACGACTTGTTCAGTGCGGCTCCGCCCGTCCAGCTGGTTCGGTGGAGCCATGGCTTGCCGCTAAATCTACAATGCCAGAAATTCTGGGAAATGAGGCGCTAGTGCGCTCCACGTGGGAAAACTTCGACTCATGGGCTTACGCATTCCTCTGGCATTGCGTGGTGTCATTTTGATGTCCATTCAGCGGCGTTTTTCGCATCGAACTAAGGACAATGCTCATGGCTTCGAAGGCCGCCATGGGCTTTTCATTTATTTTGGGAAATGACTACCCACTTTTTTCTAGCAGAATATTAACTTTTCATCAAACAGACGGTCATTGAAAAAAACTAACCGCCTGTGATTTTCGTGCCAAAATCCAGTTTCTCTTGGCCTTCAAACAAAAAAACAGCGGCCCTAATGAAAGGACCGCCGTTGAGATGATTGCTGTTAATGCAGGATCAGATGCCCTTCTTCACCACGTCGGTGAGAAGGTCGATCACGCGGTTGGAGTAGCCCCACTCGTTGTCATACCAACTGATCAGCTTGAAGAAGGTTGGATTCAACTCGATGGAGGAACCGCCGTCAAAAATCGAGGATGCCTTGCAGTGGATGAAGTCGGAAGAAACCACTTCGTCTTCGGTGTATTCTAGAATGCCCTTGAGGTAAGTTTCGGAGGCGTTCTTCATGGCCGCCTTGATCTCGGCAAGCGAGGTTTCCTTCACAGTCTTCACGGTGAGGTCCACGACCGAGACGGTTGGAGTCGGCACGCGGAAGGCCATGCCAGTGAGCTTGCCTTTGACTTCTGGACAAACGAGCGCCACAGCCTTGGCGGCACCAGTGGTGGATGGGATGATGTTGAGAGCGGCAGTCCGGCCACCCTTCCAGTCCTTCTTGGACGGGCCGTCCACAGTTTTTTGAGTGGCGGTGTAAGAGTGAACAGTGGTCATCAAGCCTTCAGCGATGCCGAATCCTTCCTTAAGCAACACGTGAACCACTGGAGCAAGGCAGTTGGTGGTGCAGCTCGCATTCGAGATGATGTGGTGCTTTGCTGGATCGTATTGGTCGTCATTGACACCTTGCACGAAAGTGCCGTCTTCACCCTTGGCTGGAGCGGAAATGATAACTTTCTTGGCACCAGCGGTCATGTGGCCCTTGGCTTTTTCCGCGTCAGTGAAGAGGCCAGTGGACTCGATGACGATCTCCACGCCAAGTTCCTTCCATGGCAAACCTTCGGGGGAGCGCGCGCTCACGACCTTGATTTCATGGCCGTTGACCACGATGATGTCGTCTTCCTCGAGTTCCGGGGAGGATTTCTTGGAGGAAACTGTGCCGTCGAAGCGACCCTGTGTGGAGTCGTATTTGAGCAGGTATGCGAGGTTATCGGCTGGAACAATGTCACCGACAGCGGCGACTTTGAAGGAGGTTCCGAGCAAGCCTTGTTCGACAAGGGCGCGGAAGACGAGGCGACCGATGCGGCCGAATCCGTTGATTGCGATGGTGGTCATATCAGTAGTGTATGGAAGACCGGTGCGGTTATTTCCGTCCGGCGGAGCTGAATTATTCACGGGAAATCCAAGCCGTCAACCCCCTGAGCCAAAACCGCAGAAAATGCGCGGTTTTCAGCAATCGCGGGATGAATACCTGAATCAACATATTTTTACCACCCTGCGGATATCTCTAACATTATCGCAGAACACGGCGGCAAATCCGGTAGAGCAACGCCCTGATGCTCAAGATCCTGTTGAGAAACCGTGCACGACCAGTCCGAATCGAGCCGATCAGCAAACGCCCAGCTTTCCTCGCCGAGCCGACCCACAAACATCCTCGCATCTTGCGGAATCAGAACCTTCACCCTGCGCAAAGTTTCGGAGTCGTGGAAATTTGCGACCACGAGAAATGCCTGACCGGATTTGGCATCACTGCGGAGAAATGCGTACAGCCAGTGGCCAGAATCCGTCTCGTCCCCCACCCTGCCAAATGCCGCGTTGTTTTTATTCGAGTGATTCAGTCCGTAAAACTCACCTGCGGTGAAGGCACGGGCCTGAGTCGCACGAATGAGTTTGCCATACCACGTGCGGAGCGCTTTTTGCTCATCACTGAGGCGACCTCCGTCAAATTTTCCATGATTCACCCATTTCACAAACTCAGGCATTGACCAGTAATCAAAGATCGTCGTCCGCGCATCATCCCCGCCAAAACCTTCCTCTCCCGCTGCCGGTTCACCAACTTCCTGCCCGTGATAGACCATCAACGGACCACGACCCATTGCGAAAAGCACCGCAGAAACCGGCTTCCCGACCTTCATCCCAAGACCTCCCCATTCTTTTGGACTGGCGAGGCGGACCTCATCATGATTTTCCGAGTAGCGAAGGGATTGATGAAACCGCTTGCCAGTGAACGTTAGAGGCTCCAGATCGTTCGCCCAATTTCCCGATTCATAAATGCCCTCAAGTATATCATAACTCGGATCATCATAAACTGCATCGAATCCAGCCTCAAGAAGCTCATCTAGCACATTTCCGTCTGTAAGTTTTGCTGGATCATTGTCATAAGCTTCTGCAGAGAAAAACACTTTTGCATCACGTTCTCGGCAACGCGCAACCAGCCAACGCCAGAACTCCATGGGAATCATGTGCGCCATGTCACAACGAAAACCGTCCACTCCCATCGACTGCCAATAACCAAGAATTCCATCCATAGTTTGCCAAGTTTTCGGCACTTCTGAAGCAGTTGCCGCCACGCCCGGAAGATGGCTGGTGTTGCGCCCAGTGGTGAAATCATGGCCGTAGTTGAGCTTCACGGTCTCATACCAATCATTGATCGATGGTGCCCAAGTGATGGCGTTATTTCCAGTGACCCTACCAAACGAACTCTCAGGCGCAAACAAGCCGTCGCAGCCGGGATTCCCGCCAGTTGGCAGCTTCAGAGGAGGCCCACCACCGGGATGTTGCTCTTGCAGATAGAAAAAATGATTGTCCCGATCAAAAAAAACATCGTGCCGATCACCCGCACCAAATGACATATCTGGACGCACATCAGAACCATACGAACGGGCGACATGGTTTGGAACAAAGTCGATGATTACCTTGAATCCGTGCTGTTTGCAGCGGCCTAACAAATCAGCAAATTCATCCAAACGTTTGTCCGGATTCAGCGCGTAGTCTGGACAAACGTCAAAGTAATCCTTGATTGCATACGGGCTACCAGCAAGGCCTTTCAAAATATCAGGCTCGTCGGCGGGACGATTCGGATAAGCGGTTCCACTCGCTTGCTCTAACACTCCGGTGAGCCAGAGATGAGTAAAACCCATCGCCTTGAGCGACTCCAAGGCCGCAGATGTGATATCAGCAAATTTCCCGCAACCGTTTTCCTTGATTGTGCCATGAAGCTTGCAGGTTTCGTTGGTGTTTCCAAACGTGCGCACCATCAATTGATAGATTACAGGACGAAGGTATTCTGTAGCAGGACTGACACTCATCGCAGCAATTGAAATCAGTTAATTATGGTCGGATACGGTTTTGCGGCGCGTTATCGTCATTATGACGAGTATTGTAGAAACGAAAATTTTCATCTCATTGAGTGGAATTTGTGGATTGATCTTGAGGACTAACAAATTGCGGAAATTTTATCCTGAACCCATTCGCCGACACCGTGATAGATTTTTGATCTATATCACTCCAGATCGACGCCGCATCAAACAACGGAACCAATGGCGGAGGCGCATCCTGAACCCATTCGATGGCTCGATTGGCGGTGAAATCACAGCTGGGACACCACTTTTCATCAGGCGCGATCCCATGTCCACAAGCCGGGCAAACCGAACCGGGCACCAGCCCACATCCACCTGCGACTAAGCGATGTGGAGGCGAGTGATTCATGATTCCAGACGGATGGCAGTGGAGCGCCCGTGTGCGTCGAGTCCCTCAATGCGAGCAAATTCTTGGACCACTGCGAGCGATGATCTAACTGACTTTTTATCGAGCCGCACAATGCTGGTTCGGCGTTGGAATTGGTCGGCACGCAAGCCAGAAAATGACCGGCCAGCACCGCCTGTCGGCAATGTATGGCTAGGTCCTGCTAGAAAGTCACCGACTGCCACCGGCGAGTCATTGCCAAGATAGATCGCTCCTGCGGTGCGGATTTGCGGCAACCAGAGTTTTTCCTCAGCGGTGATGAGCGAAAGGTGTTCCGGGCAAAATACATTAGAAATCGAGACGCCCTCGGCGAATGACTTTACGTGCAGTATAAATGTGCCCGACTTTAACACATCGCGTATGATTTTTCCGCGCGACAAAGTTGGCAGTTGTTTTTCAATCGATTTGACCACTTTGCCAATCAATGGTTTTGAATCGGTCACGAAGCCCACCACACTGTCGCCGCCGTGTTCGGCTTGGGCCAGCATGTCTGCGGCGATAAAATCTGGATTGCCCGTCTTGTCTGATAGAATTAGAATTTCGCTTGGACCTGGTAGCAGATCAATTGAAACCGCACCGACAAGCTGGCGTTTTGCCTCAACGACAAAACGATTTCCTGGCCCGAAGATCCGATCCACAGGGCGGATCGAGCGAGTTCCTAGAGCGAGCGCAGCAATCGCTTGAGCACCGCCCACCTTGATCACTTCAGTCGCGCCTGCCGTTTTGAGCGCGTATAACAGTGCGGGATTGACCGATCCATCCGGCCCACACGGGGTCGCCGCGATAATTTCTATCACTCCTGCAGCTTGGGCAAAACCTGCGGTCATCAACGCTGTAGAAACTAACGGCGCCTTGCCACCCGGAACATAAACACCCACCCGATCAAACGGAGTAAAACGCTCTCCCACAGTCGCACCTTCTGTATTTTTTGCTGACCAATCCTTTCGCAAACCACGTTTTGCGAAAGCATGAATGTTATTCAAACTTCGCGCAACAGCCATTCTGGTGGCTGGTGTTACGGCATTCTCTGCAATTTTAAATTCAGCATCCGTGACAAAAAGTGTTTTCGCGGTCAGTGCGGCGCCGTCAAAACGCTTGGTGAAAGTCACCAATGCTTCATCGCCTTTTGCCGCCACTGTCGCAATAATCTCACTAACCAAATCGCGAACCCCAGCTTCCGGCAGAGCTCGGCGGTTCAATCGACGGACAAACGCCGCGTATCCAGGGTCGAGTGGTTTGAGAATTTTCATAGCAGTCGGGAGAGCCGTGCTTACCCCATTCCCTCGCATTCGCCAAGCCTGATCCGTTGGCCAAAAAAATTGACGTCTTCGAGCACAATATGCCTTGATGTGAGTCGTTTGCTCCCTAGCTTGGGCGCATGATTTCCAACCCCATTGTTTCATCCGCATGGCTACTCACGGCAGTCCTCACCAACTGTGCTCCAACCAAAGAAAACCCGGCAGTCACCGAACGCAAAATGTTCGCGCTGTTGGAAAAATTTGATCGCTTCGACGACAATAGCGATGGCTACCTCACACGAAAAGAACTCGAGGCAGGAGTAAAAGCTGCCAATACGATGCTTATAAAACCTCAGCAATACGACGAGGTAATGATAGCATACGACACTAACAAAGACCGCAAAATTTCTCTGCGGGAAGCACAAAAAGGTGCCAAGATAGGCCCAGAAATATTCTCAGCCGAATGATGGTCATGGCGAGTGAACCTGTATGCGTGTCAGACTCGAGAGATACAAGCCTCGACTATCTAATGGAGTTTAACGAAGCGCCACTGGCCCGTGAACAATCTCCCGAATAAGCCCGGCGTTACTCTATCACATAATAAACGAAGCTCATGGGTATGCCGCGCCAGCCACATAGGGAAATTTTTAGGCTGCTATCGATCCACGGCCCGCAGGCGGATTCGGATGAGGGCGGCTAACATGCCCCAGACGTCGCGCAGTGGTTTGACTTTGCCGCCTTTTTTCTCGGTCCAATTTACCGGGATTTCCTTCCAATCTGCGCCACTGCGTTTGAGGGCGAATAGGAGTTCGCTATCGAAGGCCAGTCCGTTTTCACGAAGCCGATGGGCGATGTGGCGGTATTCGTCGCCGTGAAAAATTTTGGCCCCGCATTGGGGATCTTCACATCGGAGATTCAGTAACAAATGGACAACTATCAGATAACCGCGGTGTGCAAATCCGCGCCATGGGCTTTCGATCAATTCGGTCGTGGCCGTGCGTTTGCGGATTCCCAAAACCGAGTCACCGCTGGAAACCGCTATATCTAGCAGCCGAAGAAAATCTTCCGCATTTACGCTGCCGTCCGCATCGAGGAATGAAAGCCATGCCGCCTCTGGTGCCTGCGCCCACGCTTGCCGCACCACCGATCCCTTGCCGTAATGTTTTTCTGCAAAAAATACTTCGACATTAGGAAAAACTTCTGCGAATCCATCGCGCAATTCCGTTAGTGTCTGATGCTCTCTAACCTGCGATCCGTCATCCGCGATGATCCAGCGAATTACCAGCGGAGACTCCGCTAGTGCTTTGGCTAGGGATTTGCCAAAAACTGCCAACCTTGCGGAATCGTTCCACACCGGTGTGACTAGCAGAATTTCATCGATAATTTCAGTCATCAGGAGTTCACTTAAACATTGCGGAAAGCGTCATTCTTTCATCGGATTCGTCCGTCGCATGAAACACGCCGTCGTCATTATATGTTGGATTAGCGTCATCGTCACTGGAATTTTCCTCCGCTTCGATGATCTCGCCAAGCGTCCATTTCACGCCGACGAGGCAACCGGCGCACGACTCACCGCCAAACGCATGGAATCGCGCGGTGGTCGCTTCGATCCCAAGCATTTCCACGGCCCACTGCTCGGCGATCTGGCCATTCCGCTGTGCAGAATCCGGGGAGAAAACCATTGGCCCGAAATGACGAAAACCACTCTGCGCACGCTTCCTGCGATCATTGGCTGTCTGTTAATTGCACTGCCCTTGCTGTGGCGCAGGCGTTTCGGCGACGTTCCGATGCTTGCTGCGGCAGCGTTCATCGCCAGCTCTCCGCTGTTAGTTTACTACAGCCGGATGTTCATTCACGAATCTCTGCTAGTTTTATTTGGGATGCTGGTTCTAGTTTCGCTATCAAGCAAACCACGCTACGGCATCATCTTGGGAATTTTGATCGGCCTGATGTTTGCCACCAAAGAGAGCTTTGCCATCAGCATCATCGCATGGACTGGCGCAGGAATCTGGATCGCGTTAGAAAACCGATGTTTCATCGACCGTGAGACGCTCAGTCGCACGTGGCGCGACTATCGATTTCCCGCTGCAATTGCTATCTTCACTGCCACCATCACGGCGGCATATTTTTACACTGATGGATTCCGCCATCCACAAGGTGCCATTGATGCGGTGCGCACTTTCTTTATTTATGAAACCGTGGGCGGACATGACAAAAGCCTTGGCTATTACGCCCAATTGCTTGTTATGCCGAAAAAATGCGCTGGCACCTGGTGGTACGAAACTCCAATTCTAGTACTCGCACTCATCGCCTATGCTTCGACATGGTTAGTTCGTGCCGAACCGCAGCCGCACCGCTGGTTGATTCGTTTTGTCGCATATTCTGCGCTCGCTCATTTCGTCATCTATAGCCTCATCGGCTACAAAACTCCGTGGCTGGCTTGCTTGCCATGGGCACATGTTTGTCTGTTAGCCGGACTTGCTTTTTTGGATTTCACCAAACGTGAAATACCAATGAAAGTCATATTGATTTTGATCGCCCTAGCAGGACTCTTCACTCAGTTCAAACAAGCTCGTTTGGCCTGCGGTCGCTACGCATCAGACGCTCGGAATCCTTACGCATACGTCCCGACTCAACGAGATGTCGAGTCGCTAGAAACTTGGTTGCTTAAACTCCGCAAGGCGGCACCGAATGGAATGTTAGAGCCTATCGCAGTGGTCGGCAGTGACTACTGGCCACTACCATGGTATCTCCGATCCTTTGAAAAAATCGGATTTTGGCCAGATCCGCCACAAAACTTGCAGTCGATGCCATTGGTCATCTGCTTGCCCGCCAGCTCGGACTCGGTCATGACTTCGTTAGAAGACACGCACATGATCGTGCCGCGCGGCCTGCGCCCTGATGTACCTGTGCTGGTGTGCGTTAGAAATGACATTTGGAAAATCTGGATGGAACAACCAGCCGAATGAACGAACGAATTTTACCTCAAGACGCACTTCATTTTGCCCATGAGGCGATGAATACCACCTTCGGCCTGTGGCTGCGCGGTGTGGATGCCACGGCCGCACCGGGCATCGCCAAAATGTGTTATGAGCTAGTTGATTCGATAGAAAGTCGCCTAAGTCGCTATATCGATAACAGCGAAGTTTCCCAAATCAACGCACTGTCCGCAGGTGAAACCCTCTATCTCAGTGAGGAATGCCATCAATGCTTACTGTTAGCTCTCGATGCTTACACCCGTACTGCTGGCTTGTTTGACATCACACTGGGTGCCGGAATCCAACATTTAAAAGCCGGAGAAAAAGGCCCCATGCCGCCAGTGATTGGCCAATTGATCATCCATCCAGACGTGCCAGCGATCACCTGTGTTGCACCCGGTCGGCAGATCGACCTCGGTGGCATCGCCAAGGGATTCACACTCGATTTGCTCAAATATTTCCTGCTAGAATGGGAAGTGGAAGATGCCCTGATCACAGCCGGCGCCAGCTCGATGCTTGCCATTGGTTCGGGCCAGTGGCCTGTCGAACTCTCAGGTTCATCTCATTCGTTAGAGATCGGATTATGCGATCAATCGCTCAGCGCTTCAGGCATGATCATTCAAGGATCGCACATCGTTCACCCTGCGGGAATGGATGCCATGCCAGTGGTCCCCTGCTCTCACGTCTGGGTCACCGCCACTTCTGCTGCCGTAGCGGAAATCTGGTCCACCGCACTGATGCTCATCGCCGCAGATGAAATCCCAAGTTTCATTGTGGGTAATGATGATGTTTTATCTGTCCATGTCGAAATCGCGGGCGCTCTGAAAAAAATCTGGCCGCTGCACGAGCTGTCGATCTAACCACTTTGACAAATTCAAATCCTTCCTGCATCTTCTCAATATGCAGGCCATGCAGTATGAACAATCCATCGTTTCTATTCTGAAACGTGACAGGCGTTTTGATCCACATGCCTACTTTTTCCTTAAGGATGCGCTGGATTTCACCCTCAAGCGGATCGCTGATGGCAACGGCGGCCAAGCTAGACACGTGAGCGGTGCCGAATTGTTAGATGGTTTCCGCGATCACGCGCTTGAACAATTTGGACCAATGGCATTCACGTTGATGAATGAGTGGGGCGTGCGCAAGTGTTTGGATGTAGGCGATATGGTATTTTTGCTGATCGAAGAACAAGTATTCGGAAAGCAGGACAGCGACCGTCGTGAAGATTTTTCCGGCAACTTCGATCTTGATGAGGCGCTCAGCGCACCTTTTTTACCGAAAGGGAAACTGACTCCCGTAATTGCAGCAGGCCGCACGGCGCGGGTTTAGAATTCGTATTTCACCGGCGGTGATTTGGCAGATGAGTCGATGGTTGTGGCGATGTAGGATACAGCTAACAAAGCCGCGAAACCACCGAATCCACAGGTCATCGCCGTGATCAGGCCGATGAGAAACGGTGAAAAAATCAGCACTCCTATCATCATTCCACCCGGTTTGACTTCGTATGTCATCACAGCGAGGCGCAATTGAGAGCGGGCAATCGCCAGGCCCATGATCGAATAACACACGACCGCCGACAGCGCGGTGATGTGATAGAAAATACCGCAGCCACCGGTCACCGCAGCGCTGCTGAGCAAGGGCCCAATGCAGCCAACTAACATCGAGCAGATGAAGAGGCAAAACACGCCAATGCGCGCCCCGGTTCCACGGAATGCGGATGCTCCAATGGCACCCGCGCCAATCATAGCAGAACCGCCTAACACGGCAGCTCCGCAAGCTACCTCATGCCACCACTCTACACCACCGACCAAATACCGCACCACCACATAGGGCATCAGTGAAATGAAAGTGATAACAGAAATACCCCACAAACTGACAAATTTCCCCCAGACTACTTTCCATCGGTTCAGTTGAGTGAGTAATAACAATTCATGATTTCCCGCCTCGATTTCCTGTGTCATCAGGACCAACCCGCAGAGTGGCATCAGGACCATGCAAATCCCGCCGACCACCATCCAAAACGGCCCGGAATTGACTAACAAATTGATATTCAAGAGCCCGCACTCCACACTGCTAGATTCATTGTGATCGATCTGAAATTCTGCAATGATCGCCGCCAATGCCAGCACTTGAATAGTGAGAAATAACAGCACAAAACTGCCGCGCCGCAATCCTTGTCAGGGCGATTGCCCAGAAATAAGCAAAGATCCATTTTTGTTGGTGATTTGAGAAAAAGCTAGACATTTGCCTCCATTTTGGCAGTTT
>ENA-OFCF01000432-OFCF01000432.1-metagenomes-genome-assembly--contig:-NODE-432-length-18759-cov-4.416970_pt1 | contig 18759 bp, 13 predicted proteins | sample MGYA00153387_OFCF01 | MGnify analysis MGYA00153387
CCTGCTACCGAGCGCGTAGTGGACTTTCACCACCAAGTTATCGCCCATGCCGGGCACACCAAAAAAGAGCCTTTAGCAAATGCTAAAAACTCTTCTGGGTAGATTGGTGGGTGGATTGGTGGGTGGAATAGTGACTTAAGTAACCGTCCAAAGTAACTTAATTCAATGCTTCCCACAATCATTGGTGGAGATGAGGGGTGTCGAACCCCTGTCCGAAAGCAGTAAAACCTGACTTTCTACGAGTGTAGCTTTGTAATCAAATTCCCAGAAGTATAGTTTACAAGCAGACTATGCTTTTGGTAGCTTCATTTATCCCGTTTCTGAGGCAAAGCTTACTCAGACTCGTTTTACCGCAATTTGACGCTCTAGCCCAAGCTGCGGTCATCTCAGGTAGAACGTAGCAGACTAAGCTGCTAGTGCTAAATTATCTTCTGCGTTTATGTTTTTCCATAGTTGTTTAAAGCAGGTCCATGGATTCCTTCTACTCGCTTATCAGACTCTCCGTACCCCCGTCGAAGCCAATACATCCCCATGTAGGTACTCTCTTATTATACCTATTATTCCTTAAAAATCAATTAAAACAACTCTGTTCAAGCATTCCAGCGAAATGCCCATGATCTTGGACTTATCTGTTCCTTCAGTTAAAACCTATTTCTCTAACCCGTTAAGCTCGTCATAAAAATAGACATATCGTATGTCATTAACAGAGTCGAAGATGAATGTAATTTTTCCTTTTCATGTACTTATAGTTTGTATTTATTTATTAAACTTATATTATATATACATTTATATGAATTGTGAATTCCTCAAAATGGCATTTTCCCAGTATTTCCAACACGTATGTGGTTTTATACTCAAAATATTGTACATAATTTCGTTAATAAATATTTAACTTTTCTGAATAATAGTGTACAATAATCTCATAGAATTCAAGTACAGGTGGTGAGCATCATGAGACTTTTAGTTATAGGTGACAGCCTACTCACAGGATATGGAGTGCCAAGCGATAAGTCTTGGTTTAAGCTTGTGCAGGAGCAGTCCGATGAAACTATAATCAACAAGGGGATCGATGGCCATACGTCGTCCGATATCCTCATGAGATTCGCCGAAGACGTCGTATGCAACGCTCCGGACATTGCTTTCATCATGGCAGGGACGAACGACGCCCTGAGGGGAAGAACGGCAAACTATATCTTCAATAATATTTTAGAGATGATCAAGATTTCCCTCGACAGTGGGATTGTTCCTATCGTCATCCTCCAGCCAACGATAAACGTCGAGATGGCGGAAAAGATATATGGTGAGGATGCACACAATTATAAGGCCACGGACAATTCCATCAAGAGATACCGAAGGCTCATCGAAGACTTTTGCAATGACGAACATATCGACACCATAGATTTCAATAAGGCATTCAATGAAATGGATGTCACCCTTCACCCGGAAAAATACTATACGGACGGAATCCATCTGACGGAATTTGCCCATCAAAAGGTTTCCGAGAAATTCATCTACAAGTTCAACTACATTCTGGTCCATACTAATCCCAGTGACTATATCGTCAACTTCGACACGATCTCCACAGAAAAGATATGAAAACGGCGGTTATTCACGAGGGCACTGAAAAACCTCTGAATTTCAATTTAAAGTAAGCGGAAGAGAAGAAGGACCTTAACTGGTGCCTGCTTCTCTTCTTTTTTTTGAGGAATGGCTCCTTTGTATCCGATATTCCTCCCCCTTATTCGCCTAACAGGGTGAATATCCGCTTCATATTAACTGCGAAAATGGTGAATGCACCCTGCAGCTGCATGCCAAACAAGCCCCGTGCGGAGGCGACTGCATAACCATGGCCATGTTTCAGTTCGCTGTTCTTTGCTTCGATCTTGTACCGCTCTTTCGCCAAAGCCTTGAATTCCTCGGTCTCCTGGTAGGCTTGCTGCTCAGAATGGGTCTTGGACATCAAGGTCACCGAATACGACTTAGTCTTTGAACCCTCTTTGTAGCAGCCTTCCCGATACGGGCATAGTTTGCACTTCTCAACCTCGAAGTAATAGGATAATACCGCTGTAGAGCCGGTCTTTTCTCTTTTTTTCTTTCCCGTGATCGCTTTCTTGACACTCATGTGCCCCGCCTTGCAGACATACATCCCGGCATCCTTGTTGAAGACAAAGCCTGAAGAATTCCTACGTGGGCCATGCGTCACTGATTCGCTCAGTTTGGATACGAGTCTGATTTCCCGTTCTTTTGTCATCTCAAGATTGTCTTTTTCCGAGTAAGCGGAATCTCCTACGACAGCGTCCACCTTTATTCCTGTCTTTTCCGTCAGGGTAATCAATCCGTCCAGTTCTTTCCCATCCGCTTTCTCACCAGAAGTGACGGCGTACGCCGTGATGATCCGTTCAGGGGTAAGGGCGATATGTGTCTTGTAACCGAAGAAGGAGGTGTCCGCGGTCTTGTGCCCCAAACGGGCATCCTGGTCTTTCGACTGTGCAAGATGTTCCTGATTGTCCACGATGACTTCTTCCACATAGTTCAGTGCCTCTGTCACCGAGGGATTGTTCATGATGGCCTCATCGGATTGGATCAGGCTGGTGAGCTTCCTGGCGTAGTCAATCTGGTCCTCGTACAGTCCGTTCGTGACCTTTGCGGGCATCTTCTCCTTGTACCCTTCATCGACACGGTATACCGCTTTTCTCAGGTCCTTGCAGCTGTCCACGAGGATTTCCCTTTGGGATTTGAGATTGTACCGACTCTTGGTATGGGTGGAATCTACGATGATGGTTCCTGTCTGGATGACATTCTTCTTCAAAGCGTAGCCTACGCTCAGGTTCACCAGTTTGGACAGGATATCCGTATCCGAAAGACGAATCTTCCGGAATTTGGTGAGGGAACTGGGGTGGATCACGTCTTCCTCCGGGGTTAACCCCAGGAAGAATTTGAAGGACATGTCATACATCGAACGTTCGACGAGGTCGACGTCCGACAGGGTGTACATCTCTTTGAGGATCAGATACTTGATCAGCCGCATCGGCGGGATGGCGTTCCTCCCATTATCCAGACAGTATTTCCCAATCAGCTCATCCTCGATCATCGAGAAGTCGATCTCCTCGGAAATGCGTCGCAACTTATGGTTCTTGGGGATGAGCCGGTCGTACAAACCCGGATACTGACTGATGGATATTTCTGTTTGAAAATTAATCATCATACACCTCGAAATTATTATTCAATCATACAACAATTATATCACATATTACTAATATATACAATAACTATTATATAGTTTTTTGCATAAGAAAAGACCTGAGTTGTCTTAACTCAGATCTTACTTATTAGGCACTTTTTCAGTGCCCTCGTTATTCACCGCCGTTTTTAATTTCCTTAATTTCAAAAAAGATTTCTCTGGAATCCAGGTTGACGTTAGAGACAACCACATTGATCTTTTCTCCCAGGGAGAAGACCTTTCCTGAATGTTCTCCTCTAAGCTTCATGAATCTCTCGTCATAAACATAGTAGTCATCATAAAGGGAAGTGATGTGGATGAGGCCCTCTATGGTATTGGGCAGTTCAACGAACAGACCAAAGTTTGTCACAGAAGAGATGATCCCTTGGAATTCCTCCCCAAGGTGATTGGCCATATATTCGGCTTTCTTCAATGCGTCCAGTTCCCTCTCCGCATCTACGGCTACCCGTTCCATTTCGGAAGCCTGCTTGGATACCTCCGTCACGATGGGCAACAGCTTCTTTGTCCTTTGGTCATCGATCTTTCCATTCAGGAATTCCTTGATGATCCTATGGATCTGAAGGTCCGGATATCTTCTGATTGGAGAAGTGAAATGCGTATAGTAGGATGCTGCAAGGCCGAAGTGACCGATGTTCTCAGGGGCATATCTTGCCTGCATCATGCTTCTAAGGAGCAGCTTGGACAGGACCGGTTCTTCATCCTTGCCTTTGACTTTCTCCAGAATCTCCTGAAGGGCCTTAGGTTGGACTCCAGCGAAAAGCTTCACAGGGTAGCCCAAATTAAACGAAAACTCGGTAAATGCCTTGAGTTTCTCGCTATCCGGTTCCTCATGGATTCTGTAGATGAACGGAATATGGGTCCAGAACATATGCTCAGCAACTGTCTCATTGCACTGGAGCATGAACTCTTCGATAACCTTGTTTGAAATTTCTCTTGGATAGAGAGAAACATTGATCGGCTTCCCGAGTTTGTCCAGGGTGATTTTGCTTTCAGGGAAATCAAATTCGATGGATCCCCGCCTGTTTCTTTTCGCTTCAAGGATTCCTTGGAGTTCTTCCATATCCTTGATCATCGGGATGAACTTCTCATATTTCAGCAGGTCTTCATCCATCTCCCCTTTCAGAACCTTGGTGACTCCCTCATAGGTGGCACGAAGTTTTGATTCGATGATGGATTCGAAGATCTCATATTCCTTTACTTTCCCGTCCTTGTCGATGATCATTTCACAGCTCAGGGTGAGCTTGGGTTCGAACGGATTTAGGGAACAAAGGTTATTGGAAAGTTTCTTTGGAAGCATGGGAATGACCAGGTCGAGCAGGTAGACGGAAGTCGACCGCTTGAAAGCTTCCCTGTCTATAGGGCTACCTTCTCTGACATAATGGGTGACATCAGCAATATGGACACTTAACTTGAAGTCTCCGCTTGCGAGCCTGACAACCGAAACCGCATCATCAAGATCCTTGGCGTCGGCGCCGTCAATGGTCATGATCATGTCCTTTCTCAGGTCCCGTCTTCTTTCTATCTCCGAGGCAGGAATTTCCTCAGAAATTCTATCCGTGAAGCTTTGAACTTCATCCTTGAACTCTTCAGGAAGATTGTACTTTTTCACGACAGTCAGGATGTCTACTCCCTTGTCCCCCTTCTTGCCCAGAATTTCAGTGATGATTCCTTCAGGATTTCTACCCTTCTCCGGCCATTTCGTGATTTCTGCGACAACAACATCGCCTGTTTCAGCAAAATTCCTATTTTTTTTTCCGATGAAGACATCATGCTTGATCTTGGCATCTTCAGGTATGACAAATCCAAAAGCCTTCGATTCTTCATATACGCCGATGACCGAGGTGTTGTTTCTCTCGATGACGGTCAGAATCTCCCCTTCAGCCCTTTTAGTTCCGAGGGTTTCCCTTAGGAGCTTTACTTGGACCTTATCGCCATTCATGGCATCTTTCATTGCGTTTTCCGGTATGAAGATATCCCCCTGGCCTTCGCCTCTGAATACAAAGCCGAATCCCCGCTTATTGACATCAAGTTTTCCTGTATAGACGCCATATCTTTCAGGAAGAACAATTTTTTCATTTTTGATCTTTATGATGGTACCTTCTTGAACAAGTTTATCGATGACTTTTTTCAGTTCTTTCCTGTCGTTTCTTTCTAGTTCCAGGACATCTGCGAGTTCATCCGTGTTCAAGGGTTTGTAGTTGTGTTCGTTCAGGATTTCCATGATTTTTTCTAATAACATTTTTACCTCCGAATATTAATTGCTTAAGATCGCAATTAACGATGTTTATATTGCTTCTTCTAATTATACCTAAAAAGTCTTAACTTTATGCTGTTTTTGTTAAATTAGTTGAATATGTGCTTGGGTTTTATATCTAAGAGATGTCAAAAGCTCAATGGCCATGAAATTACAATAAAGAAGCTGCTTCTTGAGCAGCTTCTTCATGGTCTTCCAAGTCGCTTACTATTTCAAGAGTGTAAGGATGATTCCCCCATATTCTACAATCACTGGTGCGAAAACCAGTGAGACGATGGCCATCAGCTTAATCAGGATATTCATGGATGGGCCTGCCGTATCCTTGAACGGGTCACCAACGGTATCTCCGACAATACCTGCCTTATGGGCCGCACTGCCTTTTCCACCATGTTCTCCTGATTCGATATACTTCTTTGCATTGTCCCAGGCTCCTCCTGCATTAGACATCATGATTGCCAGAAGCACTCCTGTGACGACTGCACCCGCAATTAATCCTCCAAGCGTCTCAGCGCCAAAGAACAGACCTACCGCAACAGGCACAACAACAGCAAAAATGCCAGGAAGAAGCATCTCCCTTAACGCCGCCTTAGTTGAGATAGCCACGCACTTGTCATAGTCTGGCTTCCCTGTCCCTTCCATGATACCGGGGATTTCCTTGAATTGTCTCCTAACTTCCATCACCATCTGATTGGCTGCTTTACCCACAGAATTCATCGCCAGCGCAGCGAACAGAAATGGAAGCATTCCTCCGATGAAAAGCCCCACAAGGCTCAAAGGGTTGAGAAGATTGATTCCTGTCAGTCCTACGCTCTGAGCGTAGGAAGCGAAAAGTGAAAGGGATGTGAGGGCCGCCGACCCGATTGCGAATCCCTTCCCCATTGCCGCAGTCGTGTTCCCAACAGAATCCAGCTTGTCCGTAATTTCCCTTACCTCTGGAGGAAGATCGGCCATCTGTGCAATCCCTCCTGCGTTGTCTGCAATCGGTCCATATGCATCGACTGCAACAGTTATGCCTGTAGTGGACAACATCCCTACAGCAGCAAGGGAGATACCATAGAGACCCATGGTGGCATTCTGCATTCCACCCATGACAAAATACGATACGAGCACCCCTGTCACAATGAGCAGGGTTGGTATCATTGTGGAGAACATCCCGACTCCAAGTCCGGAGATGATATTCGTTGCTGATCCGGTCATTGACTCCAGGGCGATATTCTTGACACTGCTGAAATCCGCTGAGGTATAGACTTCGGTGATTCTCCCGATGAGGATGCCTACAATCAGTCCGATGACAACAGCAAAGAATGCACTAAAGGTATCAAAGATCAGGTAGCTCACAAAAAACGTCCCAATAATGACAATTCCACCGCTCACATAGGTCCCTGTATTCAGTGATTTCTGGGGATTGTTCCCCTTTGTATTCCCGGCAATGAATATTCCGGCCATAGAGGCGATAATTCCAACAGAGGCCAGCACCAGGGGAAATACTGCCCCGTACTTGCCAAGAATGACATATCCGAGAGCAACCGAAGAAATTAGCGACCCGACATAAGATTCAAATAGGTCAGCTCCCATTCCTGCGACATCCCCGACGTTATCCCCGACATTATCGGCAATGACTGCCGGATTTCTTGCGTCATCCTCCGGAATCCCGGCTTCTACTTTCCCTACAAGATCAGCACCGACATCGGCAGCCTTGGTGAATATGCCACCGCCAACTCTCGCAAAAAGAGCGATGGACGATGCGCCAAGGGCGAATCCCGTAAGGCTGACTGAGTCCTCGGGGAAAATCACAAGAAGGATTCCAATCCCCAGGACACCCAGACCCACAACACTCAGTCCCATGACCGCACCTCCGGAGAAGGCGATCTTGAGGGCTTTATTCTGGCTGTGTCTTGCGGCTTCAGCTGTCCGGACATTGGCCTTGGTCGCCACGTTCATGCCAAAGTAGCCGGCAAGAATTGAAAATAAACCACCCATCACAAAGGCTACAGATGTCCTGAAGTCGATCGCAAAGAGAAGGATGAAGAAGACAACGACGATGAACACGCTCAGATACTTGTATTCACTTTTGAGAAAGGCCAGAGCCCCATCATGAATATAGCCCGATATCTCACGCATCCGTTCGTTTCCACTGTCATACCTTGAAATTCTAACTGCCATAAAAAGTGCAACACAAAGGGCAAAAACACCTACAATGGCTGTAACGATAAAAACAATTTCCATACTCCCCCCAATGATTCCCCCAAACCGAAATATATGAATCTACTTTCATATATTGATAATATTACAAATTATCAATAAATTCAATGATTTTCTCCATGAATCCCTCACTCAGTGGCAGTTCCGGTTGATTATAGGTTGCCAGATTTCCTTCCACATTGATGGGGGCATCTTTCAGGATATGATTCATCCCCTTTATGATCGACAGCTCCGAACCTTCACATGCCTGATGGAGGAGCTTAGCGTCCTCAAAGCTGACCTGCAGATCGTTTCTGCCATGAAGGATGAGTACAGGGACGTTTACCTTGCTGATGACCTTCTGGGGGGCATAGGAGAACCAGGAGATGAGATAGGGTTGCACGGTGGGTCTGAACAAGGTGAAGAGTTCCACCGGAAGTTCAGTGACCAGGTTGCCCTTCTTCAGTTCCTCAACAATGGGAAGGCCTTTTTCATATAGGCTCTCTGATTGGGATTTCAGTTGTTTCAGGAGCAGTTCGTCTGCCGGCAGTGCTGTTCCAGAGACTGAAATGAGCCCATCGACATCGACGGAGGCGACTTCTGCAGCAGCGGCGATAAGAGCCCCTTCGCTATGGCCAAGAAGCAGGATTTTCTTGAATCGGACATCATCCTTGAATTTTTCTATCCAGGAGATGACGTCATGGATGGACATATAGAAATCCATTTCACTTTCCTTTTTCAGGATACTCTTGCTTTCACCAATCCCCCTCTTGTCATAACGGAGACTGTAGATGCCATGGTCCGAAAGGGCCTCGGCAACCATCTTCAGATTGTTGCTGGTTCCCGCCTGAGGATTGTTTCCATTTCTGTCCGTCGGTCCGGAACCTGGAATGATGATGACCAGAGTTCCATCGCCTTCTTCTTGCGGTTCCATGAGGCTTCCAAAGAGCTTTCCCTCCTTGTAGGCGAGAAACACCTCTTCTTCCTTGTATTTGGATTCGGGTTCCTGAACCTTCGCTGTGCAACCAGAGAAAGGAATCAGCAACATCCCCATAAGAGTAAGCAGCATAAACTTTTTCACAAGAATTCCCCCCCCAAACAAGCAAAAAGGCTGTCTAATCATAGACAGCCCAAATCTTTACTATATCATGTTCATTGCGATGGTATTTAGCGCAAAAAGAATCGCCACAACGATGGTAACTTTGCTTAGCAAAGCCTCACCAGTTCTGGAACGGTTTTTGCTGAAGAATGTCTCTTGGGAACCACCACCCGTAAACCCTTTAAGACCATCTGTCTTGCTCTGTTGTACTAATACCAGGACAATCATGACAATCGCTAGTATGAATTCAAATACTACTAATACATTTTGCATTCTATCCCTCCTGATTAACTAACACCTTATTTTATCATACAGATAAACTTATATCAACATATAATCCAATATCTGATGATGTTGCAGTCTTTTTGTGTACTTCTATCATATCATAGAATTACTTGGTTTTACCATTATTTTTTTATACCTTCAAGGATCTCCTCATCAAACACGCATCCGGTATGATACCTCGTCATGGCTCTCTTCGTAGATGCGGTTCACATGAAAAAGCATCGATATGAGCACTTCGGGTGTCTCTTCTCCAGAAGTCCGAAGGTCATCACCTGTTCGTCCATGAAACTTAAGCCTTCCTCGGTGATTTCAAACTCTTCTTAACCGGATTAGTGTATCTAAAAAGCGATAACAGCAGTCCCGTCATCGAACAAACTCTCTTGAAGCCTAACGCCTTCAACCTGGTACGGTTTACTTTATAGGACTCCAAGAGGATTCCTGGGTACCCGTTTCCCTTGCTTTTGATTCAGCCCTCTTTTCTTCATCTCTCCAGATTGTTCGTTTCCTCATGCGACCCCTCATTGACAAAAGAAGTCGAGTCCTGGCCGAGCGGTCCAAAGCCAAAAAGATGAGTTTCCAGCAAATCGCCGGAAACTCATCTTATCGTCTATGCTGTTTTTCTTCGGATTACTTCTTCAGGTTAAAGAAAGTGTCAAGCCCTCTGTACTGTGCAACTTCTCCCAGTTCCTCTTCGATTCTCAGAAGCTGGTTGTACTTGGCAACCCTCTCTGTTCTGGCAGGAGCGCCTGTCTTGATCTGTCCGGCATTCAGGGCTACAGCAAGGTCTGCTATGGTAGCATCCTCTGTTTCGCCTGACCTATGGGAGATGACAGCTGTGTAACCAGCTCTGTTTGCCATTTCAATCGCATCGATCGTTTCTGTAAGCGTACCAATCTGGTTCAGCTTGATCAGAATGGAATTGGTAACTTTCTTCTCAATGCCCATCTTCAGTCTGTTGACGTTAGTGACGAAAAGATCGTCTCCAACCAGCTGAATCTTGTGGCCGAGCTTCTCAGTCATAAGCTTCCATCCATCCCAGTCTTCTTCTGCCATACCATCTTCAATGGAGATGATGGGGTACTTCGCAACTAGTTCAACATAATACTCTACCAGTTCTTCTGATGTAAGCTTTCTGTTTTCACTCTTAAGGTTGTACATGCCGTCCTCGAAGAACTCTGAGGAAGCAGGGTCAAGAGCGATGTAGAGGTCCTTTCCAGGAACAAATCCAGCTTTCTCGATAGCTTCGACAATGATCTTGATGGCTGCTTCGTTGGATTCCAGGTTTGGAGCGAATCCGCCCTCATCGCCTACGGCTGTTGACATGCCTCTTTCCTTAAGGATACCCTTGAGGGTGTGGTATGTTGTTGAGCACATCTGAAGAGCTTCACTGAAGCTTTCCGCACCTGCTGGCATGACCATGAATTCCTGTAGGTCGACGTTATTGTCGGCATGGGATCCTCCGTTGATGATGTTCATCATCGGTACTGGAAGTACCTTTGCGTTTACGCCTCCGATGTACTGATACAGTGGAATTCCCAAGGAACCCGCTGCTGCCTTGGCAACCGCCAGGGATACGCCAAGGATGGCGTTCGCGCCAAGATTGCCCTTGTTGTCCGTACCGTCGAGTTCTATCATGAGTTTGTCGATGTAGGTCTGGTCAAATACATTCAGGCCGATGATCTCAGATGCGATTTCGTTGTTGACATTGTCAACCGCCTTGAGTACTCCCTTTCCGCCATATACTGCCTTGTCACCATCTCTAAGTTCTACGGCTTCGAACATACCTGTAGAAGCGCCTGACGGGACTGATGCCCTGCCGACTGTTCCATCTTCAAGGTATACTTCAACCTCTACTGTTGGGAAAGCTCTGGAATCAAGAATCTGTCTTGCGATGATATCAACGATTTCTACGTACTGTTTCATTAATGAATTCCTCCTTAAGGAAATTATATTATTTTTTTCATAAGTTAACTTGTTAAACCAACAGTGAAATGCCGGTCATTTCTTCAGGCTTTTCCAGGCCCATCTCTTCAAGCATTGTTGGAGAGAGGTCTGCGAGACATCCGCCATCTCGAAGTTTCTTTGTTGGTTGGTTCGTCACATAGATGAGTGGCACGGGATTCGTGGTATGGGCGGTCATTGGTCCACCTGTGACATAATCGATGAGCTGTTCTGCATTTCCATGGTCCGCCGTTACAAATACCGTTCCATCTTTCTCCAGAACCTTGTCTATCACTCTCTTCATATACATGTCGACATCTTCAATAGCTTCGACAACGGCTTTCATCATGCCTGTATGTCCCACCATGTCTGGATTGGCGTAGTTCAGGATCACCAGGCCATAGTCTTCCTTGTCCATGGCTTCAATGACCTTTGAGGTAACCGCTTCCGCGCTCATCTCAGGCTTCAGGTCGTACGTGGCAACTTTGGCCGACGGCACGAGAATCCTGTCCTCATTGACGTTAGGAATTTCCACCCCTCCATTGAAGAAGAAGGTGACATGGGCATACTTCTCGGTCTCAGCGATTCTGAGCTGCCTGATTCCCTGGTCTGCGATGTATTTACCCAGCGTATTGTTGAAGTTGGTCGGATGGAATGCAACATGCACATTCTCCAGCGTCTTGTCATACTGGGTCATGGTCACATAGGTGAGGTTCAGCTTTTCACGCTCGAATCCCTTAAACACATCGTCATTTAAGCCTCTGGTCATTTCTCTTCCCCTATCAGGTCTGAAGTTGAAGAAAATGACCGAATCACCGTTCTTGATTTTCACGGTCGGGGCATCCTTCGTCCCAATAACTGTTGGGGCAATGAATTCATCCGTGACGTTGTTCAGGTAGCTTTTAGCCATGCAGTCTGCTGAAGTTGCGCTGTATTCTCCTACGCCACCAACCAAGGCATCATAGGCAAGTTTTACCCTGTCCCATCTGTTATCCCTGTCCATGGCGAAGTATCTTCCGCTGATGGTCGCAATCTTTCCAGCACCAATTTCCTGGAAATATTCTTCAAGCTCTTTGAGGAACTCAACACCTGATGTCGGGGAAACATCTCTTCCATCCATGAAAGCATGGAGGTAGATCCTGTCAAGTCCCTTGTCTTTTGCGAGTTTCACCAAAGCTTTGATGTGGCTTATATGTGAATGGACTCCGCCATCGGAAACCAGTCCGAGAAGATGAAGGTCACCACCCGTTTCCAGTGCCTTGTCGACAGCCAGGATCAGGTTCTCGTTCTTAAAGAAATTCCCGGTCTCGATTTCATGGGTAATTTTTGTCAGTTCCTGGAAAATAACCCTTCCTGCTCCGATATTCATGTGGCCAACTTCAGAGTTGCCCATCTGCCCTTCCGGAAGCCCTACGGCCAATCCGCTGGCGGATATGGTCGTATGTGGGTAATTATTCCAATAGTTGTCGTAATTAGGCTTCTTCGCTGCCATTACGGCATTGCCCAGGACAGTCTCCGTCAAGCCGAATCCATCAAGGATCATCAGCATTACAGGTTTTTTCATGTAAATTCCTCCAGTTTATCTCAATTGAATTCGTGCCAGGCATTTCGCCTGACCCAGAGGCGTCATTCAGACTAGAAGTTCACTATCTTCGAGAAGTCATCTGCCACAAGGCTTGCTCCTCCAACTAAAGCTCCATCTATATCTGACATTGCCATTTGTTCTTTGATCGTGCTTGGTTTCACAGAACCGCCATATTGGATTCTGACAACATTGGAAACCGCTTCTCCATAAAGGTCGAGCATCATTTTTCTAATGTCAGCAATTGTCTCATTTGCCTGGAGAGACGTCGCGGATTTTCCTGTTCCAATAGCCCAGATGGGTTCATAGGCGATTACAGTATTCTTGGCATCCTCTTCACTGATCTCTTGGAAGTCCCTTTTGATCTGATTCAAGATGACTTCCTTTGTCGTGCCATTTTCCCTGTTCTCGAGGGATTCGCCGACGCAAAGGATTGGTTTGAGTGCGTGCTTGAAGGCGGCCTTGAGCTTGAGATTCACCGTCTCATCTGTTTCATTGAAATACTGTCTTCTCTCTGAATGTCCGATGATGACATATTCCACTCCTAAGGCAGTCAGCATTTCTGGAGAGATTTCACCTGTAAAGGCTCCCTTCTCTTCGAAGTGCATGTTCTGTGCGCCAACTTTTACGTTGGTCCCTTTGAGTTCCTTGACAAGGGCTGGAAGCTGTAGGTAAGGTGCACAGATGACCACGTCTGCCTTGGCATCCTTGACGAGACCCTTAAGCTCATTAGCTACTTTCACTGCTTCATCAACAGTGTAGTTCATTTTCCAGTTGCCTGCTATTATCGGTTTACGCATATGTTTAATCCTCCTCCCTATTTGTCGTTAAGTGCTGCAATGCCCGGTAATTCCTTGCCCTCGAGCAGTTCAAGTGATGCTCCTCCACCAGTGGAGATATGAGTCATCTTGTCACCGAATCCCAGGATATTGACAGCAGCTGCTGAGTCACCGCCGCCGATGACGGTTGTGGCATCAGATTCAGCCATCGCTTCAGCTACCTTGACGGTACCTTTGGCGAAATTATCAAATTCGAATACGCCCATAGGCCCGTTCCAGATAACCGTCTTGGCGTCCTTTATCGCATCTGCATAAAGCTTGGCGGTCTTGGGTCCGATATCGAGTCCCATGAATCCGTCAGGAACGTTCTGATCTTCTGTAACAACTGGCGCTGCATCCTTGCTGAACTGGTCTGCAACGATATTGTCCACTGGCAGTAGAAGCTTTACGCCCTTCGCTTTTGCCTTTTCGAGCATTTCTTTGGCATAATCCACCTTGTCTACTTCAAGTAAGGAGTTGCCTACGGTATAACCAAGGGACTTGAGGAAAGTAAAGGCCATGCCACCGCCGATGATCAGCGTGTCAACCTTGTCCAAAAGCGCATTGATGACATTAATTTTGTCTGAAACCTTTGCTCCGCCAAGGATGGCCACAAAAGGTCTCACGGGATTGTCGATGGCTTCGCCAAGGAACTTCAGCTCCTTGTTGATGAGGAATCCAGCCACAGCTGTGTCCATGAACTTCGTCACGCCCTCTGTGGAAGAGTGCGCCCTGTGGGCTGAACCGAATGCGTCGTTGACATATATGTCAGCAAGGCCGGCCAATTCTCTGGAGAATTCTTCTCCGTTCTTTGACTCTTCCGGCCTGAATCTTGTGTTTTCAAGTAGGACGACATCACCGTCGACCATATTTGCTACGGCATCCTTTGCATTGTCTCCCACGACAGTATCGTCAGCGGCAAACTTGACTTCCTGGCCAAGGTATTCGGAAAGTCTCTTGGCAACGGGTGCCAATGAAAACTTCGCATCCGGTCCCTTGGGTTTTCCAAGATGTGAAAGAAGGATGACCTTTCCTCTCTTTTCAATCAGGTATTTTATGGTCGGCAAAGATCCTAGAATCCTGTTATCGTCTGTGATTCTTTCTCCATCCAGGGGGACGTTGAAATCACACCTGACCAAAACTTTCTTGCCGGATACATCGATGTCTTCAATTGTCTTTTTATTATAACTCATGATTTTCACCTCTATCTTTATTAATACCTACAAAAGGCCTGGCCGTATAGCCAAAACTATTAGACCAGACCTCTGAAAAAAACTGATTACTTGGCTGCGTCTACCTTTGCAACATATGCTGCAAGATCAACCAGCTTGTTTGAATAGCCCCATTCATTATCGTACCAGGCAACTAGCTTGACGAAGTTGTCATTCAGGGAAATACCTGCCTCAGCATCAAAGATACATGTTCTTGGGTCATGGATGAAGTCTGTTGAAACAACAGCGTCTTCTGTGTAACCAAGAATTCCTTTGAGCTCGTTCTCTGAAGCTTCCTTCAGGGCAGCCTTGATCTCGCTATAGGTAGCAGCCTTCTCGATTCTTACTGTAAGGTCGACTACGGATACGTTAATTGTGGGTACTCTGAAGGCCATACCTGTCAGCTTGCCGTTCAGTTCAGGAATAACCTTGCCGACTGCCTTGGCAGCTCCTGTTGATGACGGGATGATGTTTGCAGCTGCAGCTCTTCCGCCTCTCCAGTCCTTCTTTGAAGGTCCATCAACGGTCTTCTGTGTTGCTGTTGTTGAATGGACGGTGGTCATGAGCCCTTCAACGATTCCGAACTTGTCATTGATTACCTTGGCAAGTGGTGCCAGACAGTTTGTTGTGCAGGATGCGTTAGAGATGACGGTCATATCCGCTGTATAGGTCTTCTCGTTAACACCCATGACGAACATTGGCGCATCTGATGACGGAGCGGAGATGATTACCTTCTTGGCTCCTCCCTTGAAATGTGCAGCGGCCTTTTCCTTTGTCGTGTTGATTCCTGTACACTCAAGGATATATTCTGCACCAACGCTTGCCCAGTTGATATTGCCGGCTTCCATTTCTGAAAACACCTTAACCTTTTCGCCATTGACGATCAGGGTGTTGTTTGCATGGTCGATTTCGATTGTTCCGTTGAATCCACCGTGTACTGAATCGTACTTGATCATGTATACCATGTAATCAAGGTCGACAAACGGATCGTTGACACCTACTACCTGAACTGCTGGGTTCTCGAGAGCTGCCTTGAAGGCAAGTCTGCCTATTCTCCCAAAACCATTTACTCCAACTTTAACTTCTGTCATTATTGAATCTCCTCCTAAAAATATAATTTATTTAAAACTCATTGTAGTGAGATTTTAATATCGTAACCATTTCCCGTGCGGCACCTTCATCGGTGACCAGCACGGTGTTCTTTTTGCAAAGCCTGACTGACGCGATGGCTTCTGCCTTCGATGATCCTCCGGTGACTGCAATGATGCTGCAGTCCTCGCAGTAGTTTTCCATGCATATTCCTACAGAATTGATTTTTCTGACTAAACTGCCCTTCTTTCCGTAGTATGTGCCAAAGGCTTCTCCGACGGCACCTTCATCCAATAGGACCCTGATTTCATCTTTGGACAGCCCTCTTCGTTCTGCCATCGTATCTGCACGACCGATGCCCAGGATGAGGACATCCGCTTTCTTTGTCAGTTCGACGACTTCCTTGATCTCCTTCTCTTTGAGAAGGGCTCCCAAGGATTCGCTGCTGAGGTTGTCCGGTACATTCAGGAGCTTATAGGAAGCCCCGAGTTTTTCTGCCAAAGCGGCAACGAGATTATTCGACTGGATGTCGATGATCTTTCCAAGGCTGCCTCTGGCCGGCACAAGAATAATATTCCGGTAATCCATGTTCGGAAAGTTGTTTACGATTTCCTTGATGGTACTTCCCCCCGTAAGGGCGATGATGTCCTTATTCTTGATGATGCTGGACAGATATACAGCCGCAGCATTTCCCAGTTCCTTCTTGACGTTGGGGTCCTTGTCGGAATCTCCAGGAACTACAATAATCTTCTTGTAACCCAGTTCTCTGCTGAGGATTTCCTCGATATCCTCCAGACCTTTGACTTCAGAGACAAAAGTCCTGAGATTGCTCAGCATGTTTATACCGTCTTCTGTGAGTACAACGCCGGGGAAGGTCACATTGACCAGCTTCATGGACTTGAAAAAGTCCAAGTCTCCTCGAACGATCCGTTCGCCCAAACCGAGCTTCAAGGACAATGTCCTTCTTCCAATGGGCTGATTGTTGAAAATCGTCCTCAGGATGTTGTATCGTCTTTCGAGCAATGCGGATGCTTCAGGTGCGATTTTTTGTTGTATTCGTAAAAAGCTATCCACTTGCGTTCACCCCTTAACTATTTTGTCCCACCATGTCCATTCGCGTCCCACGATTATATTATACCTCATTACATTCCATTTTAAAACAGATATATTGTAAAATAGAGCCTTAGTGTGTAAACAAATCATTAACTATGATCCTTTAGTGTTAACAATCGAAACATTCACATTGATGGGTGTCGAGCCAGCAGCAAGACAGATTCTGTTTATCCAGGATTACACTATGTAAGCGGGACAACCTGTTCACCAGTGACATGGATCAGCTATTCATGCTATCTCTTGTTCCAGGAGAATGGTGCAATGTTGATGCCATAGCAGTACTGCAAGGATTTTAGACTTTATTAACATTCGCATACCTCTGCCTATGGTATAATTATTCATCAGATGCTAGAGGCATCGCTAATGTTCGGGAGAGGCCTGGCGCCTGACCTGATCCAAGATACGCCACAATCGGAGGTAACATGAACAAGAATAACATCAAGACAAATATGATCATATTTGGAGGAACAGGCGACCTGACAAACCGGAAGCTTGTCCCAGCATTATACCAGCTGCATCTTCATGGATATCTGCCGAAGGATTTCAGACTGATTTCCATCGGCAGAAGAGTGATGACAACTGAGGCCTACTGCAGGGACCTCCTGGAAAAGACGAGGAAGTTTTCCAATAAGGCCCTGGACGAGGAGAACTTCAAGACGTTTTCAAAAATCATCACTTACTTCAGATTAGATTTTGATAGTAAAGAAGATTATGCCCTGCTTCTCGAAGAACTCCAAAAGAATGACAGGGATGGTGTCGATGACAACTACCTGTTCTACCTGGCAACGTCTCCAGACTATTTCGGCCATATCGTGAAGAACCTCAGGGAAAGCGGAATTCGGAATAAGAAGTCCCATTGGCAGAGGCTGGTCATCGAAAAACCCTTCGGCCAGGATTTGCAGCGTCACCGTCTTGCCGGTGCCGGTCGCGCCCGTGGTGGTCGCGCCGGTCGATCCGGTCGAACCGCCGGTGCCGGTGGCGGTGCCCGAGCTGCTGTCGCTGGTCTTGTCGCCGCCACCGCAGCCGGGGGTCATTTCGAGTGCAGCGATGCCGATCGCAAGGGTCAAGGTATGGGACATGTGCATGGCGGCATCATAGCCCCACGGCCGCGCGGCGGTCGCGGAGGCCCCAGCACGGCCGGAAACAATGTCCCCCGGCGCGCGGGACTTGCGGACCCCGGCATGTGGAAGGGCACCGGGGGCGAGCCGACGGGGAGCGCGACGAGCCATGGCGATCGATGCGGCGCACGGACCCCGCAGCGTGGCATCATCGGCGCGCGCATGCTGTCCCACGTCCTCTACGTCGCCCCCTTCTTCAGCGCCAACATTCTGCAATGCCTCGAGGCCCTGTGCTCGCTGCCAGGCGTGCGGGTCGGCGTGATCGCCCACGAGCCGGCCGATCGTCTGCCCGAGCGCTACCGGCGAGCCGTGGACGGGCACTACCAGATCTCGGACTGCCTCGACGCCGACCAGCTCACCGGCCAGGTGCCGCTGCTCGCGGGCGAGTACGAGCTGCGCACCGTCGTGGCCGGCCGCGACGGTGACGAGCTGACCGCCGCGATCCTGCCCGGCGCCGGCTTCGTCGTCCTGGAGATCGCGCTCGACGACGCGCTGCGGGCCGCCGGTGGACCGGTCGCCGGGACCTCGCCCGGGCTGCTCAACCTGGCGCGGCGCCTGGTCGACGGCGAGCAGGTCCTGGTGGGCGTGGAGCTCCCGCCCGGCTCGCCGGCAGGCGCGCCGACCGGGGCGTCGGGCGCGGCGACAGCAGGCACTGCGGCACCTGGCGCGCCGCTCGACCTCAACGCCGCGACGCTCGCCGACCTGGATGCGCTTCCCGGCATCGGGCCCGTCCTGGCGCAGCGCATCCTCGACTGGCGCGCCGAGCACACGCGCTTCGCCAGCGTCGACCAGCTCCGGGAGGTCACGGGGATCGGCGAGGCGAAGTA
>ENA-OFCF01000433-OFCF01000433.1-metagenomes-genome-assembly--contig:-NODE-433-length-18757-cov-9.845043_pt1 | contig 18757 bp, 22 predicted proteins | sample MGYA00153387_OFCF01 | MGnify analysis MGYA00153387
CATCGGGACGTAGCGCAGCTTGGTAGCGCACTACTTTGGGGTAGTAGGGGTCGGAGGTTCAAATCCTCTCGTTCCGATTAAGGGAAAACAGCACTAGAAAAGGGTTTCGGCAAGGTCTATCGACTTTGTTGGAACCTTTTTCGTTTGTCTTATTGACAATCAAAGGGTGGTTAGGGGTGTTTAGACATGACACTTTTACCCTGTTTTTTACCCTGCTATGAAAGTAACGATCGAGAACCTTGAAGGTAGACTACGACTGCGATGGACTTGTCCAGAGACGGGCAAGCGGAAAAACTTAGCTTTGGGTGTGGATGACTCAACTACTGGGAGAGCTTTCGCAGCCACAATTAAAGACCGGATCGAGAACGATGCTAGACATGGTTACTACGATTCGAGCCTACTGAAATACCGACCTTTGACCATTGGTAAGAATGCCAGCGAGATCGCCACAGTCGAGTTATTTGACCGCTTCACCCAGCACCAATTTAAGAGCGAAGGATTAGCCAAATCCTCGATTAAATCGCGCTATGAGCCTTTACAGCGGATGTTAGAGAAGTATCTGAACATTCGGGCGGTGGGTGTCGATCGGCGACGGGCGGTTAGTTTTGCTGATATTTGCGCCGATACTCTCACCCCTGGTACGGCTAAAGCCCGAATTATGCTGTTGAAGTCTGCTTGGGAGTGGGGAAAGGGGCGATATCAGTTAGCAGATGAGAATCCGTGGGTGGGGATTGCCTCTCGTTTCAAATCGATACCAGTCCAACCAGTGGCGGCGTTCACACTGGCTGAAGCAAAGCGGATTATCGCGGGTTTTAGGAATAGCCGTTACTACTCCCACTATGCGGACTATGTTGTGTTCCGGTTGGGGATGGGCACTAGGGGCGGGGAAGCTTCAGCCCTGAAATGGAAACACATATCGGCTGATTTTAGTTCGGTGTGGATTGGGGAATCTTTCTCGCGGGGTGTTACTGGTAGTACCAAAACCAAGAAGGCGAGAACACTACCTCTAAGTCCGTCAATTTCTGCCATGCTTTCAGCTAGACGCAATCGACTGAAACCCGTTTCTGATGATGAATTAGTTTTTAAAAGTCCAGAGAGTTTACCGATTGACGATCGTAACTTTAACCGACGGGCTTGGAAGACAGTACTAGCAGAGGTTGGGGTGAAGTATCGCAAACCATACACTACTAGGAAAACCGCTATTACTCTCAGTTTGAAGAATGGGGCTTCATATATCGAAGTTGCGGCGGCGGCTGGTCATGACCCTCAAACGATGCATAAATATTACTCAGAAGTGATTCAAGAACAAAGTGTGTTTGTGTCGTTTGAATAGTAAAATACCCAGAGTTAATTAGTCGTTAACTCTGGGTCACAATTCAATTTATTAGTTAATATTATGAACCATAACGAGCTAGAGATACCGATTATTGATGGTTGGCTAAAAATTATAGTTGTCGTTGGCAATTACGACATATTTCTACCATCTGATGAAATCTTGGACAGGCTGATTAGATTTCCCACTTCGCTCTATACTGACACTTACAATCTAGATAAATTTAGAATTAAACCGCAGGATTTTGATGAAGAAAGTCAATTACTTTTGCAGTCTATAAGTAATCAGATAGTAGATTATCTTTTGGAATGTCCATTGACAGATTATGAGTCAAAGATCGTTAAATGGTGTCAAGACAATGACAGAAATTCATCTGTCATTGTCTTCTATAAAAAGCTAGTAGATTACTGTGAGTTAATCCTACCAGGACTGAACCCCAACATAAAAAAAGATAGAACTATCGCTGCTGTAGCTCGTAGGGGTTGGAATCCTAAAGATTTCGATTACAAAAATGTTGACTGGGTTTATTGGGATAAAAGAAACCGCGACAATAAAGCTCTTATTAATCGATTTTACGAGTATGCAAGTGCTAATACAACTATAAACTGGATCGCTGAAAAGATTGGTAACGGTCTTCTTCTGGATGAATACGACCAGATTAATAAGGAACGTAAATGGTTCGAGAATCATAGAAACAATTTATTCGGTAAAAATGGTAGCTTACGCAAATTCAAAGGTACTTTACCTTTAGAACTGGGCGAAGGAACGCTTACCCAGTGTTTATTTTGCTACAGATTTCATCTCCAATACTTAGGCGGTGGTGGCAAGAAATCATCACTCTCTCGCTGCTGCGATCGTGAGGAATGCAAAAAGAAAAATCACTACTGGGAGAACGATTTGCAGACGTGGGGTAGCATCTCACAGGCTGATGTGCCGCTATCGGGATTTTAGGGTTCAGGAGCCATATCTGTTTTGAGGTGCTTCTGAGAAACTGAGGTTAACACCGCTAACCCGCTCTAGTGTTGTTCCCTTCCCATGAAGCTACCAAGTCCCATCCCCAATATTTATAAAAAATGGCAACTAAAGTAAAGCGACCAGAAATTCAATGGGCATTCGTCCCCAGTGGCGAACTATGTCTACAACTCGGAGTCTCAGCCGATACACTCAAAGATTGGCGCGTCGCCGGAGTTCTCAAAAAAGGACTCTACTGGACGACCTTCCCGCACATTCCCAGCCGAATATTTTGGAATAAAGATTTGGTTCGAGACTGGTTCGTAAACGGGAATTCAACAGCACACCAACGGGCGATCGAGCGTTACTTAGCCTCGTTACCTAGTTCACCCGAATACCATCCCATGTCAGCCGCTTAACCCCATACCCCGATTCCCTCAGAGCTATGAACACCCCGCCCCTTAAAGATCCGGTTTGTCCAGATCACCCAGATACTAGCCCTACCGTAGCTCCTAGCGGTAATCGCGTCCATGCAGCGCGGCTCGTTTGTCCGGTATGCGCTCGACACCTCAAATGGTTGCCGAAAAGCGACTCACGGCTGAAAAATCTAGTTTTTATGCCGACATCGCCACCGACACATGGACAATTGCAACTGTTCGACCCACCGCCCGCCCCGCCAAAACTCACAGACCGAAGGTAAAAGCCAATAGCGCGGCTGCTTTTTGAAAACAACAACCGCGCTCTGACAAAACAAAAAAACGTACTCTCATTATAGCCATGACATCATCTACAGAAATCCAACTAACCGAAGAATTCAAGCAACATAACCCCGACCTAGTGAAGCTCAATATCGAGCGAGTCGATCTAAGCTGGGTATGCCAAGCTCGGAGCGGCGAGGAGGTTGAGAACGAGGACATTCTATTTATTTTAGAGAAGCTCAACTGGGGAGTGAATCGCCTTGCTTCTGGTCGGATTAATAACCATACACTCGATCGAGTGCGAAAGATGGGCGGCGGCTGGCACATCACCCCGTTCTATGGATTAGCCGATCGCGCACACATTAATTACTTTCGATTCAAACCCGACAATCCGCCGCTAGATTGGAAGAAGGCGGGAAAAGTCCAAAAATATCTAGGTGCGGTTGATGAGGCCCCCCGCCTTTATTGTGCGAACGTTCCCGAAGCTACTTGGGCGGTTATTGCCGCTCGGTATGGAGTCGAGAAGACTGGTAATGATTTCTGGGAATGGATTCTAGACCATCCAGAAATACCCGTGATTATCACCGAGGGAGAGAAGAAAAGTTTGAGCGGCTTGAGTGTGGGCTATGCGGTCTTGTCATTGCCAGGAATCGATTCTGGCTATAAGTCCTCATCCGACAATGATGATGGTTCAGGAAGCCAATTAAGCCTAATCCCCGACCTTCAAGCACTTGCTACTGAGGGGCGGACTATCTATATTGCCTTCGATCGCGATAGTAATCCCCAGACTGTCAAGCGAGTGCAGAAATCACGCCAGAAATTAGCTCGATTGTTTGCTGAAGTTGGCTGTGAGACTCTATCTATCAAGTGGGATGGGCAATTTAAAGGGTTAGATGATTTCATCTTTGGGGCGGGTCAAGAGGCTTTAGATCGTGCGATCGAGTCTGCCCAAAGTCTCACACCCAAAATCGAGCAAGAAGGGGAGCCGAAAGAGACTGTTCCCTCATCACTGGATATGTCAAAAAAAGTCTTCAAAGATTTATTCGATAATGTCATCCGGTTCGATGCCAGTATTAAGCAGTTTTGGATGTATGACAAGAAAGGAATGTGGGTTACTTGCTCTAACGAATATATATTCTGTGAGGTACGGAAATATCTAGAGGAAACGATCCCTACTTTCTCCCCTGCCTACGTCCGCAACGTCATCGAGTTCGCGCTGGGGGAAATTCTGCATGAGGGTTGGACTGAGGCTTCTAGTCTGCTTTACATGCCATTCGCTAATGGGGTTTTAGAGATTAAGGCGGGGCAATTATTACCCCATTCTCCAGACTACGGTTTCACTTGGCAACTCCCCCGCCCCTACTCCCCAACCCCTGCAAACTGGGAAAATATCGATCGCTTTCTAAACTCGCTGTGTGTGAATAATCAGCAACTGAAAGAACTGGCGATCGCCTTCTGTGCTGCCATTCTCACCGGACGTTCTGACCTTCATAAATTTCTTTATTTGTTCGGTAGTGGACGCAACGGTAAGGGAGTATTTTCAAACCTGCTATCGATGCTGATCGGCAAAGAGAACACTCATTCCACCACAATGACCGAACTTAATGGTAATCGCTTTGAACCTGCGAATTTGAGGGGTAAACGCCTGGTTCTAATGAGCGATGAAGATAAATATACAGGGGGGATAGGTATCCTCAAGTCTGCATCGGGCGGCGACCCTCTCCGACATGAAGACAAGGGGAAAAAAGCGGGGCAATTTTACTTTAGAGGGATGATCGTAATTTCGGCTAACTCTCCTACTTTTGTTGGGTCGGGCGGCTTCGCTTTATTTGCCCGAAAAGTAGATTTTCCCTGCCTTGCGAAAATTGCTGAGAACGATCGGCGCGACATATCTCCAGAACTTGAGTTAGACCTTACAGCCTTTACCACCTACCTGCTATCCCTGTCTGATGATTGGGTGACGGCTACTATTCGCGGGGCTGGGAGTGTTGAAGCGGTCAAGAAACTTAACTGGGAAATGACCATACGGGAAGATTCGATCGCCGCTTTCTATTCCGAGAAATTAATCATTGACCCCAAAGGCTCCATCCCTTGCGGTCAACTTTACAAGGGGTATCAGTCCTACTGTGAAGATTCAGGTTTAAAGCCTAAGAGCCTCAACAACTTCACCCCTTCTCTAATCGAGCTTTGTAATGATAGCTTGGGACACTCGATCGCTAAGAAAAAGGCTAGTGGAAATAACGTCATCACGGGTATTCGTTTGCGGGAAGTTTGGGAGGTTGAAGATGATGTTTCAATCACTACAGGTGAAAAGTGTTCTCTCTCTTTTATTAATAAAAACCAAAATTTTTCTACTGAGTTAGAAAGGTATCCACAGCCTCCACTATTCATACAGGATAAGGATTTAGAGCCTCCACTGGTGCCTCCACAGGTATCCACTAGTATCCATAAGACAAACGTAGTAGATCCTGACCCTGAACCCCTGACCGAGTTTTAGTGGAGGCTATGGAGGCTAAATTTAGCCTCCATGGATACCTGAAACTACCTTATGACAAGGGTTCTGGATACTGTGGAGGCTAACCCGACATTACTCCAGAAATTGCGAAAAAAAGAAGTAGAGAGAGGGGACACTTTTCTCTCTTGTCCGTAGAAAAACTACATAATATCATGACAAAAATCACTATCGGTTCGACCATCATCGGAGCAAGCGGAAAGAAGTTACTAGTCGATCGAGTTGATGGAGACATCCTCTACAGCGGGGAATTCAAAATAAAAACCTCAGCCGTGGTCAAAGTCATCCCACCTACTACAGTTTTCAAAGTTAGCGATCGAGTCCGGTACATCGGTAACAACTTTTATCTCAAAAAGCAGTACGCGGGAATTCTGGAAGTCAGGGAGATATCGCTGCTCGATGGTTATGCCTGTCTCAAGCCTGATGGTAGGCTGACTAGTTGGATTCTCTTTCAGGACTTAAAGGTGGTCGTCGATATGAGCAATTGACAACAGAGATTTCATTATCACTTCAGACAGCGCAAGTAAGTGCTTGCGCTGTCTGACCCCAACTATTCAATACCAGAGAATCACATATTATGGCAGGGCAGAAAAAAAGAACATCCATTCCAACCGATGAAAAAAAGGTTCTGATGGATAAAATTACCGTCATGAAGCTAGAAGGCTCAACTACCCAATTTGTAGCTACTGAGCTGGGACTTTGTTGGAACACGGTCGATAAGTACTGGAGCGATATTATTGCCAACGCGGGCGACGTCGATCCAGTCCAATTGCTTGCAGAACGGAGGTTACAAACACAGAGATTATTGGGTAAAACATTAAGGTCATTCTATGCAAATGAGATTCCCATCAGAGATGTCTCGATCGCGATGGAGCAAGCCGATCGATACAACGGACTGACTCAATATCTTGATAAAATGGTAGTAGCAGCTCAACTTCCCCCACTACTCGAAATTAAAGTAATATCAGTAGAACTAGAACTACCGCCAACCAACAATTAAACATTATGAAAAAAGCTTACTCCGAGATGACAATGACAGAAGCTACTCAAGCCATTAACGCCCTCAGAGAAAGCTTTAAAAATGGTGGGGTATACATTGACGACTCCAAAGTTTTAAGACTGGTACAGCTCAATTTTACGCCTGAATCTAATGAAGTAAAAATGTTGCTAACCCGTTCCACCTCGGTAGATGATTTGTTTGCTGAAGTTGAGAAATTACCACAAGTCGAAACCAACTTCAATCGATATACCCACGAAAAACATCAACAAGAAAAAGAGTTGGCTAGCAGAAAATTTAATGAACGGAAATACGGCTAAAATGACACCGATGACTAAATCTGAATACGATCGCTTAACAGACTCAGCATGTTCGCTACTGCAAGCGTCCAGAGATCCGAGCTTTGGCGATAATTGGCAAAACTTTTTTTATCGGGTTGCGATGGATGAGGTTGCTCTTAACGATCGATATATTGAGAACTACCACCTCAGCACCAACTAATCCCGCACTCAGCCGATAATGCCCCACAAGGCACCTAGTCTGAGACGTTGGTACATTCTGCCGTCATCGAAGTTAGTGCGCCACTGAAACGATTTTATACCTCACCTACACAAAAGCCGCTCAGTATCATTTGAGCGGCTTTTTGTTTGTTTAATTCTTAGACCTTACTTGTATAAGGTATATAGCGAGTAAGGTCTAGCGATTATCGATGCTGTGCACCAATCCATAGTTAACAAGCAATTTTTGGGAGGGGAGTGTAAGTAAAATGACCAAACGCGAACAAGCTCGTATCGATCGAGAAATCGATAAAGCGACTCGAACGCTTTATCGATTTTTATGAGGAACTAGCTAAAGAGTCTCGCAGACCCAAGCAGCTAAGTTTTTTTGACTTCCAAAGCAATGAGTAGCTACTAATTTATAGGTAATAGGTATCTATGGATTAGTAGTTGAAGATCTTGGTAAGTGACTTTATGGCGAATAAAAATATCTCATCAGGATTGTCCTGATATATCCCCATCTAGCTTGGATATAGTATTGTCCTTCGGCAATCTCAATCTCTAACTCAAAACAGTGAAAAAAGAAGATCGACCATTATTTGTCGCAGTACTTACTTTACCACTCGCGATAGTCGCAATGGTATTTGCTATTGGCAGTTGTTCTCGCCATGCCAAAACAGCATCAATCACCTCACAGACCACTGCTGCTATCTCTGAAGAACAGCCAAAAACTGAAATAATTGCAGAGGTTAAGGGTTATGATGCTAAATGGGCAGCATGTGAAAAATCATTTGTCCACAAGTCAAAAATTGAAGACTGTCAATTTAATATTGCCGTTAAATCATTTGACCCAAGTAAAAAGTCTCGTGATGCATGGATTGCTGAAGACCTCCCAGATATCAGTTCTAAATATCAGCTTTTTCTTCTTACTTACACACCTCTCAATACCGCCGCTCAAGAACAGCGTAAAGCTGAGATAATAGCAGAGCAGAATCAGTACGATACTAATTCTGTGGCTTGTAAAAAATCATTTGATTACGAAGCGGAGATCGAAATCTGCCAAGAAATTGCTCGCAGTAAATTTTTGGCAGCGAGTGAAAAGTCTCGCACTGCATGGATTGCCAAAGATCTGCCAGAGATAAGATCGACTCCCGAAAAATTAGCGCGTGGGCATGGGAACTACGCGGATCTCGACCGTGGTAATCGCGAACTTGAGCGTTTGATAATTCAGAGTAAAATAAGAGATAAATTAGATAAATTGACGGAAGCAAGGTATTCCGCCGATCCAATTCCAGCCCCAATCCCTGCAACAACTCCCCCACCTGTTGCGACTAGTAATAGCATTGATGTTGAAAAAGGTCTGATTCCCATTGATAGTGAAAGCAACTGGGCTAAAACAACCACCACGAGACAAGACCCGTTTGCTGCCCTTGTTAATGAATCTGGGGAGAATCAAAAAAAGTAAAATAAGTAATAGAAATACACGATCGAATTGTTGCAGTTTTTAGTAATTGTAGTATTGGGATGTTTGGGTAGGTACCAGCCCCAACTAATGAGGCTCGATAGTGCATTTTCTAAAGATCGAAGTGTCTCACCGCTTGAATGAAGAATGTAGTCGCTACGTCTTTAATCTGTGGGGGTTCTAGCTCGACACTTTGCGGCATGGTAGCGGCGGTAGTCAAGCAGTGGGAATAGAGTTTCCCCAACCGTTCGATATAGTCTGCTATCTCAGCAGAGCGGGAAGGGCTACCGAGGCGCGTTGGGGCATCCTCATGTAGTTTGACCTCAGCAGCGGCACTTATGCCAACAGCGGGGCAATTAGCGGCATGTTCTACTAAACTTGCTTTCCCTTTGGAGTCGATCGCGACACTGACCCGCTCCCCATTCATCCGACCCATCACTTCTCGATTGTCGGGGCTGCTCCAGATCGTGAAGCTACCATCGCTGGTAGCCACATCGAGAACTGCCTTTTCACCATATTTAGTCTTTACTTGTCGGGGCATTCCATTTACACGAGCGTCGAGTAGTTTCATAATTTAGATATCCTTTGCTTTGTGGTTTGGGATGAAAGGCGATCGCTTACTTACTAGGGAAGGCGGTCGCTTTTCTCACATCCATATATTTATAGTACTGTACTCTAGCTGATAAAATAAAGTACTTTACAGTAGAATGATTTAATAGTAAATGACTGTACTTTACTAGCAATATACAGTACAGTAAAGTAATGTAATAAAAAAGTATTGTAATGGCAACGACTAATAAAGCACTGACGACGTACCTACCAACCGAAAGCGTGGAATGGCTAGAGAGATACTGTTTGGACTATAAGCACTTGCTAAATAAGGAAGGTAATCCCAAGCTAGGGACTGCATTAGCCGATATCGTTTCCCGACTTACTGATGGAGAATTAACCCTACCCCTAAAGATCGAACCGATAAGTACAGTAATTGATAACGCACAGTACAGTACTGAAATCTCAACACTGAAGGGGGAAGTTGAGGACTTAAAAAAGTTACTCACTGAGTACGGTAATAGTAAATTACCTGATACAGTACTTGACTTGGAAGCTGTCAATAAATGTATTGACACTGCGATCGATAACCGAGTTTCACCCTTAATCGAATTAGCAACAGCGCGGGTAGTAGCTGATGAAAAAGCCTTAGAGAAGCTGGTAAAGGTCAACATCGAACCACTAGCCGACCTTCTGGCCGAACTTGAGACTTACACTCAATCCCAAGCCTTGGCGGTGAGAGAGGAGCTAAAAGAGCTAAAAAAGCCCTTAGCGATCGCTCGGTAGTTCCTACTACTGATTCGTTCGCATCCAGACAATTCATTAATAGATCGATTGAAAATCTCCCAGATTGGTTGAATAACAGCAACAAACGTTTCTATCTTTTATTGAAAGACAACCCCGAACTACTAACCCAAGCTACCGATCTGCTCTCTAGCGGTGATAGTAACAGCGAAATCGCGAATAGTCTTGTCACCATTGGAATCACGCAAAAAAATGGTACAGCGATAAATAAGGGATCTGTACCAAACGTCCGCACGGTAGTAAACAAATTGAATGAGGGTGAAGTCAATGAATAACGACGATCTAAATCGACTGACTAACGCCTTGCTGACAGCATTCCTAGACAATTCACCATCGAGCGAAGTCAGTGCCATCTGTGTCAAATTTGGCATCATTCCAGGCTCAAAGATATTCCACAAAGCAGCCGACCGCGCGATCGAATGGATAGATAACGGCGAGTACGATCTACTGGACGATTCCAACCGCGATAAACTCACTCAGCAAGGTTTGAGTAATCTAGCTGCACAGCACGGGGCGGTATTGGGGAAAGATTACTCCAAGACTCATGACGGCTATGTCTTCAGCAGTGAGTTAATGGCTAAGATAACGGCTGATATACCCCCTCACGACTTAGAAATGCTCAAGAGCAAAGGGCAGATTAAAACTGTCAGCAATGACGCTTACGCGATGCTAGATAAGCATTTGGGAGTTCCATTCTTTGATTCTCTATTGGGAGTTATCGCCATCAGGTTAAAAGCACTGAGTGACACTGAGACGGATCGCTACATCAGCACTTTAATCGAGGGGATGGGCTTCGCTAATCCATTTCTAGAAGACGGTTTGTTCTTTCATAAGGTATTCAGGCTGTTGGGCGATCGGTTTGAATCAATTATGTCAGCGGGTAATTCACTTAGTGATTCCAATCCAGACATCACTTGTAAAGTTTGGTGCGACTTGTTGACCGCGATGGGAGTCCTCGACTTGAAGATCGATGATGAGGATGTGTTCTGGATTAGTGAAGCTAACTTACGATCGCTTGATAAAGTCTGGCATACCGTGGCGATGCCTCCTGCACTGATAGCAGATAAGCTCTCTAGCGTAAAAAGGGGTAGAGGGTTAGGGAAATAGGTAACTAGCCTTATAATCGAAATAGCCCCCACCAGTGAAGGCGAGGGCTAGATCGATCGAAAGACTGTTATCAGCAGCGCGATCGATGTAAACAGGTTACTTACTGAATATTATGACATCAGCAACCGATTCAGACATCAGAGAAATTAGGACAGCGGTAGAATCGATCGCTAAGGCTACGGAAGCCAACACTAAAGCGATCGCCGATCTGACCCTAGAAATGCGCGTAGGGTTTTCCGACTTGAAAGGGCAGATTAATACTCTCGAAGCCAAGATCGAAGGGAAGATTGACAAAGTGGATGCCAAGTATGAAGAGCGGACAAAACTCGGATTCTGGGGATTCATCTTTAGGGGTTCGGCATTAGCGGTACTAGCAGCAATACTGGTAATTTTTGTTAAGTACCTATTTCCCATCCTACCGACAGAATTACCCAAGCTGTAGACCGACCCCGAAACCACCTTTTACCCTGTTTTTTACCCTGATTACTTATTGAGAGTGGCTGAAGTGATTACCTCATATACAGTCTAGAGACTAAGCTTACTACTTTGGGGTAGTAGGGGTCGGAGGTTCAAATCCTCTCGTTCCGATTTTCAAAAACACTGTCATCTTTAGATTACGTAATCAAGCCACTTTCGACACAGCTCGAAGGTGGCTTTATTATCAGGGAGTAAAGATGACAATCTAGGAAATCTAACTCCCCAATCTTTAGAACATCATCCCTAAATCCTAAAATACCTAACTCCTAAATTATGTCGATCGCGATCGCTGGAGAACGCAGTGGTGTCGGTAAAACCACTGTCACCTTGGCTCTACTTGCTGCCCTACGACGTAGACAGCAGACAGTACAATCTTTTAAGGTTGGGCCTGATTATATCGATCCGATGTTTCACTCTTATGTGACTGGGAGAGCCTGTCGGAATCTCGATCCGATTTTAACGTCAGAAACTTACGTCCAGCAATGTTTCAAGTATCACAGTCAGACCGCAGATTGCGCCCTAATTGAAGGGGTGATGGGGCTATTTGACGGCGCATCGGGGACGAATGATGCTGGTAGTACGGCTCAGGTTGCCAAACTATTGAATGTTCCAGTGGTCTTGATTCTCAATTGTAGTAGTACTTCTCGATCGATTGCCGCGATCGCACATGGTTATCGAACTTTCGATCCCCAAGTCCAGATGGCTGGTGTAATCCTCAATCGGGTAGGTAGCGATCGACATCTAGAACTGCTTACTGCTGCCCTCTTACCGCTTCATCTACCCATCCTTGGCGTACTGAGACGGCGTGATGACATTAGCATTCCCGATCGCCATTTAGGGCTGATTCCAGCGGGTGAATTGACTGGTTTGAACGATACACTCGACAGGCTTGCCGATATTGGGGAAACTTGTTTTGATTGGGAGCGATTATTACCATTGCTCACTACTAAGCCCGTTTTTACCCCCTCAACTCCTCCTGGGAAAGTTCCCTCCCTTTGTCAAGGAGACTGGGGTGGGATCGAGAACTACGCAACTCCAAAAATTCGGCTAGCCATAGCTAAAGATGCCGCATTTAACTTCTACTATGCAGATAATCTAGACTTACTGCGATTAGGTGCCGAATTAGTTGAATGGAGTCCATTGCACGATCGACAGTTACCACCAGATATCCAAGGATTATACTTTGGCGGGGGATATCCTGAAGTCTTTGCCGAAACACTCGCCGCTAATCAGTCTGCCAAACAAGCAGTAAAAGCAGCAATAACAGCCGGAATGCCGACATATGCGGAGTGTGGAGGTTTGATGTATTTGTGCGATCGAATTATTGATTTTAACGAGCGATCTTACCCGATGGTCGGAATTTTTCCAACTACAGCGGTGATGGGTAAACGATTAACTCTCGGTTATCGGCGACTTACCGCTTTACAAGATACTTTACTTTTAAATGTGGGCGATCGAGTCTGGGGACATGAGTTTCATCGTTCTACTCTGACTGATTTTTCCCCACAGCCACTATGCCATCTTGAGGGTTATGAATCGAACTTAGTTTTTTCACCTGAAGGTTGGAGTAGGTATCAAGTTCAGGCTGCATATACCCATCTACATTTTGGAGCTAGACCAGATTTACCGGAGCGATTTCTCAACTACTGTCGCAAATTTGGAAAATTATTTGCATCCCAAACATAATTTTAGCGATCTCTAAAATTATTTGGAGCCATATCACAAATAATTTTAATATTTACTATTTTAATGTTAAGATACGGTCACGTCAGGTGCAAGAACTTGACAGATTTTCTAGGTAAAATATCTACAAATTAACAAGTTTTCATGATTAAACTAATTCAAACCGCCATTCTGACTGCTGTAGTCTTTTCCCCACTGAGCCTGGTTAGTCTGATTTCATCTGCTGCTGCCCATCACACCTCTAGTCACGTTTCCACTGTAGCAACTGAGATCTCCCAAACCACCAAGAAAAAAACGACCAAGGGTGCGATGTCGGGCAAAAAGAAGCCAACGATGAGTGGTACCAGCAACAAAAAACCAGCATCTAGCAGTACTACCACTCCAGCAACAACCGCACCATCTAGTACTACTGCACCAGTTGAGACTACTCCAGGGAGTTCGGCTCCAGGCTCCAAAGCCCAACCAAGCGGTTCGGAAACCGATAATTCGATCGTAAAGCCTAGCAACAACAAGGTTCCTACCTCAGGTACTAATTCACCCACCACTCCTACATCCCTACCCGGTGGTTCCAATCCTGCTGGTAGCGGTTCCAGCTCGCCTTCTTCACCCACTGGCTCACCTAAATAAGCCATAGTGATTTTTCCCGAATTTTGGAAAAAGTAACTAAGTTCGGACTTTAATAAAGTGTCTCAGTCAAATTGGCTGGGGCACTTTTTAAGTGGGTAGACGAGATTCCATGATCGATCGATCCCTTAGCCTCGATCTGTGGGGATAGAATCGTTACAATAATATTTGATACAAAATATATTTATTACCCCTATCGGTTAGTTACTACCTATGCCACGTCTAGATTCTCTATCCGTTCGGGCAGACGCTACGCAAACAGAGAGTCTGCATTCACAAGGGAACTATCCCGCTCCGACGATCGCTAGTACCGTGACAGGATCGCCTCAGTTAGATTACGATCTGGCGATCGTTGGTGGCGGCATCATCGGCAATACACTCGCTGTCGCACTCCAAAATTCAGGATTACGGGTACTCTCGATCGAATCTCAAGCTCAATCGGTGTCGATTACCAAGAGTCGAGCTTATGTGTTATCGATGCTCTCAGGACAGATTTTTGAGGGACTGGGCATCTGGGAGCGAGTTTTACCATTAGTTACTCAATTTAGCCAAATTCAAATCTCTGACGCGGATTATCCAGGAGTGGTGAAGATGTATCCCCAGGATTTGGGCACGGATACATTGGGTTACGCAGCTAGTCATGAAGTGTTATTGACTGCACTACAAGCCAAGTTGCAAACGGCTCCAAATATTACCACTATGTGTCCTGCACAAGTAGTTGAGGTAGATTACACCGAGACTGGTGCAGAAATTACCATTCAAACCCCCGATTCTGCCACATCAGTCAAAATTCGCGCTAGTCTAGTCATCGCCGCTGATGGTGCGAAATCTTCTCTCCGCAGCCAAGCTGGGATTGAAACTACTGGTTGGAATTATTGGCAATCCTGTATCACCGCTACCATCAAGCCAGAACACGATCATCAAAATGTTGCCTACGAGCGGTTTTGGTATGCTGGGCCGATCGGGGTATTACCATTAGCTGATGGTCGCTGTCAGGTGGTCTGGACAGTACCACATCAGCAAGCTGAGGAACTACAAAATCTACCTGTGAGCGAGTTTCTCCAAGAATTAGAACATTGCACGGGTGGATTGTTAGGTAAATTGGAACTCGATAGCCAGCGATGGTTATTTCCAGTCAAGTTGATGCAGAGCAAGCAGTATACAGCCGCACGATTGGCATTAATTGGCGATGCTGCACACTGTTGTCATCCGGTAGCTGGACAGGGGATGAATTTGGGGATTAGGGACGCAGCAGCTTTAGCAGAGATTTTAGTCTCGGCTCATCAAGCAGGGGAAGATATTGGTAGTAATTCAGTCCTCAAGCGATATGCTGATTGGCGTAAACCAGAGAACTGGGTGATTTTAGCTTTTACGGATTTTCTCGATCGGATGTTTTCCAATCGGATCTTACCGATCGTCATTATCCGGCGATTTGGACTACTTCTACTCGATCGCATTCCAGTTTTTAAATACCTAGCTCTCCGGTTGATGACTGGATTAGCAGGCAAAATTCCCCAGGTGGCAAAATCATAATGTAGGCATAATTGATGAATTGCCCCTACATTATGGTCGAGCTTCAGGTGATTTCACGCCAATAACATTTCGCCAATGATTCTCGCACTGGCAGGTGCGAGTAAAATTCCATTACGATAGTGTCCGGTAGCCACTAATATTCGGTTATTACTGCCGACTCGATCGATTACTGGTGCAGGACGATGATTTGGACGCGGACGTAATCCTTGCCAAGTGCGGACAATTGTCCCCTTGGCTAGATCTGGACAAGCATCTGTCGCAATTTTTTCGAGCCGTTCTAAACATTCTGCTTGCGCTTCCACCAAACCATCGACGGGAAATTCTACCGTAGCCCCTACCCAATACTCGTTCCCTCCACAGGGGACGATGTTTACATCATCTTTGATGATAACTGGTTGGAAGTCGGCTCCCAATGGTTGAGGTAGCCGGATCTGGAAGGCTTGCCCTAATACGGGCTGAATTTCGATTGGGGCGTGTGGGGAAAGTAAACTAGTCGAACCCAACCCAGCAGTGACGATTACCCAGTCACTGGCTACATTCGGTAGGTCAGGTGCAAAAATATTGCACCTATTTGGGCTATCTGCTGTAATAGACTCGATCGATCGATCGAAATGAAAATTTACCCCTTTCATCTTTGCCGCCATTACTAGGGCATTTGTGAGGGCGACCGGATCGACCTGTAGATCTTGAGGAGAGTAAACAGCAGTACCCCCAAAGTCGGGATTAATTTGCGGAAGTTGGGCAGCTATTTGTGACGCTTGCCATAATTCTAATTGCCACTCTTGTTGTTTACGAGTAGCGATTAATTGCTCCCATTTCGCCAAATCGTCTTCAGGTGATAATAGTTTGACAATTCCCTGACAATTGTGCGGGATCTTCAATCCCGTCACCCGCTCCAGTTCGGGAATCAGACTTTGATAACGAAGGATACTCTCCTTGCGGAGGTTCCAAGCACGACCTTTTACCTTTTGACTGATAATTCCCATCAATACCCCTAGAGCCGCTCCAGTTGCCGCTTGTGCTGGCTGTTGTCGGTCGTAGACATCGATCGTATATTTATTCGAGCAACTAAGTTCATAGGCAATTGTCGCTCCCACAATGCCGCAGCCGATAATACTGATGCTGTTAGACATTTAAATCAGTTGACAGATCCCACTAAGCATAGTCGAAGTGTTAATAATTGACATTGGCTTGAAATCGGGTAGGTTGAGAGTTGAGACATACAGTTAGATCGATCGAGATCTATATCTGCCTTGACTCTCAACCTACACGGTTCACCTATGATGCTTGAGGAATTAATTTCTCAAAACTTGCAAAATCCTTGAGAGCTTCGCCATAGTTGCGGATAGCGATTTTGTAGTCATTACTACCAGCGGCTTCATCAATTTTGTTGAGATGAACAAAGATTTCCTTGCCGATGGCTAAGGCTTTCTCTTTGGTTCCTGGTAATAACTCTCTGGATAAACCGGACATCCGAGTTCTGATATCGCCCAGAGGTCCATGAATGAAGGATTTGACATTATTCCAATCACGGTTTTCAATGAGAGTAGCGAGTTCTGGTAGTCGATCGCTCAAGGCAATGACATTTTTATTTGTGGCTTGGATTTGTGCTAGCTTTGTCGCACTATAAGTTGGAGCCTTTGCTTGAGAACCATCACCACAACTAACGACGAGGACAGAAATAAATACTAGGAGGATGGATATCAGCGGACGAAATAAAGACATAATTATCTGGAGATAGGTGAGAGATTAGTTAAATAGATCGTACTCTCAGCATACTAGAATTGTTAGGTTGCAGACAATCCATCTTTTTTGCACCACTCTAGGTACCCGCACATCCATCAGATTCTCACAACTAGTCACCAATTACAAATTCCATGTTCAGAGTATTCGCTAAAGATTACGATTGTCAGTTTGAGCGATGGACAGATGCTCTAGCTGCGGGAAACTCGCTCAAATCCAAGTGTAAGAGTCTATTTGAAGATGTTCGCATCTTTTATGGAGAAGAATTAATTTGGGTATACAGTCGATCGCATACGTATCCCCAGTATATCGGCGCAGGTGTTTATGACAAATTGGCACGATTATTCATCATGGAAAATGCCACGATGCTAGAAGTCGAAGTAGATGATGCAGAGCAATCTTGATTCATTCCCAGGTTGGCAAGGACATTTACAATTAACCTATCGCCACAACCACGGCAAAACTCAAGCTATTCAACACCAAGGAACTGCACCACTAAAAGTACAGCGATCGTTTTATCCTGAAGATGAGGCAATATGTCACAATACGATCCTGCATACTGCGGGTGGTATGGTTGGTGGAGATAGGATCGGGATCGATATCGATCTACAGCCACAATCTCGCGCAGTCATTACAACTGCCGCTGCTGGTAAAATCTATGGTACCAATGGCACCCTCGCATCCCAGCGGATCGTCCAGAATATCAGTGACAATGCTTGTTTAGAATGGGTACCTCAAGAAACAATTATCTTTAACCATGCCATCTTTCATCAACACTTACGCGTTAACCTCGCCCCTACAGGTAGTTGGCTAGGTTGGGAAATAAATCGATTTGGGAGAACCGCCAGAGGAGAGCGGTTTACTGATGGTGAATGGAGATCCGCAACAGAAGTACATCGACAAGGGAAAGCAGTCTGGATCGATCGACAAATGCTCAATGGTGATGGAATGGTTGATAGTCCTCATAGTTTAGCCCGACACCCGATTATCGGCAGCCTAGCATGGATTGGTAGTGGAGTATCCAACTTGTCCACAGCAAACTTCCACGATCTCAGCAAAGACTTAGTAATTGAGGCCCGATCGCTCTTTGGTGGCGAACCCAGTAAAATAGGAGTTACCCGCCTGACAGAAGGACTATTATGTCGTTATCGGGGTGACTCCACCGCCGAAGTGCGTCAATGGTTCACCGCCGTTTGGCACTTGCTTCGCCATTCATTCCTTCAAAGTCCTCCGATTCATCTACGGGTATGGCAATAGTGTCCTAACCTATGTGCTCTGAATTTTAAAGCCTAAAACCTCAAGCTAAGTCCCTATCATGCAGCTTTCCCCACAAGAAAAAGATAAATTATTAATTTTCACAGCAGCTCTAGTCGCCGAACGTCGCAAAGCTAGAGGCTTAAAACTTAACTACCCCGAAGCTATTGCCTATATATCTGCGGCAATCTTAGAAGGTGCACGAGATGGGCAAACCGTAGCTCAACTAATGAATTATGGCAAAACTCTGCTCACCCATCAAGATGTGATGGACGGCATTCCATCGATGATCCAAGATGTCCAAGTTGAAGCTACCTTTCCTGATGGCACAAAACTAGTTACCGTTCACGATCCGATTATGTAACGTACTTTGGGGCTAAAACTAAAGTCGATAAATATTTAGTAGTCAATTATCCTTAAATTAATCATAAATTTAAGTACTATATTCTTAATGCACGGAACTTAGTGGATAACATAGATGTTAAATATTCAGACAGCTTGGAAATTATTGCCAATCTTCGCCCTATCCAGTT
>ENA-OFCF01000434-OFCF01000434.1-metagenomes-genome-assembly--contig:-NODE-434-length-18741-cov-4.185593_pt1 | contig 18741 bp, 16 predicted proteins | sample MGYA00153387_OFCF01 | MGnify analysis MGYA00153387
ATGCTGATCATTTTGAAACATCCGTAATGCTAAGTGTTGATGCAGATTCTGTAGATATGACAAAAGCTGAAATGCCGGTAAATAAGAATTTGACAGATAATGTCAAGGTTCTTGACGGTGTAGCATGCTCATATAAAGCTGGAGTAGTACGATTTAGTTTGATGATGAAAGATGTAACAGATAATGGTGCAATGTTTGAATATGGACATTCACATGATGCGGATTATTCAAAACCAGTTTCTGAGGCTACTGCTGAAAATGGAGAGAACATAGTTGAAGCTGTAGTAGATTATATTGTGGATTTTATTGATGAATTTAGAAAAATAAATTTTAATCCCGAAAAGGAGTAATCATAATGGAAAATTTTAATATGAAAAAAACCGAAATGCTTGAATTTAAATATCAAAATACAGGAGAAATAATAAATTTTCCTGTAGGAACAATATTTGGTAAAAAAGAAGGACCAACTTTAGTCGTTTTAGGTGGAATGCATGGAAGTGAATTTTGTGGAATTCAAGGGGCCATTGATGCTTTTAATCAAGTTAACCCAGAAGAATTGTCTGGAACACTAATAGTTGGAACGATATATAACATGTCAGCTTTTGTAAATCATACTGGATTTTTAGTTCCTCAAGATGGGAAGAATCCTATGTCAACATTTCCTGGTAAAAGAAATGGAACTTATGGAGAAGTAATGGCACATCATTTCAATGAAGAAGTACTCAGTAAAGCTGATTATTTTATCGAATTGCATGGTGGAGACATACCTGAAGCATTGACACCATTTACGATTCAGACAATCACAGGAAATGAAGTACTGGATTCAAAAATCAAGGATATGGCTATAGCATACAATATTCCTCTTATAATAAATGCCAAACCAAGACCAGCAGATACGCCAGGGAGTGCATTTACGAAAACAATATATAGAGGGGTACCAGCAATTCTTACTGAATCGGGTCAGCAGGGAATACTAAATTTAGACGATGCTAAAGTACATACAACAGGAATTCTAAATGTTATGAAAAAAATCGGCATGTTAAGTGGAGAACTTGTTAATACTGCTGAAAGAATTAATTTGGAATATAATGGAGCTATTAGAAATGAAGTTAAAGGAATGTGGTATCCATTTGTTAAGTTAAATCAAATTGTGAAAAAAGATGAAATTGTTGGAGAGATAAGAGATTATTTCGGTAAAAAAATTGTAGATATCAAAGCGCCTATAGACGGAATAATCACAGTATTTCGCACAAGCCCTTCGGTAGGGATAGGAAACGTACTGGTAGAACTACATAAAATAATGTAATAAAAATCAATTGACCGCAGCTGCATTAAAAATGCAGCTATTTTTTTACTTAATAATGTTGCTAAACTAGGATTGTATAGGCGTATATCCTGAGTTTAGGAGTTAAAAAGCAGATAACCCTTGAAACCACTAGTTTTCGAGTGATTTCAGAAGTTATTTTTTGTACACTTATCTTAAATTCTTTGTCAAATCCAGTTTGGTGGAACTACGGAATTGTGTGAGGGTCATGTTCTTTCTCAGGGGGTTCATCCCCAAAAGCTTACTGAGTTCCAGGTAGGTTTGGTTGACTCTCGCGGGGGTTACGATGACTTTGGGATAGTCGCCCTGGACGAGAACCAGAGGTTCTCGGATCGCATCCATCACTTTGGCTGCCGATACGGCTTCATGCCCATTTTCTACCAGCAAGTGCTGGGTATACCTCATTATGCTGAGGGCGAGAAAGCACAGGGCGAAATGCCCTCGGATGTGCTCGTCATTCCATACATGGACCGGCCGTGCCTTGATGTCGCTCTTCAGGATACGGAAGCTTTCCTCGATCTTCCATAATCCGCGATAGATTTCGGTAACCTCCTTCGTGCTGAGTTCCAGATTGTTCGTGATGACCGCATAGTAGCCATCATAGCGCTCGGCTTCCCGAATTTTTTCTTCACTCAATGTCCAATTTTCCGTCTCCAGTTCCATTTCCAGGAACTGGTTGATGCCTCGCTTAACCGAAGCCTTCAGCTGATAGGGATGTTCTAGCTTCTTGTTCAGCCGTTCCAGCATTCGTTCCCGGTCAGCTCTGTCCTTGGCCGCTCTTTTCGCACTCCAGGTCAAATGGACTTTCACGGGAACTTTTTTGAGGTCATGCTTTCGAGGCCTGCCTCGCTTCTTGCTGTCCTCCGGTTTTTCTTCGGTGGCCGCAGGGACCTTGATCTTCAGGTCCTGTTGCAAGACTTTTGCCTTGGTCAGAATCTCCCCGGTTTCCTCGTCCACAGAAGTGGTCCATCCCTTCTCCTCCCACACCATTTCCTTGAACTCCTGAGAGGACTTCTTCAGGGTGTAGCTGATGACGAAGTCGTGTCCGTGGTTGTAGAGATACTCTAGGTTAGCCCCACCGTTGAGTCCTCGGTCTGCGACCACGGTGATTTTCTCCATGTGGTAGAGTTCCTTGAGTCGGTTCACAGATCGGATCAGTGTCGTCTGATCCATCGTGTTGCCTGGGAACAACTCATAGGTCACTGGGATCCCATTGTTGTCGATGAGCAGGCCCATCACCACCTGGACTTCGTTGTTTTTATGGTCCTTGGAGAACCCGAACATTCTCAGCTCGCCCCAGCGGGTGCTCTCAAAGGCATAGGTCGTAACGTCATAGTACGCTCTGCCGCTCTGACGATTGGTGTTCTTTTCGAAAAACTTGGCCAGATGCGCAATCAACGGATCTTTACAGACGTCCAAGACATCCAGCACATCATACAGCCGGTCCAGCTTGATGTCGTTCAAACCGGCATAGCTTGCCTGCTCATTCGCGCAGGCAAGAATACTGCTCGGTTCGCCGCACCGATGGAGCAGCAGATAGAAGATTGCTTCGATCACCTTCTGGGCGTCCCGCTTGCCTGAACGTTCAGCAAAGAATTCTTCCAGCTTCAGTTTATTCCAAAGCTTAAGTACCAAGGCATGCCCAAAGTAATACGAAGGGACAACGTCTGCCGTATCGAGGATTTCCTCGGAAGAAACCTCCAGGCTGACCGGAGCCGACGAGGCCTTCTTGGCCAAGGTCAGGCGCTTAGCTTCCTCCTTCAACTCCTCTAGGATATTCGGATTTTTGGCCAGAAGTTGCTCGTAATTCCCGATGGTTTTGACGACATGCGCTTTCCGTTTGGTGGTACCGGGGATGCGCGTGTCTTCCCGGAATTGGATGACCCGATATTTGTCTTTGCCTGAAATTGTAACGTACATGTTCTACCTCCCCAAGAGATGTATAAGTCTATTATGCTATAAGTGATTGTAAGTGTACATATTAAATAATAATAATTTGCAAAATAAAACCCTTGATTACCTTATGAATCAAGGGTTTTACAACTATTCAGTTCCATTTTTTATGGCTCTAACTCCCAAACTTAGGAACCAGGTCCCAGGAAAGCTGATGGCCCAAGTGATTGGCCGAAGAAACCATCTCTGACGAATCGGTGGTGTGGCCATATCGAACTTGATATCAGGGCTGTTGGGTTTCATAGAGCCTCCATCCATGCATGAATGCATATGCTTTATTTAATATGTCATAATTATATCAGAATACAAGCCATAAGACCAACTAAAAAACGATTTGATTTTCAACTCTTGCTGCCTTTTCACCGGACATCGGTTGTACTTCAGGCGTTCCAGAAGAGGATGAAAAACCTATTTTCTTTCCGGCTGCAATCCCTCCGAAAAAAAGAAGACCTCATGGTGCCTTATAAACACCTTGGGGTCTTCTTGCGTTCATCATTTCTTGAATCAGAGGTTCGCATTGTCGATCTGTCTTTTAGTTGCCCAGTACTCCGCACAGGTTAAAATCCACGGGTCTGTCCTTTCCATGGGGCTTCCTTCCCTTCGATGAATTCCTCCACCCCCGGTCCCCCGAGTTTGCGAAGGCGCCAGATTCCGTAGATGTAACTGGAAATCAGGATGAGGATGGTGAAGGGAAGCCCGAGAAGGGTGTTCACCCAGATCAGCGAAAGAAGATCCTCCCTTAAAAAGAGAAGAATCTGGATTCCCAGACGGAGAAGAAAGAGCCCGCTCCAAAACCAGGTGACCTCACGATACGCGGGTTTCACATCCTTGCGCCAAAACCATTCCAGTGGCCATCCTCGCGAAAGATGACTGGCGTAGGCTGCCAATGGTTTGCCGACGATGAGGCTTCCAAGGGTCACAAGAAGTGTGAGAGCACTTCCGATAATTTTAGGAATAAAATAGTTTGCGGCATTGCCTGCAAGATAAGCAAAGGCTACCGCCACAACGACGCCGCTTAGTCCGCCCAGGGCATAGATGACGGTTTGTTTTCTAACGAGGCGCACCACGCTAAAGGCAAGCGCAGTGGCAATAGATAAGGCAGCTGCCGCATTTAATCCATAGATCGAATTGACGACCACAAATACGAGTGGCGGGAGCATCGCATCCAGTGTCTTGCCCTTTAATACGCTTTGCAGTTCTTCCAGGATTTCGTTTTTTCTTTTGGTCATGGTAACTTCCTCCATTCTGCCAAGATATCTTCGTACCGCTGCCTATAAGATGAGGTCGTCTTTTCTGGAACCCAGGAAGAACTTCAACCAGTCTCCCTTGCTCTGATACAGGTTCACAAGCACATAGAGACTTCCGGTAAAGAACCCGAGGACCATCATGAGTACGATCCAGAGACTGGCGACAAGGATGCTCTTCTCCCTAAATCCGATCCACAAAGAAAACAGGACAAATCCTACATACAGGTCGACCAGTGAAACAATCCCCCATGGATTACGGAGAAGTTCTCCTCCGTCTCTTGAAAAGTTCCCATTGATGAATGCATTCCCGATGATCAGTGTCATGGCAATAATTCCGATTAGTGAAATGACTTTTCCGAATTTCATCTCTCTTCCTCCTCTTATAAAATTTGTTGTTCCTGACTAGCCGAATTTTCCTTTAAGGATTCATCCCCCTGAAAGGTGTCCTTTCCGGTCCGCTTCGCCTGAGATCATGTTAAATCTTACTATTAATATATATGATTATATGTCAAAAGTAAGGCTCTTTACAAGAGCATCAATTCCTTTATTTTTCGCCTCTCCTTTGCAGGTCCTTTAGCTTAAGGCAGCGAGTGGTCGGATGGCACCAATCCCTGTCCTTCGCAATACGAGCAAAAAAACTGCTCCCTTTTTGGGGAGCAGTTCGGATCTGTTATGTTTGAAATTCTTCTTTCAACCAACTAGAGGAGAGAGGTTCTGATGCTTGTGCCAATTTGGGCAGACGAGTAAAAACAGGATTATTCTAAGGGGTCCGAAGTGTGACGGGCCAATGTTTTCACTTCTGCAACAATCCCGTCTGATGTTCTTTTTAGCCAGGAAGCCGATTTTTCCTCGTTACCGCAGGCTTCAGCCGAGGGATTAAGGGGTTTCACCTTATTGAATATCTTGTTGTGTTTCTTCATCATGACCTCCATGTAACCTCCCTTGAATCGTGTCGGTTCATAGGCCAGAACAAAGGCAGCCGGCTCATACTCTTCAATGAGCCTCAGCAGTTCGAGTTCCCGGGCTCTTTTCGTAAGGATGTCCAGCCGAAATCTCGGGCTGTCCTTGCCTTCCCCCTGAAATACCGTAACCCCGAAACCGCATTCCCTGAGACGAACCATCAGCTCATCGTTCCTCTGCCTGATGTTCACAAGAATAGAAGTATACCCGATGGCAATCTTGTTCTCCACATGAATGCCCACGACAAGGCCTAAGGAAAAACCTAAAGCGTAAACCAGCATGCTCAGGACGCTCTGGTCTCCGGAGAGGACCATGGCCAGCCCAAAAACATAGATCAGGCTTTCAAGAAACCCAAACACCGCCGTGAGCAGGGTCAGTTTCTTCACCATACTGATCGTTCTCAGGGCCAGCATGGGAACATAGCAAAGCTGCAGTACCAGAATCAAAATGATGTCCTTCATTTTTCACCTCATGTTGTTGAATCAGCGTTACAATCTGTCATTTGAGAGGTCACCTTCGAAGCCTTTTGAAGGAAAACTGGAATCCTGTCCTGAACGAAAAAATCTCCAAACAGACCTGGAGATTTCCGTGCTTTTCATGGCATCCTCTGCTGATGGTCCATAAAAGGGGGGAAAGCCTCTGTTTACCTTCGTCAACTACTTTAACAGCTAAAGTCAAATTATTCAATGGCGAATGACGATGCGACGCCATCATTAAGAAAAATCATTACCTCATAAGGGTTACGGCGCCATTATTCCAGGTGCAGGATGGGAACACAGGAATGACGGATTGTTACCTTTTGCGGCACAAAAAAAATAGCGCCTTCTATGCCATGGTGAAGTGAAAACAAACACCATCACTATAAAGGGCTATTCTCCTATTTTTCAGCAGCACAGGCTATTTTGTAAGGCCTGTGGCGCCTTCTCTTTTTGTACCCTTATCCAACGTTCTTCTTTCTCTGAAGGATTTCACTTTCCGCCTCTTCGACAAACTGGCTGGTATAGAGTTCGTAGTAATGTCCTCGCCTCATGATGAGCTCTTCGTGTGTCCCCTGCTCGATGATTTCCCCGTCATGGATGACAAGGATCCGATCGGCATTCCTGATGGTGGAGAGCCTGTGGGCAACGATGAAGCTCGTCCGCCTGCTCAGCACTTCCTCTATGGCTTTTTGGATTCTCGCTTCAGATTCCGTGTCGATGGACGAAGTGGCTTCGTCCAGGAAGAACAGACTTGGTTTTCCGATGATCGCCCGTGCGAAGGAAATCAGCTGCTTCTCTCCTGTGGAGAGAAGGCTTCCCCCCTCACCGACCTCTGTGTCATACCCCTTTTCAAGTCTCATGATAAAGTCATGGGCATGGACGACCCTTGCTGCCTCCGTAACCTCCTCGTCCGTCGCATCGAGCTTGCCATATCTGATGTTCTCCCTGATTGTCCCACTAAACAGATGGGGAGCCTGCAGGACATAACCGATGTTGGAATGAAGCCAGTTCTGTGATTTACTGGTGTAGTCATGCCCGTCAATATAGATTTTGCCCTCTGTGGGCTCATAGAAACGGCACGCGAGATTGACGATGGTGCTTTTCCCTGAACCTGTCTCTCCAACCAAGGCGATGGTTTCCCCCGGTTTGACCTCCAGATTGAAGTTCTTCAGGATATATTCGCCTTCCTCGTACCAGAATCCTACATTTTCAAATCGGATGGAGCCTGTGATCGGCTCATTTTTCCCTTCCAAGTCCACGGCCTCGTCCATGATTTCTTCCGGTTCATGGAGCAGTCCGATGAACCTCTCTGCCGCGGCCTGGGCGCCGATCATTTCCGCATAGATTCTTGCCAGTTCGAGTACCGGGTCGAAGAACTGTCTGGCATAGGTAATGAACAGGACCAGGGTTCCGTAGGTGATGATCCCGTCCATGAGAAAGATGCTCCCGTAATTTAAGGTCAGCACGGTTCCGACGGCGGAGATGAACAGGGTCAGGGGAAGGTATCCCGCAGAGAGCGTTGCTGCCCTCACCGAAACCTTCTTCATTTCTCTTGTCACCTCTTTGAATTCCTGGGTGTTCAGGTCCTCCCGGACCAATGTTTTTGTGGTTCGGGCTCCGACGATGCCGTCGTTGAAAAGCCCTGTGATTTTAGAGTTGTTCTTTCTGACGCTTCTGTAGGAAACCAGCATCTTCTTTTCGAAGAATACGCTGATGGCTGCCAGCACAGGGATGGTGATGAGCGTGATGAGGGCAAGCTTCCAGTTCACGACAAGCATGACGATGGATATGCCTAGCATCATGGTCAGTCCCCAGACCAGGTCGACAATGCCCCAGGCTACGGTCTCCGAGATCTTCTGGGTATCCGAGGTGACTCTTGAAATCATCCAGCCTACGGCATTCTTGTCATAGTAGCTGAAGGAGAGCCGCTGCAGTTTCTCGAAGGAGTCTTTTCTCATTTTGTAGAGAAGATCCATTTCGATTTTTCCTGCATGACGGATGAAGAGCAGCACCACGATGCCCAAAACCAGGGCCAGAACCGCATAAAGTATGCCTACCCCTCGGAGGCCGTTCAGGTCCCGAGGAACGACATAGGTGTCAATGGCATACTGGGTGAGCAGAGGGAAGCTGATGTCCAGTGAGGCGAGGGCGACCATAAAGCCGCACAGAATCAGGAAATCCTTTTTAAAGACATTGAAGTACTGGAACATTTCTTTCCAGATCTTCTTGTCCACTTTAAGTTTTATTTCAGTTTGTTCTTTCATATAACCTCCGTCCCACGCTAGACTACCATCTGCTGCAGATTCCAGATCCTCTTGTAGAGTCCTTCTTCCTGGATCAGCTGTTCATGGGTCCCCTGCTGTACAATGCACCCTTCATCCAGGACGATGATATGGTCAGCTTCTGCCAAGGTAGTAATCCTATGGCTGATGATCAGCGTGGTGATGTCCTTGCTTCTTTTTTTGAGTTCATTTCTGATTCGCATATCCGTCTCAATGTCCACTGCGCTGAGTGAATCATCGAAGATCAGGACGTTTTTATCTTTGCTGATGATGGTTCTTGAGATGGCAATCCTCTGCTTCTGTCCCCCGGAAAGGGAGACGCCCTTCTCTCCGATAATGGTGTCATACCCCTCCTTGAAGGTCAGGATGTTGTTGTGGATGGATGCGATCTTCGCCGCCTCCTCAATCTCCTTCTCCTCATAATCCTTGCTTGTGATTCCGATGTTCTCTCTGACCGTTTTGGCATAAAGGTGAGGTTCCTGCAGGACGAGGCCGATTTTGGAGCGGATGTAGGAGCGTTTGATCCCGCTTAGCTCGTGACCGTCAATCCGGATGCTTCCCTCATAGTCGAAGAGCCTTTGAAGCAGGTGGACCAGTGTGGATTTCCCAGATCCGGTCGACCCCAGGATTCCCAGGGTGCTTCCAGCGGGCACTTCAAAGCTGATGTTCTTGAGAACCTTCTGGTGCTCGTCGTACCCAAAGGAGACGTCATCGAAGGTAATCTGCCCTTTGATCTCTGGTGTTGTCTCCGTAGGCAGGTCCGTCTCGATGGGTTCCCCAAGGATTTCGTCGATACGCTTCACGGCGACCGTCGTCTTTCCGAACTCGCTGAGCAGCCTGCCCAGCTGTTTGACCGGCCAGAGCAGCATGGTGGAATAAGTGATGAATGCGGCCAGGATACCGATGGTGATGTCACCTCTGATGGCCATCTGGGCACCCACAACGAGGACAATTCCATTTTGCAGCAGCGTCAGAAAATCTGACAGGGACCAGAATATGGCCAGAATCTCGATTAACTTGTAAGTGATGTTCTTGTAGTTCCCATTGACCTCTTCGAACTTGTCCACTTCAAAGGATTCCCTGCCAAAGGCACGCACTACACGGACGCCTGAGAGATTTTCCTGAAGAACGGTCGTCAGAGTCCCTTCTGCCTCGTCTGACTTCTTGAAGGTTTTCTGGACCTTCAAGAAGAAGATGTAGGAGAACAGGAAGAGGACGGGGATCATCCCTATCGCATAAAGTGTAAGTTCTACATTCATGGCCAGCATGATTACCACGGTAAAGGCAATCATGAAGACGATTCTTCCGAGGTCGACGACCTGGACACCCAGGAACCTTCTGATGGTCTCCACGTCGGAGGTACATCTTTGCACCATGTCTCCCGTTTCACTCCTGGTGTGCCGCTCAAAGGTCATGTACTGAATCTGCTTGTACAGCTTGTCTTTTGTTTCCTGTGCGATGCTTTCAGCAGCATAGCTCGAAAGGTAGCCTTTCAGGAACATGAATACCCCCCGAAAGAGACTGATGATGACGATGATCAGCACAACGCCTCCCAGGCTTTTGCCGAAAGCATCCATAAGAAACTGAAGTCTGCCCGCAGGTTCGTTTCCAATGACAGAGTCAATGGCATACTTGATCAGTATGGGAACCGCAAGCTGCATGATTGTAGCGATAATAATGGCGACTATGGCAAAGGAGAAGATCCATCCGTATCCTTTGACATAATAGTAGATTCTTTTCATGTTTTCACATCCTTCTTGTTCGTTTTCTGAATTAAAAAAACACGCTTTTCGCGTGTTTTGTTTCGGCAAGGCTCCCCTCGCCACGATTCACTTCGTGAACCGGATGAAGACGCAATATCTTCAAACAACAAAACCACAGGTCGCAACCTGTGGTTTCTCATTCATATGCTTAATCATAAATAAAGCTAGAAGTTGAGTCCCGAACTCAGGTCACAAACGATATTCTTTTCATGATTTTCAAAAATGGGCGCAGTGATAGTGCCAACATAAACGGGTGCATTCGTCCTAAAACATACTGCATTTATCTTAATCACGTTCATAACCTCCTTGCTTTAGTTTGTGGCTACAGCTTGCTGTAATCCTATTTAAGTTTACCCTAGATGCCCGATGATTACAATCCTTAAACATGAATTATTTAAAAATATTCCCTGAATCTATGCGAAATCCATCAGAAAACCTGAACATTCTTGCTAAAGATGAGTTTCCGGCAAATCCTCCGCGGCCCTTCGACTGATTTTTTTCAATCTCCCTCGGAACAAAGGCTAAAAATAGAGGGGACATCCGTCCCCTCACCATGGTCATTTTGTCTAATTTTACTGAAGTGCCAGCACCTGCATTGCAGAAAAGCTATTTCTATCCAAAGACATGACGCTAAACAGGGACAGGGAATCCCTAATTGACCGATGACAGGCATGATTTGCCTGCCCGAACCGGCAGCTTTGTCTAGTCTATCTTCTCGAGCCACTCTTCTCGCCAAAAAAGATGACAGGAGCGGTCACAACGGCCAAAGGTTGTGGTTCCCTGGCACATCACCCCATCAAGGAGAATCAGCCCTTTACATTTTTTTACCTTAAGCTCACGTTCATCGACAAAACGCTCCATAGCCTTCAGCACCCGCTGTTCCGTACCGCAATACGGTCCCATCTCATTCTCCATGAAGGCACAGCCCTTCAGGCGGCCAAGATGATTGAGCGATTCCTGAATCTCCTCCTTGCTCCGTACACGAATCTTGTCACCTGCTTTTAGAGGTTCAGTTTGAACTTTTATGGAAGGCTTGCCATAAATGCTCGGGTTGCCTCTCATCGTAAATACCTTATCAATCAAAGCGTCGGCATGCCGATAGAGTTTTTTTTCCTGGCCTGGTGTCACGTGTCTCCTGACAAACAAGATGAAGTTTCTTTTCGGCGATCTTGGTGGTGTCTTGTCCTTCCCTTCTGAGACGCCTTCCAAGGAAACAAACTGACATTCATTCTGATCCATCATGAATCCTCCTTTTCTCATAGTGATATCATTCGAGCACTTTAGCATGATGTTGAACAGGTCTTGCCAGAGGCTCACCTTCGGGAAGGTTGAATCCCGAAATGCATCGGGAAATCCTATTTTGCCTACTCGCTGGAAGGCTTAGTCGGAACTTGGGACTGATCTCTCTGTGTCTGTCGGACAACATTGAAATCCTCGAGAGGAATACCTGTTCCCTCACCATTGAGGACCTTGGCAACCGTTTGAAACACGATTTTGAGGTCATTAAAAAAAGATATTTTGTTTATATATTCAATATCGTATTCAAATCGCTGATCCCAGTTCAGATTGTTCCTGCCATTCACTTGGGCGAGCCCGGTCAGCCCCGGACGCACATCATGCCTGTGCCTTTCCCTTTCGTTATAGAATGGCAGAAAGTAGACTTCCAGGGGCCTTGGTCCGACAATGGACATGTCCCCTTTTAAAATATTCAGAAGTTCTGGTAGTTCATCCAGAGAAGAGGATCTCAGGACTCTGCCAAGCCGGGTAAGTCGCTGTTCGTCCGGAAGCAGATCCCCCTTGGTGTCTTTGGCGTCTGTCATGCTCCGAAACTTATACAGTGTAAAAATCTTCTCGCCTCTACCTGGTCTCTGGTGCCTAAATAAGACAGGTTTGCCCAGAACAATCCTCACCAAGAAATAAAGGACGAGTAAAATCGGACTCAGCAAGACCAAGACGCTTAATGAAACAAAAACATCAATGATTCGTTTGACATATTTTTTATACACTTCATCACCCCTGTATTATAGAGCAGAAAGGTACAATAATTCCCTTACCAGCCTGTCAAGATCCTCCGTCCCGTATCTCTGGTCGATCGGAAGCGTCAGGATGTTCTTTGCCAGGTATAGGCTGCCCTTGTACCCATGCACCCACTTCTCCTCTAGAATCGGCCAGTGCGATGCACAGTAGATGGCTTTGCTTCGCAGATCCATCTTTATCCTATCCCTGTTCCTGATCAGAATGGGAAACCCTAAGGGGATGTTTTCGGCCATACCCTTTTTATCGATCAGCGGTTTGATTGATTCCAATCCGCTGAGCCTGTCGAAGAGATAGGAAAAGTTGTTTCTCCTCACTTTTCCGATATAATCTACATCCACCTTATTTAGAAGATAACGGGAAATTTCCATCATTCCGTTGATCTGTGTCCCATTCCCATATGCTTTCTCCGCTTTGGCGAACAAGCCTGCAAACTCCTCCACCGTCCCCAAACCGTATTTCGCATAGGCTGTGATTTTCATGCGTGCCATGTTCACGTACTCATAGTACTCATCCTGAACACCCTCATAGTCCGCAGTTGTTTCTGAAAGAACGATACTTCCATCTATGGGTAAAAATTTTCTGTAGCTGTTGAAAATATAATCCCCGATGAATCCCTTCCTCTCTAGCCAAAGCATTTGGGCGGCATCCTCAATGAGCGCGATACGATTGTTTTTCAATGAACTCAGGTAGTCGAGTGTTTTGCTGTCATGATAGAAGCCAAAATAATCGATGAAGAATACCGCTCTGACGTTGTGCTTTTCAATTTTCGCTTGCAGGTCTTCTTTGTCTATGGATAAATCGAAATTGATTTTGTAAAAATCATAGGAAACCTTGTTCCGGTCGAAATTCCATACGATGGTCGGACACAGATAGGCCGGAAGCAGGATATATTCATCGGGTCTTATTTCCAGTGACTTGACAATAAAATTCAGTGAACTCTGACCTCCGCTTAAAAACGTGCCGATGGTATTTTCAAAATTATTCAGGCTGTTATTGAATAAATTGACATCGAACCATTGTTCCCCACCAATAGGCTTTCTAAATGGCATATCTATTCCTCCCCACTCACATTTCTATGCGCTGCACTGCCTGGATTGATGGTACCGTGGTTTTCCAGCTGTCCTCTCTTCTTTCGTTTTGCTTCCTCTACCTTTAATTTTCGCCGTAACCTGCACAATGGAAATGTTGATTTCTTGTATGAGCATAAAAGTACAGTAAAATCCGATATTTAGAAATTTATCCTGTTATCCGGTTAAAGCACCTGTTACGCAAAGTCTCTGTCTTTGAAATCAAATGCCGATGACCCACCCTTTTCAAAGCGCGGGAATCATCGCCGTACATTTCTTAGTACATAATACAATATCTTAGTTAATTAGATATAACTGTTTCTTGAATATTCCAATAATACTTTATCGTTACAACATTAACATTTCTTGCGTTTCAGAAGATGCTTGTCTTAAATACTACGCGAATTGTTCCATATGACCTCTCATTTAAACGAAGAAGAAAAAGAACAGAATCAGAATCCTCACTTTCCTGAGATCTTTTTTAAAGGATGGCAAAAAGAAAAGCCCGCAAATGGGCTTTTCTCTTCGTGATTTCCTATTCTTTAAAATTGACCCGAACTGCTAATCTGGCCTTATTTCTTGTGATCCTTTTCGAATGCTTCCAAAATCAGCCTGACGTCTTCTATGGTGACTATTCCATCCTGGTTATAATCCGCTGAAATCAACTGAGATTCGCTCAACTCGAGTTTTCCTGATAAAAATTTTAGGATCAGCCTTGCATCATCTGCATTGGCTACGGAATCATTGTTGAGATCCCCAGGGAGAAAAGCATAATCTGAAGCGTTCCATTCGACCCATGTCCCATTATTATTCCCGTCATATTGTCTGACAAAGCCTTGGGAACTGCTGTCAAGATCGATAAGAACAGAATTGCCATTCCAATCTTCATGAGGTACGGAAAAATCTACAGACCAGTAGCCATTTTCATCTGGAACAGGGTTAACAAAACAGTGGTTCATGATGCCCCCGCGCCCAAATGCCTCTTTGCACCGACCGCTCCCAGTTCGACGCTTCTTATTATGATAATATAATACCTTAGGGTATTTGGGATTCAAGATTCTTCAGAATTTTTAGACAACTGTCATTCCACCTGAATTCAGCAAACTTCGTTATGTCGTTTCACCGGATTTGAAGGGGGCCGATATTCCTTAGTCACCCCATGAGATTCGTGGTAAAATGAAATTAATCATACGATTACAGGTGGTGATGATATTGTTGCTGATCACTATTTCCAGACAAACCGGAAGTCAGGGTGACGAAATTGCAGAGCTCCTTGCCGAGAAACTCGATATTCCGATAATCACCAGGGATTGGGCCATAAAACAGTGGCTCCCTGAAATTGCGAACAAACATGAGCTGCATATGCTGGCAGAAAGTCCTGGCTTTTACCTGAAACATTCTGCAGACGGGATAACCTTTGCTGAATATCTGGAAAACAAACTGATCGATTACGTGGACGATCAGCCTGCGATCATTACAGGCATGGGATCACAGATCATATTTTCGCATCATCCCGACGCTCTACATGTGAAGATCATGGCTTCCCTTGAAGTCCGCACCGAACGCATTATGCAGGCTCACCATGTACTGAAGAAGGATGCAGAAAGAATTATTGAAATGACGGACCGTAAGCACCGCCGCTACCTCAGCACAATCTTTAGCAAAGACTGGTCAGATCCTCTCCTTTATCATCTGACACTAAATACTGATTTTTTAAGTATCATCGAGGGGGCCTCACTGCTTAACTACCTGGCCAAGAACAGAAAAATCGTTTCTGAGGCATCCTCCGAACCGCAGAAGGAAATCGATAAGAAGGCGATTATCTATAAGCACCCTTCTGAACAAGAGTTTGCCAAGATCCTCGATATGTATGCACTCGAATGGGAATATGAGCCACGCACGTTCCCCATCAAATGGGATGCCGAAGGAAACATCACCCAGGCTTTTTCACCGGATTTCTATCTTCCCAGATTTGACACGTATATCGAGCTGACGACCATGAACCAGAAATACACCTCCGTAAAAAAGAAAAAAGTGGAGCTTCTGAAGAAGCTCTACCCCGGGACCAATATTAACATCGTCTTTAAGAATGACTTTCATTCCCTCATCGAAAGATTTGGCATGTTGGGAGGAGCAGGTAGCAAATGAATTCAAAGGGTTTGGGGAAAACCATTTTCACACAAGAGCAGATTCAGCAAAGAATCTCAGAGATCGCACAGGAGATCAACCGCGACTATGTCGGCAAGGATCTGGTCATCGTCAGCATCCTTAAGGGTTCAATCTACTTTCTGGCTGACCTGACAAGGCAGCTGACCATGTCCCTAACTATCGATTTTTTATCCATCGGCGTTCGCAGAGGAGAGCTTACTCATACGAGAGTGGTAAGCTTCAGAAAAGACCTGGATGTCGACATTGCCGGCCGCCACGTCCTTCTGGTGGAAGATGTCATCGGCACGGGCCTAACGCTTGGCTATGTCTGCCAGCATTTGGATTCCTTTCATCCCGCCAGCTTGAAAATCTGCACCCTCCTTGACAACCCTGAAGCGCGACTGCTGCATCTCATCATCGATTATCGCTGCTTCACCATGCCGGACACTTTCGTCGTTGGTTTCGGCTTGGATTATGAGGAAAGATATCGGAACCTTCCCTATATTGCAGAATATCAACGATAATGTTCCTTTGGTACGATGCAGGAAATGAAGGAAGAGGATCCCCACTAATGTTATTTAGGACAGAACCGATCTGATTTCCCAGCAGGTTTTTCCTGTTTTGCATTTCTCTTCGTGTGGGTCTTTCTCTTTTCCTCAGAGATCTGGCAGAAGATTCCGCTTGTCATACTATGGGCGCATTTCTTTAAGTCAGGTCTTTAAATCTGTTCATTGCAGAATAATCGTTGTAACAGTAAAACAGGGTCTGGCCAAAATGGCCAGACCCTGTAGTTTTTTCATTAGATGAGCTCCAACGAACCTTTATCAACCTTCCGCTTGTTTCACTTTCAACTTCCGTTTCCCAATATACATACCATTTTCAAATTCTTCGTCTGTTAAGTTTCAGTTACTTTTTGTTTATCAGAGGTTTCTTTCATCTCTGCTTTATCTTCACTCTGGTTTTCAAGCCTTTGTGGTTCTATCGCTTCAATGTTGTCAGTCCTGTCATAAGCCATTTTTTCTGTCTCTTTTCAGATATAGCTAACTTTCGGTAGAACGATTTTTGGTTCCGGTAGTAATGTTTCGTTTCCGTTTCCAGCTCTGTAAGTTTCCGTTTTAGGTATTCCTTGGAGCTCACTTATACTATAGCAAACCCTCCGATATCTTGCAATGCCTGAAATCGGTTTCCGGGGGATTCCAGCATTGACTGTGTATAATTATCGCATGTTTACGCGATATCTCTTCCTTTTGCTCGTTTTGGAGATGCCCGGTTATAAAGTCATATCCTACTCTCACTGTGGAGATTACCTGAATTATCATACTATGTTCTCACTGTTTTTTTTGAAATATGGTTTTGCATATTTATACACCTATGATAAAGAGATGATTAACGTGACATGTCACCTTGCTCAAACAGTACGTCATTGTTTTTGCAGCAAGCAGACAACATTCAGAATCCCTTTACTGCTTGGGAGTATTTGCTCTAGTACTCTAGCGAAAACCTCACAACAAATGATATGTTGCTTTTACGGTTTTTACAGAAACGGTAAAAAATAGAGGACGTCAAAACAAGTAAAATCCCCTGCCCCTCGTGAAGTGTTGCAGCAGATTCTCAAGAGGAATCGATGTCCGTACCAGGTTTGGTGCAAATAAAAAGAACCTCTCCCAGGATATAAATGCGGGAAAAGGCTCATAATTTTTGCGTTCGTTTATGAAAGCATAAGTCTTATATTGAATTAGCTTTCATTGTTTTCCCTAAAACCTGCTTTTTCTTTACGGCTTGATTTGAAAACTTTTACAAAAACAATCCATGCAGCGAAAGTTGTCCCGGCGGCAAACATCGTTGGTAAATTCATACTGACACTCGTAAGGAAACCAGCGATTATCGGTGGGATGGCTTGTGCTAAGCTGACAATGGACTGATTCAAGCCTAAGATCTCCCCTTGGGAAGTTTTGTCAGACAGACTTGATACAATGGCCGTTCCGTTGGGTTGAGTCAGGCCTTGGAAGACGGCGATAAACGGGATGACGACATAAATCCATAATGGTTCTTTTGGTATGAGTAGCACGGGGAAGACTATCGCCAAGAGGATAATAGAATAAGGCATAATCTGCTCAGGACTGAATCTCTTAGATAGCGGTCTCAAAAAAGCACCCTGTGCTATGGCTATCCATAACCCCATATAGGCAAATAAGTTGCCTATTTGGGATTGATCAAATTTAAATTTTCCAATTAAGAAGACTTGGAAAAATTGGGTAAAGAAATTAAATCCGATCGTTAATAAGAAAATCACAAGGAAGATAGTTCGCAGACTTTCGTTGTGCCTGGCTTTATTGATGTTCTTAAATCCGGCAAGAAGGTCAATCTTCCCTTCTTTCTTTGTTTTAAGGGTCTCTGGAAACAAATAAGCAACTAGAATCAGGTTTATGGATACCAGAACAACTGCAAACCAAAAAGGTGTGTCAAAGCTAAACCAGCTAACAATAGACGGATCAGAGAGTTTGCCTCCGACATAAGGGCCTATGACAAAACCCAGGCCAAAGGCCATCCCGATAATACCGAAGTTCTTGGCTTTGTTCGTTTCATCCGAGATATCTGCAATGGCGGATTGTGCAATCGAGATATTGCCCCCTGTGAAGCCATCAATCATACGGCTGATAAAGAGCAGCCAAATATTACTGACAAGAATTCCTATGGCGAATAACACATAACCAACAAGGGTTCCAATCAGAGATAAGGCAAGTATTTTCTTGCGCCCTTTCTGATCGGCTAAAACACCAAGAACAGGTGCCCCGAAAAACTGCATAATAGGGTAGGATGCAATTAAAAACCCATAAATGATCGTTCTTAATGAAAAGTCATAAGACAAGGGCAACATATCCGCCATAGGATTTAAGATTACCGTAGGAAGTATGGGAATAATGATACCTAAGCCTAACAGATCTATAAACACAGTGAAAAATATGGGTAAAATCTTAAATTCTTTGTTTTTCATATAACCTCCATTGGTTAAAGCAGGTGAAGTTCATCGGCAATACTTCATCGGGCAGAAAAATTAGTTTTAGGCGATTACCAAATAGAATATAGAAATCACTATAATAGATAGATGTGCTAACGGCGACGACTTTGGCGTTTAGTCTGCTCTTTGCCGCATCCCTGAAAGATCCCCCCTTGCCCTTTGAAACTATCTCGAACAGCGGCTCCGGCGGCTTATTGAAAATACCACATCTACGAAGACGGGTTCACAATAGAATTCAAGTCTGGCCTGACGATGGACGTGGAAGGATAGAAATATAGCAAACAAGGCACTCGTAAGGTGCCTTGTTTATCAGACCTGTGTTTTGATTATTTTAAATTTTCAACAAGGAAATCAAGAACCTTATTAATATTCTTCACTGTTCTAAATTCTGGTGTGCCGTATCCTACCCCTTCAATTTTCCCGAAAGTCACTTTTCATTTGCTTAAACCTTTCGCAAGTGCT
>ENA-OFCF01000435-OFCF01000435.1-metagenomes-genome-assembly--contig:-NODE-435-length-18738-cov-4.824118_pt1 | contig 18738 bp, 18 predicted proteins | sample MGYA00153387_OFCF01 | MGnify analysis MGYA00153387
GACCCGACATTGCCGCCGCCGAGCGCGCCGTAGCCGTGGCCAATGAACAGATCGGCATCGCCAGAAGCGCCTACTACCCCAGCCTGCCCTTGGGCGCGTCGTATGGATTCGGCGCAAGCCGCGTGGCCGACCTGTTCAGCGCCTCCAGCAGCGTCTGGTCCCTTGGCTTGTCAGCCGCGCAAAACCTGTTCAATGCCGGTGCCACCACCGCCCGGGTGGAGGGCCGCGAGGCCGCCCATGCGCAGGCGGTTGCCCGTTATCGGCAGACGGTGTTAAGCGCTTTTCAGGGCGTTGAAGACCAGCTGGCAGCCACCCGGGTTTTGTTTGTCCAGCAAGACCTGCGCCGCCAGGCATCCGAAGCCGCCGACCAGGTCGAGCAGCAGGTGCTCAACCGCTACCGCAGCGGCCAGGTCAGCTACACCGAAGTCATCACCGCCCAAACCACCGCTTTGAATGCCCGGCGTGCGTTGGTGCAAGCCAGCGCCGACCGCCAGACGACAGCGGTGGCTTTGATTCAGTCTTTGGGCGGTGGCTGGATCGCGACGCCTTGATATCATTGCTATCGATTAAATAGCTTCTTGCGCCCGTATTGATTGGTTTTTGGCTATTATTTGCTTAAAAAATAGCGGTTTAGCGCAGCTGAAAGTGGCCGCGGCGCAACCCTGAACGCTGGCTCAAGGCTTGACCCGGCAGACGTCAAGCTGATATCCTGCCAGCATCGCAGCGCAGGCGCGTTGGCCGTCAGCGCAAAAAAGTAAGGAGTTACAGATGTTGATTTTCAGGTTCCGTCAGCCCGTCGCGTTTTGTTTGGCACTGGTTGCCTCAGCGCTGTTCGCACCTCAAGCCTTGGCCTGCTTTACCGTTTACAACAGCAGTAACGTGACTGTTTATTCCAACATGTCACCACCCATCGACATGAGCTATCAAATCCATCAACGCTTGCCAGCTGTTTTTCCGGGCGGCCACATGGTGTTCGGTAACAGCACCGATTGCCCTTTGATTGATGTGCGCTATTCGGCCACCGAGCTGCCGAACAGCGTAAGAATGGTGAACGCGTCGAACCGCCGCATCAGAAAACAAAGCAGAAACTAGCAGCTGGAACCCAGACCCCAGACCCCAGAACCCAAGGCAGTCAAGCGGCTGCTGCCAAGGTTCTAAGACCGTCAACGCTGGGTGACTGGCTATTTGCCGTTGATCGCCAACAGTTCGACCTCAAACACCAGCGTCGCATTCGGAGGTATCACGCCGCCTTTACCGCGCTGGCCGTATGCAATGGCTGATGGGCAAGTCAGCTTGGCTTTGCCGCCCGTTTTCATCAGTTGCACACCTTCAGTCCAGCACGGGATCACGCCGTTGAGTGGAAATTCAGTCGGCTCATTGCGTTTGTAAGAGCTGTCAAATTCCTTGCCGTCCGGGAAAGTGCCTTTGTAATGCACTTTTACCCGGTCAGTGGCCGCCGGGCTGCTGCCTGTGCCGTCTTTCAGTGAGCGGTACACCAACCCGCTTTTGGTGACCTGTGCGCCAGCTTCTTTGGCGGCTGCTGCAAGTACCGCGTCAGTCTGTGCCCAGCTGGCGGAGGCCAGCACGGTGAAGGCGGTGGCAATCAATGTGGAACGCATATAAAAATCCTTTGTGGTTTCAATTTCGACAAGTGATTCTCCTACAAAGTGCGCCGTTCAACAGCTACGTTGCCTGCACAAAGTCATGGTATTTTAAATGATGCATAGTTTTCAAACTAACAACGATAAAAACCCCATGGCTCTCATCACCTACCTCGTTGAAGACAGTGCCACCATCCGTGAGAATCTGATCTCCACTCTGGAGGAAATTGCACCCGTCAAAGTCGTTGGTTTTGCCGAAACCGAGCATGAAGCCAGCGCCTGGCTGTTCGCCAACAATGGAAAATGGCAGTTGGCCATAGTCGACTTGTTTCTCAAAGAAGGTAGCGGTTTGGGTGTGCTCAAAGGGTGCCAAAACCGCAATGCCAATCAAAAAGTGGTGGTATTGACAAACTATGCCACCACTGACATCAGAAGGCGCTGCGCAGAGCTTGGTTCAGATGCGGTTTTTGACAAATCGAATGAGTTGGACGAACTGCTCGATTACTGCATGCATGCTACGTCGCGCAAAGATATACACTGAACCACACTGCAAATCTCAAGGCAAACGCTGTAGCGGCCCGTAGCAGAATTGTAGCGACGGCGTTTTGCAAATGATCAAACGGTCTTTGCTCGGGTTGAGTTGAATGAACTTGGTGGCGTCCAAACCGATCTCGTCGACCACGTCGCCAGAGCAGTCTTTCTTTGTGTTGTGCCGGGTTGATATTTCGCTCACCTGGTAAAAGCCTTCCGCGTCTGGCGTACTGCTGGCAGCGTAGCGCCACTCAGTGACCGAGTCTGCGCTGGTGCTGAGCAACTTGCCATCGCTGCGGTATTGCAAGGTCTCCGTGCATTGGCCGCTGAACAAAGTCCAGCTCCAAGTGCCGACAACGGGATGGATGCTGGCCGTTTGGGCTTGGCTGGTCGCCAGACAGAGCGCAATCAGCAAAATCAATACCAGGGAACGTGTGCCACTGTGACTTTTAAAATTCATCATGGTTGCTTATGGGGCCTGGTTGGTCGATTGACATGCTATTAATTTAGTAGCTGCTTACGCCCGTATTTGCTGGCTTGGAGGTCAATTTAACACCTGAAGAAGCCGATTTTGACGCATTTCCAGGCTTTTTAGGCATTGTCTGTGTGATTTGCTCGACCCGCCACCATGCGGGCAACAAGCTTTGCACCTCGGGCCGGGTAAAGCGGTCGTCCATCAGGTAAATCACACCAGTGTCCTCTTGGGTGCGAATCACCCGGCCAGCCGCCTGCACCACTTTTTGCAGGCCAGGATACAAGTAGGTGTAGTTGTAGGCTTTGCCTGCTTTATCGCCCTGCGTTTCAAAATATGCCGCCATGCGGGTTTTGACTTCTTCATTCACGGCATTGACCTGCGGCAGCCCCAGCGTGGCGATAAACGCGCCGATCAGCCGCGCACCTGGCAGGTCAATACCTTCTGCAAACGCACCACCCAGTACCGCAAAACCAATACCTTGCGACTGGTTGGTGAAGCGGCGCAAAAACTGCTCACGCCCAGCCTCGTCCATCTGGCGGGTTTGCGCCCAGGTGGCGACGTGGGGGTGGCGCTGGCTAAAACACAGTGCAAGCTTTTGCAGGTAGTCGTAGCTGCTGGTAAAAGCCAGGTAGTTGCCTGGCGTTTGGTCATATTGCCGCGCCATCAAGTCGGCAATCAGGGTCAGCGACTGGTCACGGTCGTTGTAGCGGGTCGACACGTTACTCACGGCAGCAACATACAACTGCTCGTGTGAAAACGGTGAGGCCACATCAATCCACGCCGTTGTCAGCGGCAAGCCCAGCGTTTCTTTGTAAAACTCAGGCGGGCTGAGGGTGGCTGAAAACAGCGCAACTGAATGTGCTGCAGTAAAACGCGGGTTTAAAAACGGCGCCGGCACGATGTTGCGGATGTTCAAGGTGGCGCAACCGCTAGCACTTTGCAGCAATGCATTTTCCATCGGCGCGTCGTCGTTCAAAGTGATGTCAAACATCGAATGCGCTCCAAAGCTGTCGGCCATTCGCGCAAAATGCAGCGCCTCAAAATAAAACGTCTGAAGTGAAGCATCGACCCGCGTCGGGTTAGCTACCAAGAAATCTGTGATGGTGGTGATGGCTTGCTGCAAAGCTTTTAATAATTCAACCGGCAGTTCTTGAACAACCAGGAAGGTTTCGACCTGCGTTTTATGCACCTCATTGAAGGCGCGATTCAACTTGTCTAGCACGGCGCGAACCGCTTTGGGCGATGCGGCATGCACGGCTTGCAGTTGGCTTTGGTTCAGCGCGGCTGAATACATGCTGCGCGCCCGTTCAATCATGTTGTGCGCTTCATCGACCAGCACGCTTGCCCGCCACTGGTGGTTCACCGTCATGGTGTGCAACATGGCGCTGGTGTCAAAGTAATAGTTGTAGTCGCCGACCACCACGTCGCTCCACGCCGCCATTTCTTGAGCCAGGTAGTAGGGACAAACGCGGTGCGACAAAGCCACATCGCGCAGTGCTGTTTTATCTAGCGCACCTGCGCTGGCAGATTGCACGGCGGCGTAACGTGCCTGCGGCAGTCGGTCATAAAAGCCTTTGGCCAGCGGGCATGAATCGCCGTGGCAGGCTTTGTCCAAGTGCTCGCAGGCTTTGTCTCGTGCGACCAGCTCCAGTACCCGCAGTGGCAGGTTGTTGGTGCTGCTGCTGCTGACCAATTCAAGTGCATCTAGCGCCAGCTTGCGACCCGGCGTTTTGGCGGCCAGAAAAAAAAGTTTGTCCAGCCGTTGCTTGGGCATCGCCTTGAGTAGCGGGAACACTGTGCCTATCGTTTTACCAATACCGGTGGTGGCTTGTGCCATCAGGCATTTGCCGTTGCTGGCCGTTTTGAAAACTGCTTCGGCCAGTTCTCGCTGGCCCGGTCTGAAAGTATTGTGCGGGAAGGCCAGCTGATTCAATGCCGCGTCGCGTGCCGTACGGTGCACCAGTTCGCGCTCAGCCCAGGCCAAAAACAGCTCACACTGCGTTTCAAAGTAGTTTTTTAATGTGGTGGCTGTGAAGTGTTCAATCAGCGGTGTTTCTTGCATGCTGGCAATGTCAAAGTAGACCAACGCCAGGCTGATGTCAGTCAAGCCCCTGGCTTTGCACAGCAGCCAGCCATAAATCTTGACCTGCGCCCAATGCAGGGCACGCTTGTTGTCGGCCATTCCGTGCAAGTCGCCACGGTAGGTCTTTACTTCTTCCAACTGGTTGTTGACTGGGTCATAGCCGTCCGCTCTGCCGCGTATCGTCAATGTTTTGTAGTCACCTTCTAGGCCAACCTCAGACTGGTAATCAGCGTCCCGCCGCGAGGCTACCAGCGCATGACCCGCCATGCCTTCTTGCGCAGAAGGTGCAGGCACAAAGCGCAAGTCCAAATCGCCGTGTTTGGCGGTGAAGTTGCAGAGTGAGCGAACAGAGACGCTGTATTTCAAAAGCGGCTCGCAGGAAAAACCGTTGACAGATATGCGGTGGACATGGCACCCCAAGTTTAGTGGGTGCAAAGGGTACTTGAGCGCGCGTTTTTTATAAACGCAGATTTCAGGCGTGTGCTGAGACCAATACTGCAGCAGACATCAACGCCGTCACGACGAAAACAATGTAAAAACCATATGCCTTCAGGTGTGGTGAAGGTTTTTTAAGGTATGCGGTCCAGATGCTGTGGTTTAGCGTGGTCATGATGTTGTTCCCCAGATTTTTAAGATTAGTATTTCAACGCAGCCCGGCAAATTTAGCCAGTGACTTTGCACGTCTTTTCACGCATTTACATGTCAGATACTTAGCGCAGCACGCACTTACTTTTTTTAACATCGGTCATCAGCGCGTCACGTCGATGAATTAGATTCAGAACACTTCATTACCAAGGAATAAAGCATGCTATTGACCTCCACCCGCTTGCTCACAGTGGCATTGCTTTTGATGCCTCTGGCAAACAGCTTTGCACAAACCAGCAACATCCAGGTTGGGCAACGGCCGTATTTTTTAACCGCTGACATGGCCGCCAGCCCGCTAAAAGACAAACTCCAGAGCTGTGCCAATGGGCCGTTCAGCAAAACCGATTTTTCAATTGGCCACCGGGGTGCGGCCATGATGTTTCCTGAACACACCAAAGAGTCGTATGAGGCTGCAGTCCGCATGGGCGCGGGGATCGTGGAATGCGATGTGACCTTCACCAAAGACAAAGCGCTGGTCTGCCGCCATGCGCAAAATGACTTGCACACCACCACCAATATTTTGGTAACGCCACTGGCTGCCAAGTGCACCAAGGGTTTTAATCCGCACGACCCGGTGACCAATACGCCTGCCAGCGCTGAATGCCGCACCAGCGACATCACATTGGCTGAGTTCAAAACCCTGCGCGGCAAGATGGACGCCGCCAACACCAAAGCCAAAACCGTGGCTGAATATATGGCGGGTACAGCCAATTGGCGTACGGATTTGTACAGTGGCCCCACAAGCGGCACGCTGATGACGCATGCCGAAAGCATTGCATTGTTCACGCGACTGGGCGTGAAGATGACGCCCGAGTTGAAATCAGCCAGCGTCAACATGCCTTTTGACGGCTTCAGCCAAGAAAATTATGCGCAAAAAATGATCGATGAATACAAGGCCGCCAACGTGCCCGCCGCGCGTGTATTTGCGCAGTCTTTCAATAAAAACGATGTGTTGTATTGGGTTAAAAATGAACCAGCTTTTGGCAAGCAAGCGGTATTTTTGGACAGTGCTGAAAAAGTTACTGATCTGCCAACGCTGGCGCAATTGCAGGGTTACAAAAACGACGGCATTCAAATCGTCGCACCGCCCATATTTGCGTTGCTTGACACCGAGGGCGGCAAACTGGTGGCCTCAAACTACGCCAAAAACGCCAAACAAGCGGGCTTGGGCATCATCACCTGGAGCCTGGAGCGATCAGGCGTGCTTGCCAACGGCAACCCCGGCTGGTACTACCAAACTGTAGCGCCTTTAATCAAACGCGAAGGCGACGCCATGCAGGTGCTCGACGTACTGGCCAAAGATGTCGGCATCATGGGCATCTTTTCAGACTGGCCCGCCACTGTCACCTACTACGCCAATTGCATGGGCTTGAAATAACGCTTAACGCAGGCCGAAGAAAGACAGCACAAGACCAATCACGACGACAAGACCGACGATGTAAATAATGGTGTTCATGGTGTACCTTTTGTGACTTGAATGCTTACTTCGCTGGAATCAAAATAATCGTGTCCGAACTGGTTTGTGGCTGAATATTCACCACACCAGGGGTAGCAGGCACAACGACGGTTTCAACCTGGGTGATTACGCCACCGCCAGCCACGCTGCCTTGGGGGCTGCCGTATCCCGCAACACGGGCTTGACACGCTGTTTTATCTTCGCCTTGCAACACATCGCAGCGCATCATAGCGTTGGCTTCGAATTGACCGCCTGCGTTGTCTATCTTGCCTGCGCGCTTGGCAGCGTTGGCGTTGCGCACTTCTGTCATGCAGGTTTCGCGGCTTTGTTGGGTGGTGCCGTTGTTGCAGGCTGCCATTTCGCTGGTTGCATTGCCTGTGTTGTCGATGCCAGTGGTGCCTGAGGCGATTTGTGCGGTTGCTGTGACAGCCAGCAAGGCGGTCAGAGAAAAAGCGCACATACTTTTTACGACGTGATTCAAGCTAGAGCGGGGACGGGTAACGGTCATCATGATCTCCTGTGTTCGCCCGTGATGGACAATTACTCAAGGTTACCGATGCTGCGCCGTTATGTTTGAAGGGCAATGTACCCAGCAGGGCGTATTGACCGCCCATGCGCTTGTAGGACGAAGCCCGATAACGTTTGAATCAAGTAGACCAGATGCGCGGGCTGGCAGCGTCCAATTGCCACAACTGGCTGCGCCAGGCCAGACGCACGCTTCGCAGCAGTGCCATAGCAGGCTCGACCACGGGCGCCAGCACCCTGACCAACACCACTTGGCCGTCTGGGCTGGTAGCACCCGCAGTCGCGCACAGCGGGTGCGCTTCAATCACCTGCCGGGCTGCATCCAGCGCAGCCTGCCTGCGCTGACGGTCAAGCTTGCTGCCCGAGATGAAAAAAAGTGTGGCGAAACAGGCGTTGCCTGCCAGGCCGAGCGGGCTATTCAGCAGCAAGGTGTCAAGCGCCTTGATGTTGGCACGCTCCAGCCACACGCCAGGCATTTCAAGATGCTGGCAAAAATGGCCCGCTTCAAATGGTTTGCTGGCCGCTGGCAAACCCAGTGCCGTGATGTCCCAGCCCAGCAACTCAGCACCTGGTGCCAGCGACAGGGTCAAACGGTTTTCAGCCAGGCAACCGCTGTAGCAAATCGCTTCAAGCGGCAGCCACTCCATGCGCGCATCGGCTTCCACGCTGATCGTCGCGCGCTGCAAAGCCTGTTCACCCTCTGATCGGTAAAAGCGCGTCGCGCCAGGTGTTGTCAACAAGCCATGCGCGCCTGGCGCAACGTGAACAGTCACATCCAGTGTGTCTCCCCCCACCAAGCCCCCAGGCGGATGTACCAGCACGTTGTGGCAAATCCGGTCGCCCTCGGGGTACAGGCTTTGCAAGATACGGAGGGGGCCGGTGTGTGCGTGACGCGCCACGGTGCGGCCTGACTCATTGCGGCTCGTTTCCAGCTGGTAATCAAGATCAAGTTTGGCGTGCCAGGGCATGGTCAGAGTTTAAGCGGGCAAGGTTTGTCCAGCTGCTCAGCCAGCACCGTTTCGTCATCAGGCGCAACCAGAACCGCACCAAAAGGGTGGTGGCCGTTGGCCATGGCGCGCTTGGCGACGTCGTTGGCGCGGCGCAGGTGGCGCGTGGTTTGTTCGGGGGTCATGCTTGATGCATCCCGTCAACAAACTATTCGTTGTTGCTACTGCGATGTGCCCACTGCGTCGTGTGCTTTTCAATGTAGCTGAACAGCTCGTACATCAACATCGCCATCGCGCCGACCACCACCAGGCCGCTGAAGGCCAGGCCCATTTGCATGGCCGAGCCGGCAGAAATCAGCAAGTAGCCAATACCTTCGTTGGCGGCTGTCATCTCGCTGACCGTGGTGCCAACAAAAGCCAGTGTGATGGCGACCTTCAATGAGCCATAAAAATACGGCATCGAACGCGGCAAACCAACCTTGACCAGCACGTCCCAGCGCTTCGCACCCAGAACGCGCAGAACGTCTTCCAGTTCAGGCTCGAGCGTGGCCAAACCCGTGGCAATGTTGACCATGATGGGGAAAAACGAGATTAAAAAGGCGGTAAGGATTGCAGGACCGATGCCAATGCCAAACCACACCACCAGAATCGGTACAAACGCGGCTTTGGGCAGAGCGTTAAAAGCCGTCATCAGCGGGTACACGGCCGCATAAGCCAAGCGTGATGAACCGACCACAAAGCCGAGAAGCACGCCTACGACAATCGCTATGCCAAAACCCACCATGGTGACCCAGTAAGTACGCCAGGCGTGGCCCAAAATGACTTCCTTGTATTCCCAGGTCTGGGTGGCAATACGCAGCGGGCTGGGGAAGATGAACTCAGACACCTTGAACACGGTGCAAATCAATTGCCACAAGGCAATGATGATGACCAGCAACACCCAGGGTGCCCAAAACTGAAGTTGTTTATTTTTCATGAGCACGTCGATAAATTAATTTTTCGGGCGAATTGCTGCGTCGCGCGGTGCTCGCAGATTTATTTCTTGCGTCACGTTGCAGCAACCGCAGCAGTTTGCCGAATCGCACCAATATGCCCACGCAGCTCATGCACGATGTCTGAAAACTCTTTGGTGTAAGTGATTTCAAGGTCGCGCGGGCGCGGCAACTCGATTTCTTTTTTCACCACAAAGCGGCCTGGACTTTTACTCATCACGTACACGGTGTCGGCCAAAAATACCGACTCGCGCAGATCATGCGTCACCAGAATCACGTTAAATTTTTGCACCGCCCACAGGTCGCGCAAGATGCACCAAAGTTCCTCACGGGTAAAGGCATCGAGCGCGCCAAACGGCTCATCGAGCAGCAGCATTTTGGGTTCATGCACCAGCGCCCGGCAGATGCTGGCGCGTTGCTGCATGCCACCCGAAAGTTGCCAGGGGAATTTGTCGCCGTAACCCGCCAGGCCCACGCTGTCGAGCAGCGTGAGGGCGCGCGCTTCATACTCTTTGCGCTTGGCTTTGAAGTTGCTGCGGAAAGGTTCCACAATTTCCAGCGGTAGCAGCACGTTGTCCAGCGTGGTGCGCCACGGCAACAGTGACGGCGCCTGAAACGCCATTCCAGATATTTTGAGCGGCCCGGTCACTGGCTGGCCGTCGATCAAAATTTTGCCAATCGTCGGCATTTTCAAACCAGTGGCAAGTTTCATGAAAGTGGACTTGCCACAACCCGATGGCCCAACAATGGCAATGAACTCGCCCTGCTTGACTTTCAGGTCAATCGCTTCAACCGCAAACTGCTTTCTGGCCAAAAACTCTTCGTTGTAGGCCAGCCAGACATTGGAAAAGTCTACAAAATCGTTTTTAACGTCAGTTTGAAGCATTTTGAAGCATATTTAACAATGAAATGATGCTGTAGCCCAATAAAATAGGGCGCAAGCAGCTATGAAAATAGTAGTGACTGGGTTAAGCTTATTTCTTGGGCAGGATGTTCAGCTCAGCCACTGTCGGCAAGAAAGAGCCGTTCCACACCGCGTCGGGGTTCACACGAGACTTGGTGGCAAACGCGTCTGACACTTGTGAAGCCATCAGCGACAGGCGTGGGCCTTTAATCTGGCCAAAGCCCTCAGCGCGTGCATCAGGGCTGTTAATGACGGTGTCAATCGCCAGCTTCAGGCGGCGGGTCTCCAGCTCGACGTTGATGATGCCGTCGCGCGCTTTTACGTCGTTGATTGCAGCTGCCGGATTGGCAATGACGTCTTTCGCGCCCTTGGTGAAGGCCTGTAAAAACGCCTTGACAGCGGCTGGGTTTTCCTTGATCAGCTTGGGTGTGGCAATGATGACGTTGCCGTACAGCTTGACGCCGTTGTCCGCGTAGGGAATGACCACCACATCTTCAACTTTAACGCCGCGCGCTTCCAGGTTCAGCAGCGATGTGAAGGTAAAACCGGTAATCGCATCGACATCGCCGCGAGCCAGCATGGTTTCGCGCAGCGGCGGGTCCATGGCAGTCCACTGCACGCCTGTCACGTTGTTGGCTTTGGCAAAAATCGGAAAGGCTCGGCGGCCTGCGTCAAAGACTGGCGCACCGAGTTTTTTGCCACTCAGGTCAGCACTGGTTTTGATACCGGATTTTTTAAGAGCCATCACAGACGCTGGCGTGTTGTTGTAGACCACCATCACGGCCACAGGCTTGTTGGGTGCATCCGGGTTGTTGGCGTGGAATTCCATCAGCGCGGCCAGGTCGGCAAAACCCATGTCATAGGTGCCTGAAGCCACGCGCGTCACCGCGCCTCCTGAGCCGTTACCTGAGTCAACCGTCACGTCGAGTTTGGCATCCTTGAAATAGCCTTTGGCCACGGGCGTTAAAAACAGGGCAGCTGGGCCTTCAAAACGCCAGTCGAGCTGGAACTTGATCGGTGTGTTTTGCGCATGGACTGAGCCGAAAGCGGCAAAGAGTGCGAAAGCGGCGGTGGTTTTGATGAAAGCGCGTTTGATCATGAAAAAGCTCCAAGGAGATGGTGAAAATTGAAATCGGAAAGAACAAAAACTAATAGGTTCAGGCGCAGACCGAAGATACAAGAAGATATATAAGCAAAATCAATGCCTGTAAATCGTTGCCTGTTGCTGACATGCACCAATCAGGCCTCCATTTTCAGGTCATATTGGTGCATGTGAACGTCGCCTGCGCACAAAACAGCCCCGTGAATACCCGCGTGCCGCCCAGGTTGGTGCGGTTGAGGCTGTTATTTCAGGTCAACAAATCGCTCAGCGCCCGGGCGACCACCTTGGTGGCCCGACGCAAATCCTCAAGCGCCAAGCGCTCATCGGCGCGTTTGGCGTGCGACTCCAGCACGGTGCGCGGGCCAGCGCCGTAAATCACGCCGGGGATACCTGCCTCGCTAAACAGCCGCACATCCGTGTACAGCGGCGTGCCCAGCGCGGGAATCGGCTCGCCAAACACAGCTTGACCATGCTTTTGCAGGCTTTCAACCAACGGTTGGTTGCCGGGTAGGGGCTGCATGGCGCGGGCCAGCAAGATGCGTTTGATGTCAACCGTCACGCCTGGGATTTGCGTAGCGGTGTCGCTGATGATTTGGCGCAGGGCGGCTTCAACCTGCGTCGGGTTTTCTTCCGGGATCATGCGGCGGTCGAGTTTGAAGGTCACGCGTCCTGGCACCACGTTGGTGTTGGTGCCGCCTTCAATCTGGCCGATGTTCAGGTACGGGTGGTTGATGCCTTCAACTTTGGACGTGATCTGTTGGTACAGCGTGTTTTGCGCATACAAGGCCGTCAAAATCTTGTTGGCAGCTTGCAACGCGTCCACGCCCGACTGTGGAATGGCGGCGTGCGCCATCTTGCCGTGAACCGTCACTTCCATTTGCAGGCAGCCGTTGTGCGCTGTGATCACCTGGTAGCTGAAGCCTGCGGCAATCATCAAATCAGGTTTGATGATCTGATGCTTGAGCAGCCATGCCGGGCCGACCTCGCCGCCAAACTCTTCGTCATAGGTGAACAGCAACTCCACGCTGCCTTTGCTGGGTTTGGCAACTGCCTCAAGCGCCCGCACGGCAAAAGCGTAGGTTGAAAAATCACATTTGCTGACGGCTGACGCGCGGCCATAAATGTTGCCGTTGTCTATCTCGCCGCCGTACGGGTCTTTGGTCCAGCCTTCGCCGGGCGGGACGACGTCGCCGTGGGCATTTAGCAGCACTGTTTTACCAGGTCCATACTTTCGGCGAACGATCAGGTTGGTGATTGATTCCAGACCAGCTGCATCTACTTCTGCTTGCGGCACAGCGTGCTTTTCAGTATCCAAGCCCATGGCCTGCAGCAGCTCGGAGGTGCGTTCAGCATGTGGTGCGTTGTTACCAGGCGGTGTGTCTGTGGGCACGCGAATCAGCGCTTGTAAAAACGCCACCTGCTCGTCAAAGTGCGCGTCAATCCAGTTGTCAATTTTTTCGTAGTCGGTCATGCGTTTGTCAATGTTGTTCTTTTGCCAATTGATGGAGCAGATGGGTGAAAGCATCAATGCCCAGCTGAATGTCGTCGCTGGTGGTGCTCTCCAGCGGGTTATGGCTGATGCCTGAATTTTGGCCGCGCACAAACAGCATGGCTTGCGGCATGATTTTGTGCAGTTTCATCGCGTCATGACCAGCGCCGCTGGGCATGGCGTGCAGCGGCACGCCAAGTGCCCGCACCGCACTTTCCCAGCGCTGCTGCCACGCGGCATCGCTAGGAGCTGCGGCTGCGCGTTCTGTCAACTCAACAGAAACCATCACGCCGCGTCGCTCGCAAATGGCGTTGACTTCAGCCAGCACATCATTGACCAGCGCATCACGTTGCGCATCCAGCGGGGCACGTAAATCAAGCGAAAAAAGGCAGCGACCAGGCACGACATTGATGGAGCCATTGGGCACATTGAGCATGCCCACCGTGCCGACGCAATCATCTTGCGCAGCCCGCTTTTCAACATACAGCGCTACCTCGGCAGCCGCAGTGGCTGCATCACGGCGCGTGGTCATCGGGGTGGTGCCTGCATGGCTGGCCAATCCAGTGACTTCACACAAATAACGCACGTTGCCGTTGATCGATGTCACGATGCCCAGCGGAATGTCCAACGCGTTCAGCACCGGGCCTTGCTCAATGTGGACTTCAACAAAGCCCAAGTACTTTGATGCGTCACGCTTGATGAGCGGGATATCAGCTGTGTTCAAACCAGCATCAGCCATGGCTTGGCGCATGGTGATCCCATCGGCATCTTGTTGGTCTAACCATTCGGGTTTGAAGTCACCCAGCAGCGAACCCGAACCTAAAAAAGTCGCCTTGTAACGCTGGCCTTCTTCTTCGGCAAAGCCCACCACTTCAATGTTGAAGGGCAGGCGTTTGCCTTGGACGTCTAACTCTCGCACGCACATCATGGGCGTCAAAATTCCCAAGCGGCCATCGTACTTGCCGCCATTGCGGACGGTGTCGTAGTGACTGCCCGTCAACAGTGTTTTTGCGTTGGGCTTTGATGCCTTGTAAATGCCCACCACGTTGCCTACCGCGTCAATGCTGATGTCATCAAACCCGCAGTCACGCATCTTGGTTTTGATGAAAGCTGCGCAAGCCCGGTGTGCGTCGGTCAAATAAGTGACAGTGAGCGGGCCTTTTTCCTTGTAGCCATCATCACTGAACTGCGCCATGGCTTCGTGCCAGTCCCATTGGGTATTGCCCAGCTTGGGCTCAATGCCAAACTTATCGTTCAGCCGCAGTTCCACCACGCGGTGAATGTTGCGCAGGCATTCAGGCAACTCAAAATCGGGGTGATTGTTCAGGCGGCGTGCAAAAGTGCTGATGATTTGCTGTTTGCTCAGGCCATTGCCACGCGTACCGCGCACCGCCAATATGAACGGGAAACCAAACTTGGCGTTGTAGTCAGTGTTGAGTTTTTGAATAGTTGCAAACTCTTCAGCGGTGCATTGCGTCAGGCCAGCGGTATGTTGTTCGTTGGTTGATTCTGCTGTCAGGCTCTGGCTGACCATGGCCTTGCCAGCCAGCTCTGGGTGAGCGCGAATCAAATCCAATTGCGCTTGTTTGCCAGATTTTTGCAGAACAGTAGCCATCACGTGCTTTAAATGTGCCAGCGATTGAAAGGGCCTTGCGGCCAATGCTTTGTCAGCTATCCATGGTGAATGCTCGTACAGGCCGTCCAGCATTTGCAGTGCTACTGCGTGTGGTGCCGTATTGATGTGGTCGAGAGTCAAAGTCATGGTTTGTTAACTTGATAAGGATGCACGGCCTGCCAATGCCGCGCAATGTCAATGCGCTGGCAGACCCACACATGGTCGTGCTTGGCGAGGTGGTCTAAAAAGCGCTGCAGTGCGACGATGCGGCCAGCGCGGCCCAGCAGCCGGCAGTGCATGCCAATGCTGAGCATCTTGGGGGCGTTGTCGCCGTTCGGGTCGCCCTCTTTGTACAGCGCGTCAAAACTGTCGCGCAGGTACACAAAAAAGTCTTCAGCTTGCGCAAAACCCTGCGGCAGGCAAAACCGCATGTCGTTGGTGTCCATCGCGTATGGCACAACCAGTCGCGGCACCACGCTGCCATCGGTACGCGCTATGTTCGTCCAAAAAGGCAAGTCATCGCCGTAATAGTCACTGTCGTATTCAGTACGGCCATCATCAGCTACCAATCTGCGGGTGTTGGGGCTGTCGCGGCCTGTGTACCAGCCCAGTGGATGCGCGCCAGTCAGTTTTTGAATCGCGTCCATGCCCAGGCGCATGTGCGCACGCTCGGTAGCTTCGTCGATTTGCTGGTAGTTGATCCAGCGCCAGCCGTGGCAGGCGATTTCGTGGCCGAGTTCAACAAACGCGGCGGTGATATCGGGCGCACGCTCCAGTGCCATGCCCACACCGAAGACTGTTAGGGGTAGTTGACGTTTTTCAAACTCACGCAAGATGCGCCACACGCCTGCGCGAGAACCGTATTCATAAATACTTTCCATGCTCAGGTGCCGGTCAGCATAGCTGGGCGGGTTGAACATTTCAGACAAAAATTGTTCTGATCCTGCGTCCCCGTGCAGCACCGAGTTTTCGCCGCCTTCTTCGTAGTTCAAAACAAACTGCACCGCAATGCGTGCCTTGCCCGGCCACTGGGCGTGCGGCGGGTTGCGGCCGTAGCCAGTCAAATCGCGCGGGCAAACAGGGTTTTTAAGGTCGACGTGCATGGGTCATCGGGCTAGGGCGTTAGATGTTTTACATTACGGATTATCATGGTTTTAAACCATCACCCGCGCAGGTGGGGCTGTTCAAATTTTGGTACGACTGACATAAAGGAATGCATTCATGGGCTTGAGCACACACGTACTGGACACCATGCATGGTGCACCCGCAAGCGGCATGGCGGTTTCGTTTTACGCCACCAGCGGCGGCAATGCCACGCTGGTCAAGCAGTTCACGCTGAACAGTGATGGCCGCAACCCCGACGGCCTGCTGTATGACAGTGCGACTTTAAAAGTCGGCACTTACCGCTTGGTGTTTGATGTGGCGGCTTATTTCAAGGCGCGCGGTGCGGTGCTGCCGGAGCCGAATTTTTTAAACGCGGTCACCATTGACTTTGGGGTGGCCGACGCGGCTGCCCACTACCATGTGCCGCTGCTGGTCAGCCCCTGGAGCTATTCGACTTATCGAGGCAGCTAAATCTAGTTTTGCCCTTCAGTCAGTGTGTCCAGCTGAAACTTTCCGCTTTTGTGCCACAGCCAAGTGTCGGTGTACACCACCTTGCCCATGCGCGTTGGTGCAGGAAAAGGCGCTGCGCTGCGCACCGTGCGTTCAATTTCAGCAACAACTTCAGGGGCATGGTTGGGTGCACGCATCCAGTCCAGGCGGGTGACGCGGCCAACGCGGTCGATCTCGACATTCAACACGCCAATGGCATACAGCAGTGGCGGCATTCTGCCTTTGAAGATGCGGCCAGCATTCAGGCCATACAGGTGCGTGGCGCCGTCCGAGCGATAGGCTCTCGGCGTGGTGGCGGCTGAGCTTCGGGCTGAACCTTCATTGCTGGGGATGGGGCCGATGATGGGGGACGAAGGCTCGGTGGGCACAGGCGCGGCAACTTTTGGCGGCTCAGGCGGTGCGGTTTTGCATGCGGCTACCAAGGCAGCCGCTGCGCTAGATACCAATGCCACCAGCCAAAAGCGACGGGGTGCAACTGTCAAAGGGTCTTGTCTCATGGTAGATGTGTGGTGAGTTTGTTTTAATACAAAAGATTCGTTAGTGGCTATTTTGCCAATTTTTTCATTTTGTCTCATTCCAGTTTATGTCACAAGTGGTTTCCACCAACCCGCGTTACGGCTTAGAGCATTTTCTTGAGCGACTGGCGCATCAGCCCGCTGTGCTGGTGCAGGTGGATGCGGTTGAAGGCTCAGTGCCGCGCGAGGTGGGCGCGTGGATGGCAGTTTTTCACGATACGCTGGTTGGCACCGTGGGTGGCGGGCATCTTGAATTTGACGCCATAGCCCAAGCGCGGGTGCTGATGGCATCGGGCGCTACAAAAACCGCCCGCTTTGCGCTTGGCCCCGCCTTGGGTCAGTGCTGTGGCGGCGTGGTGCATTTGCGGTTTGAGTGTGTTGACTCGCGTGACATTGCCGCTTTAAGGCCAAGACTGCAGCCCGCCTTGCAACCCGTGGCGCTGTTTGGCGGTGGTCACGTTGGCCATGCGCTGGTGCAGTTGCTGGCTACGCTGCCATTTGTCGTGACGTGGATTGACAGCCGCGACGGCGTTTTTCCTCACAGCTTACCGCCCAGCGTGGCCAGTGAGCATTCAGAGCCAGTTCAATCTGCGGTGCGCGGCTTGGAAACACAGTCGCGCGTACTCATCATGAGCTTTAGCCATGCTGAAGACCTGGACGTGCTGGCGGCCTGTTTGCAGCGCCAGCGTGAGCATGCTGATTTGCCCTACATCGGCCTGATAGGCAGCAAAACCAAATGGGCAACTTTTCGCAGTCGATTGCAGGCACGCGGCTTTACGCCAGAAGAATTGGCGCATGTCACAAGCCCCATTGGTGTGCCCGGCATTGCGGGCAAAGAGCCTGAAGTGATTGCGATTGCGGTGGCGGCACAGTTGTTGCAGGTTGCCTCAGGTCTGTAAAATACAAATTAGTCGCAGCGGAGCCAGGGAAATACAAGTTTCCAGTGTTCGCGACCTTATTGCTGTTCAGAGCGCCCGCAGTGGTGAACAGTTCTGCACAACGCCTGGGTGTTGTGATAGCGAGGCGCGTTATGGAAAGTTATCTTCTCGACTGGGCCAATCTGCTGCTGCGCTGGGCGCATGTCATTACAGCCATTGCCTGGATTGGCTCGTCGTTCTACTTTGTCTTTTTAGACTCCAGCCTGACACCGCCCGTTGATGAGGATCTGAAAAAGCAAGGTGTCAGCGGTGAGCTGTGGGCGGTACACGGCGGCGGGTTTTATCACCCGGTTAAATTTGCCAGCAAGCCGCCCTATATGCCAGTCAATCTGCACTGGTTTTACTGGGAAAGCTACAGCACCTGGATCACCGGTTTTGCCCTACTGACCGTGTCTTACCTGTGGAACGCCAGCGCCTACCTGATCGACAAGTCACGTATGGACTGGTCACCTGGCGCGGCTATTGGCGTGGCGCTGTCGTTTTTTGTGATTTTCTGGATGCTGTACGACGCGATTTGCCGCATTTTTGGCAAAGGCAAACACGGCGATGCCATCGTGGGCGCAGGTGTGGCGGTGCTGGTTTGCGTGGCGTCTTATCTGGCTTGCCAATGGTTTGCAGGGCGTGCAGCGTTTTTGCTGGTCGGCGCGATGATGGCCACCGCCATGAGCGCGAATGTATTCTTCTGGATCATCCCCGGTCAGCGCACCGTGGTGGCCGACATCAAGGCTGACCGGCCCATTGACCCCATCCACGGCGTGCGCGGCAAGCAGCGCAGCGTCCACAACACCTACTTCACGCTGCCGGTGCTGTTCGCGATGCTCAGCAACCACTACAGCTTCACCTACACCCACCCGCAGAACTGGATCGTGCTGATCCTGATGATGCTGGCCGGGGCGCTGATCCGCCAGTTCTTCGTGGTGCGCCATGGCTTCAAGCTCGGGCGCAACGCGCATCCCTGGCCGTATGCTCTGGTGGGAGTGGTGGTGATCGTGGCGGCCATCGTCTGGATGCGGCCCGCGCCGCCCCCGGCTGCGGCGTTGCCCGCGGCCACTGCGGCAGCCGCAGGCAATGCCGGCGCGCTGCCCGGCGTTGCCGAGGTTCAACAGGTGCTGCAGCAGCGCTGCATCCTGTGCCATGGCCCGACAGTGCAAATGAAGAACGTCCGCCTGGACACGGTCGAGGGGTTGCGCCAGCATGCACAAGGCGTCTACCAGCAGGTCGTCGTCACCCGCGCGATGCCGATGAACAATTCCACGCAAATCACCGATGCCGAGCGCGAACTGATCGGGCGCTGGTTCACAGGTGG
>ENA-OFCF01000436-OFCF01000436.1-metagenomes-genome-assembly--contig:-NODE-436-length-18699-cov-5.380820_pt1 | contig 18699 bp, 12 predicted proteins | sample MGYA00153387_OFCF01 | MGnify analysis MGYA00153387
AGGGGTTCGCGTACACTAGCCGCAACGAGTCGGCAAAGCCGGCCCGAAGCCCAGGTGAGGACGGATCGAAAACGAACGCCAGATCGTTCTGATTGCCGAACGAGCTTCCGGCGCCCACGTCGTCGCCATTGATATCCTGCGCCACCGTGGCCGACCACGGCGAGCCTGACTGACCGATCACCCGCGCGCTGAACTGAAACCCTTTGATTTCCGGCGTCGCACCGTACAGGACCAGCTTGTGACGGAAGTCGTTGGCACTGGCTCCCCAGGCGAGGTCGCGGGGATCACCCTGCACCGGCGTGAACACCGAGGTGATGGCGATGCAGCAGTTGAACGAGTTGTTGTCGCGGGTGCGATTGAAGGTGAACGACCCACCGATATTGGCACCGCGCGACAGTGACAGGTTGCCGTCGAGGATGAGCGCCTTCTGGATCAACGCCGCATCGGCGCGGAATTCGAGTACGCGTTGGAACTGCGCGAACGGTCGCGCCGCCACGCGTCCCGCCACGCCGGCCTGCGCCGGGTTCGTGATCACCGATGGCGGCACGAAGACCGGGCGGTTGTTCTCGTTGGAGAGGGTGAACGCCGGCGCCGCGGGCAGGTTCAGGTCGTAATACCGATAGTTGTTGCGGGTATCGGCGTACTGACCCGTGATGCCGAGTGAGAGGCGACCGTCCAGGAAGCGCCGCTGGAAGGAGACATCCGACTTCCAGGTCTGCGGGACGCGATAGTCGTCCGCGAAGAGATTCAGGTATGTGGGGCGCGTGCTGCTGCCTGCCGGAATACCGGGGGTGTTGGCAAAGTCCTGCCGGTAGCGCGGGAAGTCGGGCGTTGGAACGGCCGCGCCGGTGAGGAGCAGGTCAGCGAGCTGCGAGCCGTCGTTGAGCAGGTGGTTGATGTGCGCCATGTAGTGCGGCTGGGCGGTGAAGATGCCCGTGCCGACGCGAACCACGTCGGTGCCGCGATTGCCGATGTTCCAGGTGAACTGCCCGCGCGGCTGGATCTGCTGGCTGATCGGCTTGCGATCGGTGCGCTTGCCGAAGGTGCTGAGCGCCGCGGCGTTGGGGTTGGCTCCGGTGAGGAAGGCGGTCACGTCGTAGCGCAGGCCGCCGGCAAATGCCATCGACTCGCGCGGCCGGTACTCGACCTGCGCAAATGCGCCGCCGTCGAACACGTTCTGGCGCATGCGCGGCTCGAGCGTCTTCAGCGGCACCAGTCGCGCAAATGATGACGGGCGACGGGCTTCCAGTGCGGCGAGGTTCGGGAACTGGAAGAGTCCATCGGTCTCGATGGACACGAACATCGACAGGTTCTGGAGTGAATTGTCGGTGCCGAGCGTGTACGACATGTTGCCGCGCTCGAAGCGGGTGATGTTCACGAACTGGAACGACTGTTCCGTCTGGAGTTCGGGGCTCGTGCGCTGCCCGCCGAACTGCAGGATCTGCGGCGCACCGGTACGGCCATCAGGCAGCGTGGACGCCACCGTGACCCAGCCGCGCGGCAGGCGCGTGTTGGGCCGATTTTCGAGAACGCGGTTGGTGTAGCTGAAGCGCATGTCGTTGGTGCCGCTCACGCCCAGGCTCGACTTGAGCGACGCAAGGAACTGGTTCTCGCGTGAGAACTGGTTGCCGCGGCTCTCCAGCACGGAGAGGTCGCGATCGGGAATCGAGTTGCCGTAGACCCAGTCGCTGTAGTTGTGCCGGACCGTGAGGCGGTTGCGGTCGTTGATGGTCCAGTCGGCGCGGGCGAAGACGGTGTTGAGCGTGTTGCCGCGATCGAAGCGACCGGTCTGCTGCCCGCTGGAGAGGCCGTAGCTGTTCCGGAGGATATTGAGGAACCGGTTCACCGAATCGGGTGCAACCTGCAGCCGGGCCCAGTCGGCGGAGTTTGCGACGTCGAGTGCGAAGAACGGCTCGCTGACCTGCTGGCGGTCGTAGGCCACGACGTAATGCAGCTTGTCCTTGACGATCGGACCGGCAATCGACCCGCCAAACTGCCAGTTGGAGAACTGGGCCACGTTCTGGTTCAGGAAGTTCGTGTTGGCCGCGAGATTCTGGTTGCGGTTGTATGCGAACACGGAGCCAGTGGTGCGGTTGGTGCCGCTGAGCGTGGCCACGTTCACCGCACCAGCGCCCTGCCGACCCTGCGAGACGTCGTAGACGTTGGTGACCACCTCGAACTCGCGAATGGCCTCGACGCTGAGCGAATATGGTCCGCGGCCGAAGCCGGTGCCCCAGAGCGTGTTCTTCATCTGCACGCCATCGACGCGGATGTCGGTGCTGGACACTCGGCCGCCGGCAATGGACGACGACGACGTGATGATGCCGCCGGTGCCCGCGCGTGAGGTGGTGGGCGCGAGGATGGAGAGATCCGCGAAGCTGCGGTCGGCGATGGGGAGGTCTCGAATCTTCTGCTGATCCACGATGAAGCTCGCGCCGATGCGCTCGGTACGTTTGGCCTCGCGATCACCCCGCACGTCGATGGCGGCGAGCTGCTGCGCCGCGGGCTTCAGAGTGAATTCGAGAGAAACGCGATCACCGAGATTGAGCGTGATGCCGGTGCGTCGCTGGGCGCCGTAGCCAAGCTTGCGGACGGTGACGGCGTACGGCCCGCCGATGGGCAGCTGGGCGAAGACGAAGCGCCCGCGGGCGTCGGAGCGTCGCACTTCCTGGAACCCGGTGGCATCGTTGCGCGCCGTGACGTTGGCGTCGGCGACCGGGGCGCCGTCCGCGAGACGGATGGAACCGCTGACGTACCCTTCCGTGGCCTGGGCGATGACGCGGGGCGCAGTCAGGGTCGGTACGATGGCGAGCAGCGCAAAGCGCGTCAGCCAGAGGCGAGAGAACAGGCGCATGTGTCTCATGAGTGACAGTGAAAACGTGCACGCGATGACGCGTGAAACAAAGAGAGCCTGTCAGGGCGATCGATGGGCGGGGCTCATGTCACTGATTGGTCAAGAAATGTTGACGAATGCGTGAATGCAGCGGGAAATGCAGTACCAGTGCACCAGTTCTGAAAGCACGCGAACAAAAAATGGTGACGAAGCACGAATTCTTTCACACAAATAACGATGACAGTGCACGACGTCTGTACGAGTTCGTGTACCGTCACCGTTCTCCACCATTCTCCCAGGCATTCACCTCGGCAATTCGTACGCCGTCACCGAAAGTCACCGGAATTCAGCGGAATTAGTCACTGGAACTGGTGTGGATGCCACCCGTCTGCCCGACGCTGCGACACCGTACCGCTGGCGGACTCGATACGGTGCAGGAACAGCCACTCATGCTCCACCAGCTGGCGAACGATGGTGTGCTTCGCGATGATGCCGTCGATCGCGTCACCCGGCGCCTCGATGAACACCGAGAGCCGCAGCGGCTCGTGCATCCAGCGCCGCCCGTCATGCACCGACTGCCGCGCCAGCCCGATGCGCAGGTCACCGCCCGCGCCTTCCATCACGCCGATGTGACCGCCCACCACGTTGTGCAGCACCTTGTTGCCGCTGCCGTAGCGCTGCGGGTCCACCGTGGAGGCGTAGTACTGGAGGTTGATCCAGTGTGTCACGATCATTGGTGCGGTGATGATCAGTTCCAGCACGCCGAAGCCTGTGTCCTGCTCCCAGCGATAGTCGTGCAGGAACGAGCGGCCGCCGAGGTCGATGTGGCGCGTTCGCTCGCGTGGCGCCACGATGAACGCGGCGTTGTTCGCGAGTCCCCACTCCGGACGCACCTCGGCCCAGTCGCGCGCGCGTGTGCGGATGGCGCGTTCGAGCGTTGCGTCCGACGCGCCTGCGAGACCGAGCGCGTCGGCGCGCTCGCGTCGTGCACCGGTACCAGCGGCGGCGAGGTGTACGGCGAGTTCCGACACCTGTGCCACATGTGAGGCGGGTACGCGATCGAGATCGTACAGCGTCACCGCGTCGGTCGTGGTGTCGTGCAGTCCCGCGACGACATGCGTTCCGGTCAGGTCGATGCCGTCCGCCACGAGACCGGTGCGCACGGCAGGCTCATTCAGCAGCGCGGCAAGTGCGCGCGCATTCACTTCGCCTGTCTGCCCGCCACACGCACCGCAGTGAAGACCGGCGGCGAGCGGATTGTTCTCGCTCGAGGCGCCATGCCCGATCACGGCGAGCAGTGGCGCGAAGCCACTGGAGAGGCTCATTGCGCGCAGGATACCGGCGGCGAGCGCAACGCGCGCTGACAGCTCAAAGGCGCCGCCGTCGGCGCGCCGCGCAAGCTCCGGGCGCAACGCACCATGTGCCTTGGCCGATGTCCGCAGTGCATCACCGCTGCGCGCGCCGAAACCGAAGCCATCGCGCACCAACGATGCCGCCGCAGCAATGCCCGTGGCCTCAACGAACGAGAAGGTCGAGGCGGCGGTGGTGGCGAGCGACTTCCACGCCGTCTTTTCGCCAACGCTGCGCGCCGTGTCGGCCGACGCCGCGTCGCGACCGGCGCCCTCATCCACGATCAGTATCGATGGCGAGAGAAGTCCAGGCAGCTGCGCGCGCGCTGGCCCCGCCAGCGGCAGGTAGGCCACCGGCAAGCCGAAGAAGCCGGCAAAGCCGAGCGTCTGCACCGACGGCGTGACGCGCTCGACGGCGCGACGGAACACCTCGGAGCGCACATCGATGCAGAACACCGCCTGTGCGGTCGTGACGACAGGCGCGCGGGTTGGGGCCGGCGCGCGGAGCGCGCGCGCCACACCGTCCTGATACGCGATTTCGATGGCACGCTGCAGCAGCCAGCGGTCGTCACCCGTGACTTCCGCTGCAGGCGCGGCCGACGTCCACTGCTGTCGCGCGGCGCGCCATGCGGCCGGCACCGTCACCTGATCGGCAAGGCGCAGCAGCAGAAGCTCCCACGCCAGGCGAACGGCGAGCAGGTGCACGAGCTGATCGTCATCGCTGCCCGCGAGGCGTGCGTCCCATCGGCGGAACGCGCATGCAGACGCCCAGCCGTTCACCGACAGGAGCAGCGCAGTGAGGTATTGCTCACGCGCCTCCGACGGTACCGCCAGCTCCGCCAGCGCCTCGGCGATCAATACACGCGGATCGTCAGGCAGTGAGGCAGCTGCCGCACGGAAACCGCGAAGCGCCATGAGCAACCGTGGTCCACCGTCGTGCGACGCGAGCTCGCGCCAGAGCGGATAAAGGCCCGTCGCGCGATCGGGCATCCATTGCGCCTGTCCCTCATCGAAGCAGGCGGCGCAGGTCTGGCTGATGTGGCGCGTCACGAACTCGCCCCACGGCATCGCATGTCCAAGGTCGCGGCCCACGTCGGCAGCATCGGTCATCAGCTGCCAGGTCGCCGGCGCAGCATCATCGCGTGCGAGTGACGTCATGACGTCCGGAACGGAGCGCGTGGACCCGCTGATCGCGATCGCCTGCGCCACATGCCGCTCGGTAAACCGTCCCGCTTCCAACTGGTCGCGATACCAGCGCTGCGGCATCAGCAGCGTCGCTCCCGACAGCGCGTGCAACTCAGCGGCGGCCTGCTGCATGGGCGCCTGCACGAAGCCCCAGAACGGGTTCACGGCAATCAGGCGATCCAGCGGCCACGACGGCGCGACGCGGTCGCAGGCACGCGTGATCGCCTGCAGTACATCGGGCGTCACCGGCACTGCCGTCACGGTGCCGTTCGACGTCGACATGCGTGCGGGGGCGAGGGGCAGCGTGGGAGTCGTCATGCAATCACCTTACTGATTACTGCGGTGGACAGTGGTGCGACGCGCGACGTCAGCTGCAGTGGGCGCGGCGGCCAGATGCGGAAGGTGAGGCGGGTCCAGATTTCGTCGAGATAGAAGCCGGCGAAGCATGCCGGATACAGCGCGCGCGCGAACCGTCCCGCCGGATTTGCGGCAATCGTCGCCTGCACGATGTAGAGCGCGATGAATGCGCTCGCGACGATGATCAGGCGCACGACATCCATCGTCGGTGTGCCCGATTCGTGTGGCGCAATCGAGACGAAGAACGCGTGGCCGAGTGAGTAACTCGAGACGAGCACGATGGCGGCGACAGTCCCGCGGAGCGTGGCGAGTGCGCCGCCCGCGAGACCGCGTACGAAGAGCGGCGCGAGTGCGAGGGCCAGGATCAGCGCCGCGGCGCGCGTGCCCGTCTCGCCGTCCATGCGCAGCCCCAGCATGCCGCCTACTGTGAGCACTGTCGCGACGGCGGCTGCGGTTCCAAGCATCCAGTGCAGCGCCGTTGCACGCGCCGGCTGATGCGCCATGCGGCGGAGCAGGTGCTGGTCGACGACGCGTCCCGACGAGAGGAAGGCGTGCGCCTTGTACAGCGAGTGCGCGACAAGGTGCAGCAGTGCCAGGCCGTACGCGCCAAGCCCGCACTCGAGCAGCATGAAGCCCATTTGCGCGCAGGTGGACCAGGCGAGCGACACCTTCACGCTCACGCGCGTGGTCATGACGAGTGCCGCGAGCACGGCGGTGCAGGTGCCGGCGATGACGAGCAGCGTCTGCGCCACTTCCAGCTGTGCGAAGAGCCCACCCAGCCGGATCAGTACGAAGCCACCGATGTTCACGATGCCGGCGTGCAGGAACGCCGACACCGGCGTGGGCGCTTCCATGACCTGAATCAGCCAGCCGTGGAACGGGAGCTGGGCCGAGCGGATGCCGACGCCTGTGGCGAGCAGGATGCCGGCCATCTGCAGTGCGAGCGGCACGTCGCGCATCACCGCGGCCTGGGCGAGCAGCTCGTCGATGCGCTGCGTTCCCATCACACGCCAGATCAGCGCGACCGATGCAACGATGGCGACGTCGGCCACTCGGCTCAGCAGAAACTTCTTGTGTGCGGCGATCAGCGCGGGCGCGCGGTCAGCATAGAATGTCAGCAGCCGGTGCAGCGTGAGGCTGGACGTCGTCCACGCGAGCGCCAGGATGGCGAGGTCGTTGGTGACGACGAGCAGCGAGACCGCCGCCATGGTCGCGAGGAAGAGGCGCATGTAGCGCGACAGTCCAGCCTCACCATCGAGGTAGCGTCGCGAGAAGCGCAGGATCACGGCAGCGACGCTGGTGATCAGCACGAGCATCACGGCGGTCAGCGCATCGAGGCGAACGCCGAGCGTCACGCCGGGCGTGTTGCCGAGCGTGATTTCTGCGATGCCTGCGCCCTGTGTGACGAGGGTTCCGGCGGCGACGAGAGCAAGGAGCCAAGCGGCGGCAGACGCGAAGATGGACGCGGTCCAGCGGCGTTCCGGGAGACGGGCGAAGCATTGCTCGGGAAGCAGCGCTGCCCCCAGGTACGTCAGGGGAACGAGCAGGAGCAGGACTTGTACGGGCGGCATCGACGTGTCTCGGTTCGAGTGGACACCTGCAAGCTACCGAGTCTGGTGTGGTCTGGAACACACAGTGTTCACGGCCGCGCATGGCACCAATCGCAACCACCTCACGCCGGGTGACATGCGTCGTTGGTCCGAGGGGCGTCTCTACACCAAGCGACGCCTTGAATCACGAAGCAGAGGTGCGCTCATCAACGCGCTGTTCTCGCCATTGGCGCACGGCATATCCGTTCACGCATCATGTCACAGGTATCCTTGCGACGATGCATTCGGCGTCTCTCTGCGTGCTTGCCTCAAACCAATTGTGGCGAAGCGACCACACCCCGCACCGCCGTTCGGCTCAAACCCGACATAAGCCCTGTCCGTATCCAGCGACCGCAGGTCGAAGAACGTCTGCAGCCGATTGACTCCCACATCCAGAAACGCGCCAGGACAGCGAGGGAGCAATTTTGCGAGAAGCGCAGACATCCAGCTCGGCTTCCAGCGCTCGATATCAATTGCCGCCGGAATCAGGAAGTCGTTCATTCCGACTGTGTGACGAACCAACACTCCCTCACCACACGCCTTCCGGACCCGGTAGGGAAGACGGAGAAATGCTTCGTCGCCGATGGTGATGGGCAATACTGACATACGGCGCCGGGTGTTTGTGAGGTCTGATTGGTCCCGGACACTTTTAATAGTGTCTTATAATGACCAGATACCAGCGGATACCTTCGAGAAGCCTGCGGTACGAACGTAGAATGCGCATGGGCAGACAGCAGCAAGACAGACTACTGCAAACCGATCGTGTACGGTCACCGAATTGCACTCGAATTCAACCTTGGAGTACGGTCAATGTCTCACTGCGACCTCGCATTCGTCTGCGACAAGCAATTGCACGACCTCGCACCGACGGATCGTATGGATGCGCGCCACTGCAGCGACTGCAACAAGCATGTCTTCATGGTCAGCACGGACGAGGAGATCACAGTGGCGAAGGTGCTGCGCCGCTGTACCGCGATCACGTGGGGCGCTCTCGAAGTCGGCGGCCCGATGGAATACTGCGCCCCCGATGTGCAGACGCTGCATGCGGTCGGCGTCAGGCTGGTGGAACGGATCACGGACGAGCGCATTGCGGAGCTTCGTCTCTCGTTTCCCGGGCTCTTCGACGGGGCGGAGACCGAGAGCCTGCTGCGCGACCGTGCGCTGATCCCGCTCGGGAAATTCGAGGAGGGCATCGCCGTACTTCTCGACAAGGAGTTCTGCACGGCAGCGCCGGAGCTACTGATACTGGGAGCGGACGAAGAGGCTGAACAGATGCTCGCGTCGTCGTGGTACCGCGCAAAGCTGCGGAGCCTTCTCGATCCAGACGAATAGCGGGCATGCCGGGGTGTCAGGACAGCTGCGGCGGCACCCGCCTGACGCGGAAGCCTTTCCTGACGCCCTCCCGACGGTGATGATGCGTTCGGTCACGCCCGCTGTTCTCGTCGCCTGCCGCCCCGTCTCATGCTCCTCACCCGCACTGCCCTCGCGGCCTGCCTGATTGCCGTCGCCACCGCGGCCGCCCCGGCGCCCCTCACCGGGCAACCGCTCCCGACATCCGGGACCACGACCACAGCGCCCCCCCGCTCGTACGATCGCCAGCTCGAGATCCTCGAAAAGAAGGTCGACGACCTGGAATGGCGTGCCCGCACCGACGACATCGCGGTGATGGACAAGTGGTGGATCACCTCACCGGTGCCGGTCCGCACATCCAACCCCACCGGACAGGGCGCGGGCAACCCACTGCGCTTCCCGGTCTACTCCTTCACGCCCAAGTCCCTCGGCACCCGCAAGGCGCCGTTGCTGATCCTGGTGCACGGCTACGTGCATGGCTCGTTCGACCGCTACTACTCGCACATCCTTCGTGAACTGCTGGAGCAGGGCTACGTGGTGGTTGCGCCGGAATACCGCGGCAGCACGGGGTACGGCGCGGAACTCTACGACGCGATCGACTACGGGGGCGGCGAGATCGACGACGTGAAGGCGGCGCGCGACTGGGCGGTGGACAATCTGCCCAACGTGGACCCGGCACGCGTGGGCATCCTGGGATGGAGCCACGGCGGTTACCTCACACTCTTCAATGCGTTCAACTATCCGGACGCGTACAAGGTGGCTTACGCGGGTGTGCCGGTCTCGGACCTGATCCAGCGCATGGGCTACAAGGGCGCGGGCTATCAGGCGACGTTCACGGAATTCATCGGCAAGAGTGCGATCGACGATCCGGCTGAATACCGGCGTCGCTCACCGGTGAACTCAGTCGCAAAGCTGCGCATTCCGCTGCTGATCCATACCAATACGATCGATGAGGACGTGAACGTGATGGAAGTGCAGCACCTGATCGAAGCGCTCAAGGCAGCCGGGAAGACGTTTGACGCCAAAGTGTACGAGGCAGCGCCTGGTGGGCATGAGTTCAACCGGATCGATACGCGGCTGGCGAGAGAGTCGCGGAAAGAGATCTGGGCGTTCCTGGCGCGTTATCTGAAGCCGGGGACCTGAACTGCATCCGCGTTGACGCAGAATTTTCGCTGCGCAAAACTGCACTCGAACCGGGCACTGCATGGCCGCAGAAATGCGGACGGCCTGGGCAATGGCACCTGCACCTGCTGCAGCGCGTGTGACGTAGTGAATGGGTAGCGAATCGGCACTCGACACAGGCATGGGAAACCACGAGCGATGCGGACGCCCGCAGGCGCGAGCGACATGCCGCGGCAGTCCAGTTCTCCGTTCAAGGCGGTTCCGTGCAGTTGCAGTACATAAGTGAAAAGCTGGTCATCAAACCTCCACAGAACAGAACAATGCGCATTGCACGGTTCGCAGCAGCAGCGTCGATGATGCTTGTCACGCTCGGATCAACAGTCGGAGCACAGCGCAACAGCCTGCCCGACGCCAAGATCCGGTGGGACCGCCTGTGCCAGATGCGCAAGGAGAAGTTCGATCACATCCTGCCGGAAGCGATGCGGGAGAACGGCATCGACATGTGGATCGTTGCGCAGAAGGAAGGGCATGATGATCCGCTGGCACCGCTGCTCGGCGGCGGCTACACGGGCTCGGTGGGCTACTTCATCTTTACCGACAAGGGCGGTGAGCGCATCGAGCGCGCGGTGCTCGGCATCACGGATCATCATCGCGAGGTGTGCGGTGCGTATGACGTCGCCGACGGCAATGCAGGCGACCTGCTGACGTTCGTGCAGGCGCGCAACCCGAAGCGCATCGGCATCAACATGTCGGCCGAGATGGGCATGGCCGACGGCCTGTCGCACATGATCCGCGAGCAGATGGTGCGCACGCTGGGCCCACAGTTCTCGTCGCGCCTCGTGAGTGCGGAGAAGCTGGTCTCCGACTTTTCGTCGCGGCGCACGGCATCCGAGATCGTTGCGTTCGGCGAGGCGGGCGAGATGGGCCGGCAGATCGCCGAGCGTGCGCTGTCGAACGAGGTGATCACGCCGGGGGTGACGACGCTGGCCGATGTCGCGTGGTGGATCGAGCAGCAGCAGTACGAGCGGCATCTGGGATCATCGTTTGGCGTGCCGTCGGTCTACATCACAGGCCCGAATGGCATCGAGGCCACGAGCACCGATCGCATCATCCAGCGCGGCGACCTGATCATGCTGGACTTCGGCGTGGGTTACCTCACGATGTGGACGGACCAGAAACGCATCGCGTACGTGCTCAAGCCAGGCGAGACCACGCTACCCGCAAGCTTTCAGAAAGCCTTCGACAATGCGGTGCGCGTGCGCGACGTGATCCACCGCACCGCACGCCCTGGCAAGACCGCGCAGGCGATGATGGACGTGATCAATGCCGCCATCACGAAGGAGGGCATTCTGCCCATGCGTGGCTTCAACCAGGTGCGCGCGGACAGCAGCATCGAGTTCATCATCGGCTGCCACAGCGTGGGCGACTGGGGCCACGGCATCGGCCCGTCGATGGCCTTCTTCAATCCCGGACGCCTGACCTACGAGATGCGCCCGTCGAACCTCTTCTCGATCGAGCTCTTCGCCTACACGCCGATCCCTGAATGGGGCGGCAAGAAGCTGCGCATTCCGCTGGAGGACGACGGCATGGTCTCGGCGCGCGGCGTCGAATGGGTGTATCCCGTCAATCCGCGGATCATCCTCGTCAAGTGAGTCGATTGTATATCGTGGACGGCAACGGCTTCGATGCAGCGCTGCCGCATTGCGATACTGCGACTTCCGCAGACCGGCACAGCACGAAGCGCTGCGCGACAGAAGCAGCCATCAGCGACGGCGCAGCAGAACATTTCCGCGGAACAGCCCGACACCCGCGTTGAGATACGGAGCTCATCCGCGGAAAGCGGCACCAGCAACGCTTTCGAGCCATCGTGCAACGCGCGCCGCGCCGCGTGTTATGCAGCTTTGTGTCTTTGCTGTATGGCAGTTTTGTTTTGAAGCAGATGCAAATCGGAGCGACGCCGGCCAGTGCCGCATCGTGGCGGTCATGACGGTCGTGGCAGTTGCGGCAGTTGCGGCGGGTCGGTGAGAGCCGACGCGGCTTGCGGACGAACTCTGCTGAAGGATTCACAGGAGTGGCGATGGCACGAACGCCGGGTTCAGGTGTCTGGCTTGTCGTGCGGACTCGGCACGGTTCGATTGCGGTGCGGTCGTGGCCGCTCCCGCCCTCCGGTACGCCGACCTCTCTCGTGACTCTTGAATCTGGTGCTGCTGCCGACCCTGCACTCGAACGCTCGCCTGCCAGCTCTGGTCGGGTATCTGCTCGTTTCTGCCGCATTCGCGAACGTTGCGCGTGCACAGACCACGGAGACGATGGGCGAGGCGAGCGTTGATACGTCCTCCGGGCGCCTCCAGCGCGTGCTCATCACGCGGCACGACATCTACGACTCTTCCGATACGCGCGGCTGGTACGCACGCTTCATGAACAACGTGCACGTGCGCACACGGCAGCGGGTGGTGGAGCGTGAGATGCTGTTGCACGCTGGCGATCCGCCCGACTCCGCGCGCACGGCCGAGACGGGGCGCAACCTGCGACGGCTGCAGGTGTTCCGCGACGTGGTCGTGGACACCAGTGCCGATGGCTCCACGCTGCGCGTCGTCACGCGCGACGGCTGGACCACGCGACCTTACGCGAGCTTCCGCAGCGTGGGCCAGCAACGGCTGTTCAGTGTGGGTCTGCTGGAAACGAACTTTCTCGGACTCGCCGCCACGCTCGATGCGCGCTACGCCGAGGATCCTGACCGATCGGTGGCGCGTCTCGCGTTCTCGGCGCCCCGGCTGTTCGCGAACCGCATCAGCACGGGGATGTTCTTCAACCAGTTCTCCGACGGTCGCAGCGTTGGCGCGGTCGTCGAGCAGCCGTTCTTCGCTCTCGCGTCGCGCAATTCGGCACGCGCGGGATTCGTGACGCTCGATGGGCGCGTGCTGCGCTTCCGCGACGGGTTTGCGCGTGCCGCAGACTCGCTCGATCGACGCTTTTCGATTGGCTATGCGGGCGTGGCGCATGCGCTGCGCGCGTCGCCCCGCGGTTACCTGCGCATCGGTGCCGACGCGCAGGTCCGGCGCGACGATTATGTGCAGCGACGCGATGTGCCGTTGCCGACGACGCGCACGGTCACCAGTGCGACGACCGGCTATGTGGAGTTCAGCAAGGCCGACTTTCTGCTCACGAAGAACTACCGCATGCTCGGACAGCCCGAGGACGTGAACCTGAGCACCACCGTGCGTTTCGGTGTCGCGGTCGCGCCGCGTGCGTTCGGCTATGACCGCAATTATGTGGGGCCGGCGGTGTCGGGCCGCACGGCGATTCGGCTGCCGAACGGCTTCGTGCAGTTCGACGGTCGCTTGAACGCGCTGGCCAGCGGCGGCGCGATCGACAGTGGCACGGCGAATGTCTCCGCCACGTTCGCGCTGCAGCCAAACAGCCGGCACCTGCTGGTTGTCTTCAGCACGCTGGGCTGGCAGCGTGATCCCGCGCCCGGTGAGGAGTTCGACCTTGGACTCGCGCGCGGTCCACGCGGGTTTCAGTTACACGCCTTCACCGGCAACCGGCTGCACTACTCCATGCTGGAATACCGCTGGATCACCTTCCCGAAGATCGGCAAGAGCTTTGCTGCCGGCCTGGCTGCGTTCGCCGAGAGTGGCGGTGCATGGTATGACGGCTCGCCTCGTCGCAGCGGCAGCGATGCCGGCGCCGGCGTGCGGTTTGCGCCGATCCGTTCGGCGGCCAACATCGGCGCGACGCGTGTGGATCTGGTCCGACGCTTTGCGAATGACCGCGAGCCGGCGGGCTGGCTCGTCGTCGTGGGCACGGGCTTCTCGTTCGACGCGCTGCGCTGAGCTCAAGCCGTGCACTGCCGCGACGTCGGTCAGGTTGACGCCGCGACGATGCGCAGTTGCTGTCGTGCGACAGCCGTCACGGGTCGCCTGCGGACATGCCCGTTCCCGTCGAGCGGCAATGCAGCGCGCCCGTCAGCCCGCAATCACCGTCACCGCGCGCGCATCGACCGAGAGCGTGGTGCCGCGCGCGTCGATCGGTTCGCCGTCGATCTGCATTCCCATCGGTGCGTCCAGTTCCGCATGCGTCACGCGCGCGACACGCACACCCGGAATGCGATGCTCCATGGCATCGGCGGCAGTGGGCGCGTCGATGCCTCGTGCCATCAGGCCCCAGTACCAGAGTGGATTCGTCACCGCGGCCGCAATGGCGAGGCCATCGTCGGGCGCCATGCCACGCCACATGATGCGGCCGAACGCGTAATGCGGAATGTTGTAGACGCCCACGTTGTGCACCAGCGCTGCCGGCGTGACCCACTCGCGCCCGTTCAGCTGCAATGACACACCTCGCAGCTGACGCGGCAGGTTCAGCAGCAGCGCACTGATGCCGGCCCATGGCTTCGAGGCATAGCGCACCGCGGAGTAGCGTCGCAGGAAGTTCGACTCGAATCCGGTGCTGCAGCTCACCACCGCGATCGGCGTACAGGCCAGTGACGTGCGCATGATGTCGATGGTGCGCGTGGTGCCGCGCAGCAGCGCGGCGAGTGCGCGCAGTGGCGTGCGCAGGCCCAGCGTGTGTGCCGTTGCGTTGCCGGTGCCGAATGGCAGGAGACCAAGCGTGCGCTGCAGCTCGCCGCGCCGATCCATCAGCGTGACCAAAGCACTGAACGAACCGTCGCCGCCGACGGAGACCGGGATCTCGTCGTCCTGCAACCGGAGCGCCGCATCCAGGTCGGCCGCCGATCGCGTGCTGATGATGCGCGAGCGTCCGGCAATGTCGGGCGCCTGATGCAGCAGTGTCGTCAGTTGGCGCGGCGCCGTGCCGGTGCCGGCCGACGCATTGACCAAAAACACGAATCGTGACGAACGCACGCGCAGGCGGCTGAATGATGGGCGTCCGGCATCGAGGTCGTCGGCGGACCCATGATACTACTCGACTCGGCCGTTCGACGTCGCGGCGTGGTTATCGCGCCAGCTGTCCGCAGGTGACGATGTGCCGCATGATCTTCGCGGATTCATGCACATGCACGAAGAGTTCACCCACTTCAGGGAACGGGATCGGCAGATCAACCACGGCCACACCGTTGCCGCGCGCATTGATGCGGATCTTGGCGTACGACTGTTCCGGGCCCACGATCGGACCCGCGATGCGCCCGTCGCTGACACCGCCGCAGGTGCCCGAATGCAGGTGCCACGGACGCATGGCGCCGGGCGTGTCGCCGCTGATCACCACGCGTACCAGCGTGTGGTTCGGCTTTGCACCAGGTTCGACGACCACGGTGCCGTGCGGCCCCGCGAAGCCGGCATGCGGCGCAAGGTCGGTACTCCACTTGGTGTGAGCATTCCTCAGCGCCTTTGCACCCTCTGGCGAAGTGGACAGGGACAGGAACGCCAGCATGGCCTGAAGCCCGGGCATGACGAGTGGCGTGAGCCGGGTTGTGGGTGAAAACACAAAGCCTCCGCCGTGGTGCGGACAGGTGCACGAGCAACGAAAGTTCGTGCAGACTTGCACCGATTGTGCCCCCAATCGGATGATCGCGGAAGAGCATGCTTGGCCAACGGACAAAAAACGGGCGCCTCGTCGTTCAATTCGAGCTGCGGCTGGTGAGCGCCGCATGTAGTACGTCAGTCGCGGCGACCCTGCAGGCGAGACAGCAGACGCAGCAGCTCGAGGTACAGCCAGACCAGCGTGACCATGAGGCCAAACGCACCGAACCATTCCATCTTCTTCGGTGCGCCCATCGCCACGGCCTGGTCGATGTCGTCGAAGTTGAGCACGAGGTTCAGTGCGGCCACGCCGGCAATCACGACGTTGATGCCGATCGCGATCGGGCTCGACGACATGGTGTAGCCAAGGTTCACGTTGAAGAGCGACAGCACCATGTTCACGAGGTAGAACACCGCGATGCCGATCGTCGCACCCATGATCATGCGGCGGAAGCCGGCCGTCGCGCGCAACACGTTCATGCGGTAGAGCGTGAACACGCCAAGTGCCACTGCAAAGGTCAGCAGTACGGCCTGCTGCGGAACGCCGGCGTAGTCAACGTTGTACAGCGCCGAGATGGCGCCCAGCAGCAGGCCTTCGAGTACGGCGTAGATGGGCGCGGTGATCGGTGCCGTGTTCGGCTTGAACGACACGATCATCGCCATGATGAACCCGCCCAGGCCACCAACGAGGAGTGCCGGCATCACGATGCCGGTGTTGCCGGATGCGACCTGGTTCCAGGTATACGAGGCGGAAAAGGCGCACAGCGCGAGCAGCACGATCGACTTGCCGGCCGTGCCTGCCCGCGTCATCACATCGCCGCGAGCGGTGGTCGACAGGGTGTCACGAGCTGCCTCGGCGAGGCGGGAGAGCACCGGGTTTGAAGCGCGCATGTTGATCAGACTCCAGAGAGGAAGAGCACGGGACGATTCCCCGATGCGGAGATATACCCCGACAGGCCCGAACTGATCGGGCTGCAATGGTGCGACACACGTACCGCCGGAACTGGACGGCGATCAGCTGGAGACGGCCCGAAACCAGCGCTCGTCGTGATCGCCGTGCGTCTCCCGCTTGTAGGCCGGCGCACCGCCCGGGTGAAACAGAAAATGCGCATACCAGCCGTTCCCCTCAGGGAATGGGCGGTGTGGAATTTCGAGCGTGGCCAGCTCGTCGTCGGATGGACGGCGGCAGGGCTCCATGATGACGTCGATGGAGGCGTCGGTGGTGACTTGGGCCGTGACATCCATCCGGATGTCGGCGCGACCAGCGGTGATATCGGACATGGCTGAAGCCTAGGGCACACCGGGCCACGAGAGTAGGCGCAACATCAGTGCGCCGCGGATGGGGCGAGCCGTGTGGCGACGTGGGAGTAGCGGACGACCCCATGTCCCGCACATCATGCGCGCATGAACTACCGTCGCGCCATCGCTCTCGTCAGTCTCGCCTCCTGCATGGTGGCGCTGTACCTGGCCCTCTGGAAGATGGGGTACATGGGCCGGATGAGCTGCGGTATCAGCGGACGTGGCTGCGAGTACGTGCAGGGCAGCCGTTACAGCTGGTTCATGGGTGTGGACGTGGCACTGATCGGCACGATCGGGTACGCTCTGATCGTCGCAATCGCGCTGGCCGGAACGACCGACGCGCTGGAAGATGCGCGTTGGCCGACGCAGGTGCTGATGGTGTTGATTTACGCTGCGGTGCTGTTCACGCTCCGCCTCAAGTATGCGGAGTTCGTGATCCTCCAGGCATTTTGTCCGTGGTGCGCGGTTTCGGCCGTGGCCATCACGATCAACGCCATTTTCGTCACACTCGACTGGCGCCGTCTGCGCGCGATTTCGCGCCAACCGTCGCTGCTTCAGGAATCCAGATGATCGCTGTCACCGCCTGCCGCCTGCTCGTCGCCGCGTCGCTCGCCGCATTTGCCACCACGCTCGTGGCGCAAGGCGCACAACCTGCCGACACGGCCGTCCTGCCGCCGATCGCCGGCATCAGCATTCAGGCAGGACAGATCGGACTCGGCAGCTCGGCATTCAACGAGCAGCTGGCGCTGCAGGGACGCGGAAGGCTCAGCAGGAATGTCGTCACGCTTGGCGTGGAAAGCTGGATGCGCTGGGACCACCTGATGGTGCTGGCCGGCAGCCACACCTACGTGCCGGTGCGCGCGTCGGCGACGAACTACACCACGGAGACGAGCGGCGCGTACGGCACCATCGATCTTGGCGTGCCGCTGATCATGAAGAAGAAGTTGCTGGTGTATCCGCTGGTGGGCGTGGGTCTCAGCACCACCAGCGTGACGTTGCGGCGCAACGGTGCGGTGGACTTCATCACGAACTTCCGCGACATCTCGTCCATCGGCGGGCGCAACGTCGACATCACGGCGCGCCGCTACCAGGGCCATGTGGGCATGGGGCTGGATCGCGTGTTCCAGCCGCAGTGGCCGAAGCTGCTGATGACGTTCGGACTGCGCGCCGGCTACATGGGCGCGCTGGGCAAGCCGACCTGGCGCTCGGGTCCCGAGCGAGTGACCAGGGCGCCGGATCTTGGCCTCGAGGGCGCCTACGTCAGGCTGACGCTGGGCGGTGTGTTGGCCAAGCGTCGCCATGCTGCCGTCCCGATGGTCGGCTCGCTGCTCCCGTACATCGGGCGCTGATCCGCCAGCGGTATTTCGCTGTCATCACGCCCCGGTACTCTGCATGTGCCGGGGCGTCGTGCGTCGGTGCCCGTGTGTCTCCTGCCGCTCCCGGATCATGACCGACTCCATCGTCCTGCTGCTGACCTTCGTCGCTGGCATCGCCATTGGCGGCGTGCTGGCCTGGATCGCCGCCACCCGCGTCGGCGCGGCCGAGCGTGCAGGCGCCGCGGCGGCGGCCTCCGCGCAGATCGCGGCCCTCGGCGATGCGCAGCAGACGATGCGCGCGACCTTCGAGACGATCGCCGCCGACGCGCTGCGCCACTCGCAGGCCGCGTTCCTCACCAGCACACGCGCCGAGCTGACCGCGCTGCAGGCCGATGGCGCCGCGCATGCCGAGCAGCGTGAGCAGACCATTGCCACGCTGCTGCACCCGGTGCGCGAGTTGCTCACGTCGTACGACACACGCCTCACGCAGCTGGATCGCGACCGCACGGAGGCCATGGGTCAGGTGGCCGAGCGGCTGCTGCAGGTGCACAGCGTGAGCGACAGGCTTGGCCGCGAGACGCGCGACCTGGTGCAGGCGCTGCGTGCGCCATCCGCGCGTGGGCGCTGGGGCGAGCTGCAGTTGCAGCGCGTGGTGGAGCTGGCCGGCATGCTGGAGCACTGCGACTTCACGACGCAGGTCACCATGACGACGGACACCGGCGTGCAGCGTCCCGACATGGTCGTGCGACTGCCGGGTGGCTCGTCGATCGTGGTGGATGCGAAGGCGCCGCTGGAAGGCTATCTCGCGGCGATGGATGC
>ENA-OFCF01000437-OFCF01000437.1-metagenomes-genome-assembly--contig:-NODE-437-length-18696-cov-5.076391_pt1 | contig 18696 bp, 18 predicted proteins | sample MGYA00153387_OFCF01 | MGnify analysis MGYA00153387
CCGACCTCCGGTCGCGGATTTCTGGCAGACACACAGGCCGAGATCGCGAAGTATCCGGGCCGCGCAGTGCTTGCGACGCTTGGTGGACGCTACTTCGGCATGGATCGCGATCATCGCTGGCCGCGCACGGAGAAGTGGTACCGCGCCATGGTGAACGGCATCGGTACAGCAACGACCGCCGGTACTGTCGGCGCCGCTCTGGACGCGGCGTACTCCGCCGGCGTGACCGACGAGTTCATGGAGCCCATGGTGCTGCACGACGAGTCGGGCAGGGTGACACCGCGGTTGCACGATGATGACGTGGTGATCTGCTTCAACTTTCGCAGCGATCGCATGCGGCAGCTCTGCGATGCACTCACGTCGCCCACGTTCAGCGGCTTCGACATCACCAGTCGTCCGCGGCTGTCGATCACCACGATGATGGCGTACGACCCGAGTTTCAACTATCCGGTCGCATTTCCTGCCTCGCAGCTCACCAACATGGTGGGCGAGGTGATCGCGAGCGCGGGCATGACGCAGCTTCGTACGGCGGAGACCGAGAAGTACCCGCACGTGACGTTCTTCTTCAATGGCGGGCGCGAGGCGCCGTTCGCTGGCGAGGAGCGCCGCATGATGCCAAGTCCGAAGGTCGCGACGTATGACCTGCAGCCCGAGATGAGCGCATCCGGCATCTGCGACGGGCTGGTCGAGGCGCTCGAGACGCGGCGCTACGATTTCATGCTCTGCAATTTCGCCAATTGCGACATGGTCGGGCATACCGGCTCACTGCCGGCGGCCGTCGCCGCGGTGCAGGCCGTGGATGAATGCATCGGTCGCATCGTCAGCGCTGCCACTCGCGGTGGCGCGCGAGTGATCTTCACTGCCGATCATGGCAACGCCGACGTGATGGTAGACCCGCTGACCGGGGCACCGCACACGGCACACACCACCAATCCAGTTCCCTTGCTCATCGTCGATCCCGAAGGTGCCGTGCCGCTGCGTGCTGGCGGCGCCCTGTGCGATGTCGGTCCCACCGTGCTCGAACTGCTCGGCCTTGCCATTCCGTCCGAGATGTCGGGCACGTCGCTGCGACTGTCACCGGTGACGACATGACGGCACGTGTGCTGGTCGCTGCCGCGCTGCTTTTCGTGAGCCGCGCTTCGCTGGTCGCGCAGGTCGGCACGGTGCCGGCGAACAGCCCGTTCCGTGATCTCGAGAAGCGGCAGGACGTCACGCTGCTGGTCGGGCCGAGCTTCGGTGGCAGGGACAAGGCGGGTGCAGCACCGCGCGGCGGTGTCGCCATCGGCGTGCGCTACGACGTGCCACTGGGTGGCAGTCCGCTGTCGTTCACCAGCGCGATCATGCGACAGGGCTCGACGCGCGACATCCTGCAGCCTGGCCTGCCGCCGGCCAGTCGCATCGGTGGCACTGTGTCGCAGCCGTTGTACATGCTGGATGCCGCGCTGTCGCTGCGCGTGGCGGGCAACAAGTCGTGGCGCTCGCTGGTGCCAATCATCACGGGTGGTGTCGGCATGGTGACCGACTTCAAGGAGGTCACCGACTCGTCGCGTTTCCGTTTCGGCACGCGCTTCTCGCCACTGGTCGGTTTCGGGCTGAAGTTCGCACCGCAGCGCTCGCGCTGGACGGTACGCGCCGACATGACGAATCGACTCTACAGCGTGCCGTATCCGGCGAGCTTCCGCGACTCGACGCCGAACGTGCCGCGCGTGGTCGGCGTGAACACGAAGAACAGCTGGACGCGCAACACGATGCTGACGCTTGGCCTCGTGCGCCAGTTCGGGCGTCGATGAGCAGTCGCACGACGCTCACGCGGCGCGTGGCCTTCGCGGCAGCGCATCGCTATCGCCGACCCGAGTGGGACGACGCGACGAACGTTGCGACCTTCGGGCTGTGTGCACGGCCGAACTATCACGGGCACAGCTACGTCTGCGACGTGAGCGTGAGTGGCGCCGTGCGGCGTGAGACGGGCATGCTGCTCGACCTCGGGCTGCTGGACATGGTGCTGCTGCAGGAGGTACGCGAGCGCTTCGATCACCGCAACATCAACCTCGATGTGCCGGAATTCAACGAAGCGGACGGCCTGGTGCCGACGGGCGAGGAGTTGGCCCGCTTCATCGCCGAGCGTGTGCAGGCGCGGATGCCGGCCGGCGTGCGCGTGACGTGCGTGCGCGTGGCGGAGGACGCGACGCTGAGCGCAACCTACGAGCCCTCCTGATGTCGTTGACTCCGCAGCGCTGCGGCGTGCTCCTGGCTGGTGGGCGCAGCACACGATTTGGCGGATCGCCGAAGGGTCTCGCCGCGCTGGGTGCGACGCGCGTCTGCGAGTATGCGCTGCGGGCGCTGGCCGACGTCTGCGATGAAGTGGTGATCGCCGCGAACGATGCGAATGCCGCATCGTGGTTTCCGGACCATCGCATTTTTCCCGATCGCACGGCTGGCCGAGGCGCACTCGGCGCACTGGAGACCGCACTGCTGGCCGCCGCGGGGCGCATCGCCGTGGTGTGCGCGTGGGACATGCCGTTCGTGACGGCCGCGATGCTGGACGAGTTCGCGCGCATCGTGGAAGGCGGGGAGAGCTGCTGCGTGCCGCTGCACGCCGATGATCGGCACGAGCCGTTGTGCGCGGCATATGCGCCGTCATGTGGCCTGCGCGCATCGGGGCTGCTCGCGCGCGGCGAGCGAGCCGCGCACATGCTCTGCGAGTCGGCCGGCGGTCACCGCTGGCCCATTGCCTCGCATCTCGATGCGGAACATGCGGTGCGCGCATTCCACAACATCAACACGACGGACGACCTCGCGCTGGCGGCGACGTGGCTGGCCGACGTGCCGGCCGCGCGATGAGCCACGGGCTTCGCATCGCGGCGGCGCTCGCCGTGGCCGGCGGGCTGCTCGCCTGCGCGCGACCGACATCGGCCGTGCGTGCGCCATCGCCTGACATCACCGCCTCGAGCGTCACGCTGCCGTTGACGCACGCGGCACGCATGGCCGGCACACCGGCAGCGCATGCACTCCAGCCGTTCGTCGACTCGCTCGTCGCGCTGCCAGGGTTCAGCAACATGCACTGGGGCATACTGCTGTTTGCGCCAGAGCGGCGTGACACGCTGGCGTCGGTGAATGCCGACCGGTTGTTCATGCCGGCGTCGAACATGAAGCTGGTGACGAGTGCCGTTGCATTGACGCAGCTCGGACCCGACTTCCTGTGGACCACCACGGTCACGCGCACCGGACCGGTGCACCGCGGCATGCTGCGCGGCGACATCGTGATCGACGGCACGGGCGACCCCAGCGTATCCCGCGCCATGCGCCCTGACCCGCTCGACGCGTTCGCACCGCTGGTGACCGCGCTGCAGGCGGCAGGCGTCACGCAGGTGCGCGGTCGTGTGCGTGCGAGCATGACGCCGGCATTCCCGGGCAGCCCGCTCGGCTTTGGTTGGGACTGGGACGATTTGCACGAGCCGTATGGTGCCGGCGTGACAGAGCTGCTGTGGAACGAGGCGTTCACCGAGATGCAGGTTCGCGGCTGCGGCAGCTCCGGCCGTCGTGCGTGCATCACGACGTCACCGCTACGCGCGACACCCGTGATCCACGCCGACGTGCGCGTGCGCGCTGCCGGTTCGGGTGCGCCGCAGATCGCGTGGTGGCGTGACTCTGCCACGGTGCCGGGCATCACCGTGCGCGGCAGCATCGCGCTCGGTGACTCCATCTCGTTCAGCGCCGCGCAGCCCGATGGTCGCGCGACCTACCTCGCCGCCGTGACCGAGGCGCTGCAGCGCGCGGGCATCGTGGTGCGCGGGCGCGCGCATGGCGCGGTTTCTGGCGCCGGGCGCGACACCATGGCCGATACGATCGTCGTGCTCCGATCGCACCCGCTCCGCGAAGTACTCGTGGCGATGCAGAAGCCGTCGCAGAACCAGATCGCGGAATCGATGTTTCGCACACTCGCGTTGCGTGGCACCGGGGTCGGCACGCCGGACAGTGCCCGCGCCGTCGTCGAGCGACAGCTGCTGGCGTGGGGCGTGCGCGCCGATGCACATGCCATCCGCGACGGCAGTGGGCTCTCGCGGCATGACTACCTGTCGCCACGCCTGCTGGTGCAGGTGCTCGACACCATGCGCCGCCGCAGCGACTTCAGCGTGTACCATGACGCGCTGCCGACGGCGGGCGTGGATGGCACGCTGCGAACTCGCATGCAGTCGTTTGCGCTGGGCCGCGTGCATGCCAAGACCGGCACCATCGACAAGGCACGTGCGCTCTCCGGCTATGTGACGACAGCCGACGGCGAGCTGCTGCTCTTCTCGATCATTGCCAACAACCACACGGTGCCGAACCGCGAGATCGACCGGGTGCAGGACCTGATCATCGAGCGACTCATCGGTCTCAAACGCATGGCGGCCCGGTGACGTCGCCACGACTCCCGGTGGACGCTGCAATCGCGCGCATCATGGAGGCCCTGCCTGCACCGCTGGGCGAGCAGGTGGCGATCCGCGACACGCCTGGCCGCGTGCTGCTGCAGGACATCGATGCGCGCTACACGCATCCGGCCTGGCGCAACAGCGCGATGGACGGGTACGCGGTGTGTGCGTGCAACGTGCGCGGCGCGTCTGCCGACTCGCCGATCCAGCTGCCGGTGCATGGCACCATCGGCGCCGGCGACGCGGCACCCGCCGCGATTGTGCCGGGCAGCGCATGGCGCATCATGACCGGCGCGCCCGTGCCCGACGGCATGGACACCGTGATCCGCGTGGAAGACACCGATGCCGGGCTGGTTGACGTCGTGATCCACAGTGACCGCGATGCCGGCCGCAACATCCGGCCACGCGGCGAGGACTTCGCGGCCGGCCAGCGCCTGTTGTCGCACGGCACGTTGCTGCGCGCGCCGCATGTCGCGCTGGCGGCCGCCAACGGCTGCTCCTCGCTCACGGTGGCGCGTCGCCCGCGGGTCGCGATTCTTGGCTCCGGCAACGAACTCGTCGACGTGGACCAGTTCGACGATGTGCTCGCCGGTCGGCGCATCATCAACTCCAACGGCTACGCGCTCGCTGCCGCCGTCGAGGACGCCGGCGGCATCGCGATCGACCTCGGCATCGCACGCGATGATCCTGCGGCCATCGCGGCACACATCACCAGTGCGCCGCCATTCGACGTGCTCGTCACCTGCGGTGGCATCAGCGTGGGCGCGTTCGATTACACGCGTGACGTGGTGCACCGGCTCGGCGCCACGCTCGACTTCTGGCGTGTGCGCATGCGGCCCGGCGGCCCCTTCGGATTCGGGATGCTCCAGCAGCGCCCATGGTTCGGCCTGCCCGGCAATCCCGTGTCCGCGCTGGTCACGTTTGAACTCTTCGTTCGACCGGCGCTGCGGCAGATGGGTGCCGTGCCGCATGCGTTCCGCGAGACCGTCGCCGTGACGCTCGCCGACGCCGTGACGACGAGTGGCGGCCTCACGCACTTCCTGCGCGCCGTGGTCGATGCAGATCGCGTGGCACACCTGACCGGTCCGCAGGGCTCGGGCCTGCTGACGTCGATGGTTGCCGCGAACGCGTTGCTGATCGTGCCGCACGATGTGTCATACCTTGCAGCCGGCGCCGCAGCGCGCGCCCTGCTGCTGCAGCCTGCCCAACCACAGATGGCGGTGCCTTGGAACTTCTGACCCCCGATGCGCTCGAGCCGGACCTGCGCAGCCGATTCCGCACCGTGGAATCGCCGGTGACCATCGCGACCGACGAAGTCATTCAGGTCATCCATCCGTCCAACTCGGATGACCTGATCTCGGAGCAGGATTTCGCAAAGGACGATCGCCTGCCTTACTGGGCCGACCTGTGGCCTGCTGCGGTGGTGCTGGCGCGGTTCATCCGTGGACTCCGCGGCGAGGGACGCACCCTGCTCGAGCTGGGCTGCGGCAGCGGTGTGGTCGCGACCGCCGCGGCGCGCGCCGGCTTCGATGTCACGGCGACCGACTACTACGAGGACTCGCCGTTGTTCGCACGCTCCAACGCGTGGCGCAACGCGCAGGTGGACATCACGGCGCGATGTGCCGACTGGAACAGCTTTCCGTCAGACCTGCGCAACTTCGACCTCGTCGTCGCGTCGGATGTGCTGTACGAGCAGCGCAATGCGCCTTTGATCGCGCGCACGATGGCGCAGTCGCTGAGCCAGCACGGCGAAGGCTGGCTTGCCGATCCGGGCCGCGTCGGATCGGCAGGGTTTCCCGATTGGTGCATCAGTCACGCGCTGACGTGCGAGACGGTCGCGCAGGTGCCCATCGAGGCGGGCGCGCACCTGCACACCATCAACCTGCTGCGCATCACGCGCTGAGCAGGTCCTTCGCGCGATGACACCACGTACCCCGCGGCAGCATCGCGTACGCGTCGTCAGTCGCCGGCCACGAGTTCACGCGAGCGTATCGGCGCGAGCTGACCCGCCACCACTTCGCTGATGTCCAGCACCGTCACGGCGCTCTCCAGCTTCGCCACGCCGTCGGTCATCATCGTCATGCAGAACGGGCAGGCCACGGCGATCACGTCGGCACCCGTCGCGATCAGCTCCTCGGTGCGCTCCACGTTGATGCGCTTGCCCACCTTCTCGTCCACGAACATCCGCCCGCCGCCGGCACCGCAGCAGAGCCCACGATCCTTGGTGCGCTCCGGCTCGACCAGCGTGAGGATCGGCAACGCGCGCTTGAGGCTCTCGCGCGGCGAGTCGTACACGTCGTTGTAACGACCCAGGTAACACGAGTCATGGTACGTCATCGTGAGGTGCTTGCCATGCTCCGTGGTCAACGGAATCATGTTGGCATTCAGCAGCCGCTCGATGTACGTGCTGTGGTGAATGACCTCGTAGTTGCCGCCGAGCTGCGGGAACTCGTTGCCCATCTGATGAAAGCAGTGCGGGCAGAAAGTGACGATGGTCTTCACCTCGTAGCGATCAAGCGTCTCGATGGTGCCCTTTGCCAGCATCTGGTACAGGTATTCGTTGCCGAGCCGTCGCGCGGGATCGCCGTGGCACGTCTCTTCCTGGCCGAGGATCGCGAAGTCGATGTCGGCCGCCTGCAGGATACGCGCGAAGGCGACGGTGATCTTCTTCGCTCGATCGTCGAAACTGCCCATGCAGCCGACCCAGAACAGGATGTCGGGACGCTTTCCTTCCGCAAACGCCTCGGCGTACGTCGGAATGTTCAGGCCTTCCGACCAGCGCGCGCGGTCAGCCGGGCTGAAAGCCCACGGCGAGGCGTTCGTCTCCAGCGACTCGAACGTCGGCTGCACTTCCTCGGGAAAGCGACCCTCGTTCAGCACCAGCCCGCGACGCAGCTCGTTGATGATGTCCAGCTGGTCGATGCTCACCGGGCATTCCGTCACGCAGGCGCGGCAGCTGGTGCAGGCCCAGAGCTCGTCCTCCGTGATGTAGTTGTCGAGCAGGCGATTCCCGAAGGCGTCGGCGGCGCCCGGTGCTTCCAGCAGCAGCGTCGCACTGCCTTCCACATCAAGCTCGCCGGCCATCAGCGGTGCCTTCTCCATCAGGCGACGACGCGTGTCCACCACGATCTTGCGCGGACTCAGCGCCTTGCCGGTGATGTTGGCTGGACAAGCCGCCGTGCAGCGACCGCATTCCGTGCAGCTGTACCCGTCGAGCAGGTTCTTCCAGCTCAGGTGATCGACGTCCAGCGCGCCGAACTGCTCCACCTCGGCCTCGAGGTCCATCGGCTTCATCACGCCGACCTGACCGGGACCGCTGGTGTTGCTGAACCAGACGTTGATCAGCGAGCTCACCACATGCAGATGCTTGGAGTACGGCAGGAAGTTCAGGAAGCCCAGCACCAGCAACGCATGTGACCAGTAGCTCACCGTGAAGGCCGCATGCATCGCGCCCTCCGGCGCGCCGCTCAGTGCTGCACCGAGCAGTGACGAGATGGGGCGGAACCAGCCGTACTGCACATCGCGCATCGCCGGGTTCGCGGCATATTCGAACGCGCCGGTCGTATACAGCGTCAGCATCAGCGAAGCGATCACGAACAGGATGATGATCGCTTCGGTGTTGTGAATTTCCTTGCCCTGCAGACGCTTCGGCGGCGACACGATGCGACGCCAGAGCAGCCAGCTCACCGCGACCAGCACGATGACGGCAAAGATCTCCTGGCTGAGCATGAACAGCTGCCAGAGCGGTCGTGGCAGAATGTGTTCGTAGCTGAAGCCGGGCCAGACGCCATGCAGCAAGATCTCGGCGGTGCCGGCCGTGAGCACCAGGAAACCCCAGAACACCGAGGCATGCGACAGGCCGGCGCCGCGCTCACGCAGAATCCTGGTCTGTGCGAACCCGATGGTGATCAGGTTCCAGGTGCGGCGCTCCGGATGATCGAGCCGATTCTCGGGAACGCCGAGCCTTAAGTAGCTGACCAGTCGCTGGATGTTGTAGCTGAAGAAGCCCAATGCAGCGACGAGGACGAGCAGGAAAGCGAAATTCTGTCCAGACATGACAAATCCATTCGGTAGATCGTGCGGGTACCGCGACGCGCAGGCGCCGGCCGGTTCCAGGAAAAGCTACCGGGCGAACACGGTCAGTGCGACCATGTCCGCCCGGCACCTGCACATGTGCGATGCGTTACTGCTGCGCCTTCGCTGCCTTCACTGCCGCAGTCAGCACCGGCATGATCTCGAACACGTCACCGACGATGCCGTAATCCGCGACCTTGAAGATCGGGGCATCCTTGTCCTTGTTGATCGCCACGATCGTCTTGGAATTGCGCATGCCGGCGATGTGCTGGATGGCGCCGCTGATGCCGACCGCGACGTACAGTTTGGGTGACACCTGGCGACCGGTCTGACCGATCTGGTCGCTGTGTGGACGCCAGCCATCGTCGGTCACGGCACGCGTCGCGCCGACGGCGGCGTTCCCGAACGCCGCTGCAAGATCCTCGACGAGCGAGAAGTGCTCGGCCGCCTTCAGTCCGCGACCACCGCTCACGATCACGGGCGCTTCGGCCAGATCCAGCTTGGCGCTGCTGCCGAGCGACACCCCCGTGACCTTCACACGTCCGGCCGACGGGTCCATGGCCGGTGCGACGACCTGCACCGTACCTGCCTTCGCAGTGCTGCCGACGCTCACCGCACCCGGACGAACGCTGACCAGCGCCGGCGTAGCCGACAGCACCATGGTCGCAATGACCTTGTTCGTGTTCATCGGGTGACGCACCACGACGTTGCCAGCCTCCGCGATCACCGACACCGCGTCGGCCGCGACGCCCACACGCAGCTTGGCTCCGATGCGCGGCGCCAGGTCCTGCCCCATCGCGCTCGCACCGAACAGTGCGGCGCGATACCCGCCGCTCGTGATCTGGGCGGCCACGGTCGCTGCGACTGCTTCCGCGTTGTACGTCTCGAAACCAGCATGCTCGACCACCAGCACGACGTCGGCACCGACGGCGGCGAGCTTCGGTGCGACACTGCCGATACCGGCAGCACCGAACACCATCGCATGCACGTCGCCGCCCATGCCATCGGCCAGCACGCGTGCGGCCGTGATCACTTCCAGCGCGACCTTGCGCACGTCGCCGCCGCGAGCCTCCGCGACGACCAGTATGTTGTCGGCCATCTCAGAGCACCTTCGCTTCAGTCTGGAGGAGTCGAATCAGTTCGGGAACGGCGGCGGCACCTTCACCCACAATGCGGCCCGCAGAGCGTTCCGGCGGCAGTTCCATCTTGCTGACGTTCACGGAGATCGCGCCGAGCTGCGCCGGCTTGCTCTCCATCGGCTTCTTCTTGGCGGCCATGATGCCCTTCAGGCTGGGATAACGCGCCTGGGTCACGAGGCCCTGGTCGATGGTGCAGAGCGCCGGCAGCGGGAACGACAGCGTCTCGACACCGCCTTCAACCTGACGCTCGGCGGTACCGGTCGTGCCGGACACCTCGAGCTTCGACACCGCGGTCACGCACGGCATGTCGAGCAGCTCGGCGACCATGGCTCCCGTGACTCCCGCCGCGCTGTCGACGGCGATCCGGCCGAACAGCACGAGGTCGAATCCGCCGTCCTTCAGTTCGGCCGCGAGGGCCTCGGCGATCGCGAACCCGTCAAATGGAATACGGTCGGCCTTCAGGTGAACCGCTTTGTCGGCGCCCATCGCCAGCGCCTTGCGCAGCGTCTCCTGCGCCGAGTCGGGGCCAAGCGAAATGACGGTGACTTCGCCACCGCCATGCTTTTCGTTGAGTTGCAGTGCCGCCTCGACTGCCCACTCGTCGAAGTCGCTCATGTCGTACTTGATGCCGGCGTCGGACACCGAGGCGCCATCGGCGCCAATCTGAAATCGCGCGCCCATGTCGGCAACGCGCTTGATGCACACGGCGATCTTCACCGCTGGCACTCCCAATGGGTGTGAAAAAACGAGGAACCTCGCAAGCCGTGAAAAATAGCCCTGTCGGCCCGCCTCCCGCTCCTGCCAAGCACCCCGATGCCGGGAATGCCATTATTCCGCCATGCCCACACGTCCGCTTGCTCTTGTCACCGGCGCCTCATCCGGCATCGGCACCGTGTTCGCCCGCGCGCTCGCCGCACGTGGATACGACCTGCTGCTGGTGGCCCGGGATGGTGCCCGGCTACGCGTGCTCGCTGCTGAACTCGCGACGACCGGCGCCAGTGCCACGCCTGTGGTGGCCGACCTGACCACCGATGCGGGCCTCGCCGTCACCGAGGAGGCGATCACGCGTGCCGGCCGGCTCGACCTGCTGGTCAACAACGCCGGCTTCGGCACGAAGGGACAGTTGGTTGACTCGCCGCTGGAGCTGCAGGATCAGATGCTGCGCCTGCACGTGATCGCCGTGAACCGCATCACCTGCGCGGCACTGCAGCTCATGAAGCCCGCGCGCCGCGGCGGCATCATCACTGTGTCCAGCGTGGCGAGCTTCGTCAACAGCACCGGCAACGTGAACTACTGCGCGACGAAGGCTTACCAGCGCAGCTTCAGCGAAGGGCTCGCGCTGGAATGCGGGCCACTCGGCATTCGCGTGCAGGCGCTCTGCCCGGGCTTTACGCACACCGAGTTCCATCAGCGCATGTCCGACGACCAGCAGGGCCGCGCGCCCGAGTGGATGTGGCTCTCCGCCGATGATGTGGTGCAGTCGTCGCTCCGGCAGCTCGAGGCGGGCGGTGCCACCATCTGCATCCCGGGCGCGCAGTACAAGGTCGCGGTCTTCCTGGCGCGCCATCTGCCGCTCTGGGTGAAGGGCCTGATGACGCGTAGCGTCTACAAGCGCGACTGACTCGCATGCTTCAGCACCGCGTCCATGTTCGGCGCGCTGTGCTCGTGCAACGCACGGCGCTCGCCATGCGCGGCGCGGTGCAGCATTCGTGTCACGTCGCCCTGCTCGTGTGTCACGTCGTTGATCGTGGCGGTGCGCGTGTGCGTGTGCGTGGGGCAGGTGCCGACAGCCGATCCGTGAAAGTCGCGCGAAGAACGAGGGCCGACCAGCCCGGCCACTTCCGCCACGCTGCACATCGGCACGGGACCTTTGGGTCCATGACAGCACAGGCGGGAAATGGCCGCAGCACGGTTTACGCGAGCACGCCGTCGTGCCGACGCTGGGTGACGGAATGCTCTGCGAAACGAAAGCGGGTCTTGCCGATGCGGCAGGACCCGTCCAACGAGCGAACCACAGAATCCTGCGCTAGCGCTTGGCCTCGACGCCCATCTCGGCTACCTCACGATACGCTCCGATGACGACCGGTGCCGCGGTCACGAACAACGTCGTCGTGTTGCGCAGCAGGTCCACCATTTCGTCGATCGCGCCCTCGCGGCAGTAGACCTCGACCACCATGTCGAAACGATCCGTGCGCGCATCGCCATCCTTGAGGAAAATCGCCGTGCCGGCCACACCTGGATGCTGCAGCGCGGTGCGAATCGCCACGCGCGCGTTCTCGCGCTGCCCATTCCGGGCCATCAGGAAGCAGAGCACCTTCGACTCGGTGCGCGGTCCGCCGGCGAGGTCCACGTTCACCGCGTCGGCCAACCGGAATCCACCGGCCTGCAGCACGCCGATTGGTCCCAGCCCACCGCTGCCACGCACGCCGTGAGGAAAGGCGCGCTCGAATCGGCTCTCGTCCCACAGGTTGCGCGAGACGTAGTCGAATGCCGACTCGGAGGACCGCTCCGCATTCTCCGACAAGATGATCCGCTCGATGCCGCGCGACAGAAAGCCGGATGCGAACGGCTCCCACGCATGCAGGAATTCGTCCTGCGGCAGCACCGTGGTGAAACAGACGAATTGCACGAGCGAACCCATCTCAAACTCCTGAGGAACGACGAAGAGCGGGGACGAAAACGGAGCGTCGCTGAGCCAGCGACGCTCCGGTGAGGCACAACCTGCACGATGGCGACAGCATACTCGTGCAGGCACTCTACCAGAATCTACATCAATGCGCGCCTGGCATGCCGAGGGCTTCGTGCGGACGAGTCCGCCGAAGAGGCGAGCGGCACCACCGCCATCACTTGAAGGCCTGCAGACCCGTGATCGCGTTGCCGATGATCAGCGAGTGCACGTCGTGCGTGCCCTCGTACGTGTACACGCTCTCGAGATTGGCCATGTGCCGCATGCTGTGATACTCGGCCAATATGCCGTTGCCACCCAAGAGGCGACGTGCCTCGCGTGCGATGTCGGTGGCCACGTTCACATTGTTGCGCTTCGCCACCGAGACCTGGTTCGAGTTGAAGGTGCCGAGGTCTTTCATGCGGCCCAGGTGCAGTGAGAGCAGCTGCCCCTTGATGATCTCGGTGATCATGTCGGCCAGGCGCACCTGCTGGATCTGGAAAGCACCAATCGGCTTGTCGAACATCATGCGCGTCTTGGAATACGAGAGCGCCTCCTCGTAGCAGGCCATCGCTGCACCCATTGCGCCCCACGAAATGCCGTAGCGCGCCTGCGTCAGGCAGCTCAACGGGCCGCGCAGGCCCTGCACTTCAGGCAGCATCGCATCGGCCGGCACATGCACGTCCACCAGCACCAGCTCACTCGTGTCGCTCGCCCGGAGCGACAGCTTGCCCTTCTGGTCCTTGGCCGTGAAACCCGGCGTGTTCGTCGGCACGATGAAACCGCGCACTGACTTGCCCGAGTCGTCGCCGTCGGCCGTCTTGGCCCAGATGATCGACACATGTGCCTGCGAGCCGTTCGTGATCCACATCTTGGCGCCGTTGATGATCCACGATCCGTCGGCCTGCTGCCGCGCGCGCGTGGTCATGGCGCCCGGATTCGAGCCGGCATCCGGCTCGGTCAGTCCGAAGCAGCCGATCACTTCACCCTTCGCCATCTTCGGCAGGTACTCGCGCTTTTGTGCCTCGCTGCCGAAGGCGAAGATGGGATACATGACCAGCGCGCCCTGCACGCTGGCGAAACTGCGGATGCCGCTGTCGCCGCGCTCCAGCTCCTGCATGATCAGGCCGTACGCCACACTGCTCAGGCCCGCGCAGCCATACTCCTCGGGCAGGTTCGCGCCGAACATCCCCAGCTCGGCCATCTCCGGGATCAATTCCTTCGGGAAGCGGCCCTGCACATAGCAATCGCCGATGATCGGCAAGATGCGCTCGTCCACGAAACGGCGGACGGAGTCGCGAATCGCGCGCTCTTCTTCGGTGAGGGCGGCGTCGATGTTGAACAGATCGCCCTCGCGCGGGGACAGGTGTCCCGATGGCAGCAGCGAAATTTCGGTGTCGATATGAAGGGCCATGAGAACGATCTCCCGCACGAAGGGTCGGCTGACGGCGTCCGAAACGGCGCGGCCAGAATTTGTAGTGACAGCAGGCGTGGCCCGGGCGTCGAAACGCGCTGACCACTGCTACGACGAAGAGTAACGGCCGTCAGCGTCCTGCTGTGCCAGCCGCCGGCGCGTTCCGCCCACCAGCAGCGAGAAAATCAGCGGCCAGCGCCACCATCACCCTCACCCCATTCGGCAGCGCGGCCTCATCGGCGAAGAAATACGGGGAGTGGTTGGCGGCAACCTTGGCCGGATTCTGACCGGTCGGTGTCACGCCCAGCATCACGAATACCCCCGGCACCTTCTCCTGGAAATACGAGAAATCCTCCGCGCCGGTCACCAGCGGCCGGATCGCCGCTCCAGCATTCCCCGCCGCCCAGCGAATGGTGGGGAGCATCTGAGTGGTGAGTGCCGTGTCGTTCACCGTCACTGGGTAGCCACTGTCGACCACGAACGCCGCCGTGGCGCCGCTGGCGAAGGCGATCTGTTCCGCCGTACGCTTCATATTGGCGAAGATCTGCTGACGCTGCGTCGCGTCGAAGGTGCGGATGGTGCCGATCATCACCACGCTGTCGGGAATGATGTTGCTGCGGATACCGCCGTTGATGGCCCCGACCGTCACGATCGCCGGCACCGACGTGATGTCCACCTGCCGGCTGATGATCGTCTGCAGGCCCATCACGATCTGCGAGCCTACGACGATCGGATCGACGCCCGCCCAAGGCGCGGCACCGTGCGTCTGCCGGCCGCGCACCGTCAGCCTGAATGAGTTGGACGCCGCCATCAGCGGACCGACGCGATAGCCGACCGAGCCGAGCGCGCCGGGAAAGACATGCAGACCGAATACCGCGTCAACCTTCGGCGATTCAAGCACGCCCGCGCGAATCATCGGCGCTGCACCGCCCTCTCCGTTCGGCGCGCCCTCTTCCGCTGGCTGGAAGATGAACTTCACCGTCCCTGGTAGCGTCGCCTTCATCCCCGCGAGCACCTCCGCCGCGCCCATCAGCATCGCAACGTGGTTGTCATGCCCGCAGGCGTGCATCACGCCCACCTGCTGCCCGTTGTAGGTCGCGCGCACCTTCGACTTGAACGGCAGATCGACGAGTTCCTCCACCGGCAGCGCATCCATGTCGGCACGCAACGCTACGACCGGCCCCGGCCTGCCGCCGCGCAGCAACCCCACCACACCGTGCCCGCCGACGCCCGTCGTCACCTCCATGCCGAGCGTCCGCAAATGGGCCGCGACCAGCGCCGACGTGCGCACCTCGTCCCCGGAGAGCTCCGGATGTTCGTGAACGTCGCGCCGCCACGCCACGACCTTCGGCATCACAACCGCGGTGCGCCGCGCGATCTCGTCGTGCATGAGGGCCAGGTTCGAAGCTCGCTGCGCACCCGCCGCAGTCACCAGCGCGCCGGCCATCAGTGCGCCAGTCAGAAGAGTCTGAATCGAGGGCTGCATGCGTGCTCCGGTCAATCGTTCGCGGTGAACAAGGAACTTCAGAATCATGCACACTTCATCCGGACAGGCAACCGCAGTCAGCGCATGAGCATCCGCGTCGCCGCAGGTTCAATCCCGACGGCCCGGCACTTGGCGCGGAAGTGGGGGCCATGATCCACTGGCAGCCCCGTTTCATCCTGCCACTGATGCACCATCTCGTGCAGCAGCGTGTGGGTAGCCTCGGGCCATCCATCACGGCGCACATGACGTCGGGAGATCACGATCTCGCCCAGTCCGCCGTTCTGTGCGCGTGGCGCGTAGTGACCGAGCCGCCGCGCGAGCCGTCGCGAGACCTGAATCTCCAGATATGCGAGCGTACCGCCGAAGTGCTCGAGATTGAGCTGCGCATGCAACGTGCTGAGTCGCGCGGCGGCCGGGGCATCATCGGGGTGCTGCGCCGCTGGGCGACGCGTGGCCGCACGGATCGGCACAGGAAATTTCACGATCACGGCGCGTGCCGCCAAACGCTTGGCGCGATTGCGTGACGTGGCGAACGTCGCGATGGCCGCATGCACATCAGGTGGCGCACTGACGAACCCCTCATGCACACGGAGCACGCCTCGCCCAAGGCTCACCATCGTGCGACGATTGGTCGTGAGCACGACGCGCTCCACACCGCGCAATCCCGTGGCACGCAGCTGCGCGAGGAAACACGCTGCATCCGGCGACGCCGCACCGGGTGCAGGGATCGTGAAAATGCAGCCGTCGTCGGGACGCCGTGACGGTGCGGTGTGCGCAGGCGTTTGTGCCGGCACAGGCGCAGCCACGGCGACGGCTGGCGCAAGCGCCGGGCGCACCGGGACTTCACGCTGTGGTGCGGCAACCTCAAAAAGACCCAGCTGCCCAGGATCACGCGACAACCGGTGCGTCAGCCACGAGATCACCGCGCGAACACCTTCACCGGCCCGGGGCCGAACCGACGCGCCTGCTCTTCCCAGATCCACGTCACGATGTGAATCTCGTCAGCGGTGATGTCGATGCAGTTCACGCTCGATGGCCGGCCGCCGCGTGACCTGCTGCTCACCGTGCCGGCCGTCGAGATCACCGTGCCCTTCTTCGTGTGCTCCACAAAGTGAATGGCCTCCTGATGATCGTGGCCGCACAGCACCACGTCCACACCCATTTCGGCGAATGCACCCAGCACCTTCGTCGTGTGCTTGAGACCATGACGCTGGCTCAACTCACCGCGGACGGGATTGTGGTGCATCACCACGACCTTCGCCGCGCCAGCAGGTGCCGCATCAAGGCGTGCGCGCAGTGCCAGCAGCTGCGACCGGCGCACGTCGCCGATCACGCTCAGGTCGCGCATGTTCCACGTCAGCGTACGATGCGTGATGCCATGACTGGTATTCACGCCCACCAGTCGCGCACCCGCCACATCCAGCACCGGCTCGATGTCCGGGTTGATGAACTCGCGATAGTTGGCATACAGCGCATCGCTGTCGCCGATACCCATCGGGGCATTCCACCACGCTACGTCGTGGTTGCCGGGCACCACGATCGTCTCGCTCACGCGTCCTGCATCACGCAGAAAAACAGCGGCGCGCTGGAACTCGCCCGCCCGCGCCCGCTGGCTCACGTCGCCGCTGACCGCGACCACGTCGAATTGCTCCTGCTGGATCAGCACCTCGATGGCATCGATCTGCAGCGGCACCATGGGCCGACCGAAGTGCAAGTCGGAGACATGCAGGATACGCGTCACGCGGAACGACCTCTCACAGCCTGGCGATGATCGCGTCGGCGAACTGTGACGTGCTCGCCGTGCCGCCGAGATCGCGCGTCAAAACCTGCTTCTCGTCGATCACGCTGTGCAGCGCGGCACGGATGCGTTCCGCGCGCGCGATGTCGCCAAGGTGATCGAGCATCAGGCAGGCCGCCAGGATCAGCGCTCCCGGGTTGGCGATGCCCTTGCCCGCGATGTCCGGTGCCGTGCCATGCACCGCCTCGAAGATCGCGGCCGTGGGGCCGATGTTCGCACCCGGCGCGAGTCCGAGCCCGCCCACCAGGCCGGAGACGAGGTCGGAGAGGATGTCGCCGAAGAGGTTCGTCGTCACGATAACGTCGAAGTTTTCCGGCTTGAGCACCAGCTGCATCGCCATCGCGTCAATGATGCGATCCTCGAACTGCACACGACCCGCGTACTCCTTGGCAATCTCGCGACCGACGTCGAGGAACAGGCCCTGCGTGTACTTCAGGATGTTCGCCTTGTGCACCAGCGTGACCTTCTTGCGTCCATGCTTCACGGCGTACTCGAACGCATAGCGGATGGCCCGCTCCGAGCCGTAGCGCGTGATCAGCGCAATGCTTTCCGCAGCCGCCTTCGGGTCGTCGCCGATGCGGATGTAATGCTCCGCGCCATAATACAGCCCCTCGAGATTTTCGCGAATGATCACGATGTCCACCTTCTCGAATCGCCCGCCGTGCAGGATCACATGCGCCGGGCGCACGTTCGCATATAGATCGAACGTCTTGCGCAGCGCCACGTTCACCGAGCGGTAGCCTTCACCGACTGGCGTCTCCAGCGGGCCTTTCAGCGCGATGCGATGCTTCTTGATCGAGTCGAGCGTTGCCTCGGGAATCGGGTCGTTGTAGCGCGCCGCCGCCGAGGCGCCGGCCATCTGCCGATCCCACACGAGATCCGCACCGACGGCGTCGAGCACGCGGATCGTGGCCTCGGTGATGTCGGGTCCGATACCGTCGCCGGGAATGAGCGTGACTGTCGTGGGCATGTCAGAAAGAATCAGGAAGAGATGATGCGCGAAATACGGGAAAAGTCGGACGAGGAGACTGCAGGTTTACGGCACGATCACGAGGTCGGCAAACTTCGCGGCGACACCCTTGAGCGCCGCGCGTTCATCAGCAGCGGGCGGTCCGGTGACGTCGGGAAACGAGAGGACTGTGGCCATCCGGCCGTCGAGGAACGCGATGCGCAGCGTGGCCTGACGCTGGCCGGTGGCGGTGATGCTCACCCGCGTCTCCAGCGGCAGCAGCACCAGGCGCGAGTCAGGCACGAGGGCGATGATCGCACGGAGCTGCGACGATAACGGTTCGCGGAGATCCAGGTCGTTGCGGCGGCGGCTCGGCACCAACCCGGCGGAGTTGCGCGGCGCGAGGGCGACCGGCCGTACCGGCGGCCGGCATCCATCCCGAGTCCGCCGAGGCATAACGCTGCAGCGGGAAGACCACGACCATGCGCGAGGCGTACTCGCCAAAGATCGGTGGTCCGTCGCGCACGATCGCGGATGTTGCGACGGGCAATGGCACGGATGCTACAACTGCTGGTGCGGCGACCACCGTTGGCGACGGCTCCGGTGCGGGTGCCGGCGCCGGTGCGTCCGGGTCGGCCACCGCGGCAGCGACCGCAGTCACGACTCGTCCGCCGCGACGCCGAACGCGTGGGTCGGGTTCCACGTCAACCAGACCTCGTCGCCGGGGCGCAGGTCGATCGGGTCGACGTCGAGGTTCTG
>ENA-OFCF01000438-OFCF01000438.1-metagenomes-genome-assembly--contig:-NODE-438-length-18658-cov-2.347740_pt1 | contig 18658 bp, 12 predicted proteins | sample MGYA00153387_OFCF01 | MGnify analysis MGYA00153387
GTGCTCACCGGACGCCATCTCTGGCAGAACGAGGAGGCCGGCAATCATCTGGCGTTTTTTCCCCGGAAGTTCATGAGCTGGCCCGAGCTGTTGATGGAGAAAGGTTGGCACATGGGCATCACCGGAAAAGGCTGGGGCCCCGGAATTGCCAATGACGCCAATGGCAAGCCGCGGATGATTGCCGGCAAGCCGTTCGATCAGCGGAAGGCCCGGGCGGCTACCGAGGCAATGAGCGGCACCGACTATGCTGCGAACTTCACCGACTTCCTCGACGCCGCGCCCAAGGACGCGCCGTGGTCTTTTTGGTATGGCTGCCACGAGCCGCACCGCCCATATGAATTCCAGTCAGGTGCTAACAAAGGCGGGAAAAGCCTCCCCGATATTGACCGTGTGCTCGCCTACTGGCCCGACAACGAGACCGTGCGCCACGACATGCTCGACTACGCGTTTGAAGTCGAGCACATGGACAAGCACCTCGGACGCATGGTCGCCGAGCTGGAAAAACGGGGCATGCTGGAAAACACGCTGATCATCGTCACCAGCGACCATGGCATGCCTTTTCCACGGGTGAAAGGTAATGCCTATCACGATTCCAACCACGTTCCACTCGCCATCCGCTGGCCGCGTGGCATTCAGAATCCCGGACGCGCCATCGAAGACTTTGTCGACTTCACCGACATCGCGCCGACCATCCTCGACTACGCGGGAATCGCCGGGAAAGACAGCGGCATGATGCCCGTCACCGGGAAAAGCTGGCGGCCGATTTTCGATAGCCCGAAGGCCGGCCGCGTCGTGCCCTGGCGCGACCACGTGCTAGTTGGAAAGGAGCGTAACGACGTCGGCCGACCGCACAATTGGGGCTATCCCATCCGCGGGATCCTCACTGCGGAGCACCTCTATCTCCGCAACTATGTGCCGAGTCGCTGGCCCGCGGGTAATCCGGAGACCGGCTATCTCGACACCGACGGCAGTCCTACGAAAACGCTCATCCTTGATCTCGGCCGCGCCAACCGGGCCGATCCATTCTGGCAGCTCAACTTCGGAATGCGCCCCGCGGATGAATTATATGATCTGTGCAGCGACGGAGACTGCGTGCGCAACGTGGCCGCCGACCCGGCCCTGGCCGAACGCCTGACCGCACTCCGTCAGCGCATGGAAACGATGCTCAAGTTGCAAGGTGACCCGCGCATGGACGGCCGAGGAGAAGTGTTTGACCACTACAAACCCACTGAAGGCGACGGGCTCTACGAAAAGTTCATGCGCGGTGAGAAGATCAATACTGACTGGATCAACCCCACCGATTTCGAGAAGGAACCCCTCGAACCATGAAATTTCTGATCCGTTCACTCGCCTACCGCTAAGCCTAACATCATTATCATTTGCACCGACGATCAAGGCTGCTCGCTGAGTCTGAGATAGCCCATATCCCACAACATGGCCGGGCTTCCATTGGTGGAAAGGCGAAGAGGTTAGCGGTTTTCTGCCGGAGCGTTCTGAGTGCCGCGATCTTCGGGACGACCGGGATGTGCCGTCATTTTCGTCCCGACTTTCACAGCGTCCCTTGAGAACCTCCGGGATTGATGGAAGGCTGCGGTGCCTGTGAAAATTGCCAGTTACAATGTCAACGGAATCAACGGCCGCCTTGAGGTGCTGCTGCGGTGGCTGAAGGTAGCCCAACCGGACGTGGTGTGCCTGCAGGAGCTGAAGGCAGCGCAGGCGGCATTTCCGGCGGACGCCATTCGCGAGGCTGGCTACGGCGCGGTGTGGCAGGGTCAGAAAAGTTGGAACGGCGTTGCTATCCTCGCCAAGGGCATGGACCCGCTGGAAACCCGCCGGGGCTTGCCGGGGGACGATGGGGACGATCAAAGCCGCTACATCGAGGCGGCCATCGAAGGGTGTCTGATTGCCAGCATCTATGTGCCCAATGGCAACCCGGCGCCCGGGCCGAAGCTGGATTACAAACTACGGTGGTTCGAGCGGCTTGCCGGGCATGCGAAATCCCTACTGGCGCAGAATGTCCCGGTGGCGTTGGTGGGCGACTTCAACGTGATGCCGACGGAACTCGACGTTTACAATCCCAAGGGGTGGGCGGAGGACGCGTTGTTCCGCCCGGAGGTGCGAGCTGCGTTTCGCGATCTCGTGGGCCAAGGTTGGGTCGATGCGCTCCGGGCGCTGCATCCCGACGAGCGGCTCTACACGTTTTGGAAATACCTCCGCAATGCCTGGCAACGGGACGCCGGCTTGCGCATCGACCACTTCCTGCTCAGCCCGCGACTGTTCCCACGGCTGGTGGCGGCCGGAGTGGACCGTGAGGTGCGCGGCTGGGAGCATGCGAGCGATCATGCGCCGGTCTGGATCGATCTGGCGCCCGAGCCGGTCCGCAAGCGGGCGGCGAAGCAGACGAAGAAATCCGCCACCTTGGAGAAGTATCGGGCAAAGCGGGATTTCGATAAGACTCCGGAACCTGGTGCCGAGGTGAAACCCAGCCCGGGCCATTCATTCGTGATCCAGGAGCATCATGCGCGCGCCCATCACTTCGACCTGCGGCTTGAAATGGATGGCGTGCTGGTGAGCTGGGCGGTGCCGAAAGGAATGCCCGAGGACCTCGTCGCCAAGCGCCTGGCAGTGCAGGTGGAGGACCATCCGCTAGACTATGGGAAATTCGAGGGAGTGATTCCGAAGGGCAACTACGGCGCGGGCACGGTCGCGATCTGGGACAAGGGCGAATGGCAGCCCATGGACCCGAAAACCTGGCGCAAGGATTTCGAGAAAGGCACTCTTAAATTCCATCTCAAGGGCGACCGGCTGGACGGCCCCTACCTGCTGGCCCGGATGAAGGAAGAGCCTAACTGGATGCTCAAACTCCTCAACCCGAGCACCTATCCGCTACCGGCGGCCATGGCGGAAGAGGAAACCGCGCGATTCATTTCACCACAGCTTGCAGGCGTTGTTCCAGCGGTGCCCACGGGCGGCGGGTGGCTCCATGAAATCAAGTTCGACGGCTACCGTCTCATCGCCGTCCAACACAATCGGCAAGTCACCCTCCACACCCGCAGCGGGCTCGATTGGACGGCCAAGTTCAAGGCCACCGCCAAGCATCTAGCCGGAGTCACTGACCGGGATTTTGTGATGGATGGGGAGGCGGTCGTCTTCGACGAAAAGGGCCGCTCAAACTTCGGTGACCTGCAAGGAGCGCTGCAGGCCAGGCGCACTGCGGATGTCACCTTCGTCGCCTTCGACCTGCTGCATCTCGATGGCCTCAACCTGCGAAATCTGCCGCTGGTCGAGCGCATCGCCAGATTGGCGGATCTTGTTAGCGAGGATCGCGGGCCCGTGATGCGGTCGAAAGTTTGGCCGGCGGAGATGGGTCCGGACCTGTTCAAGCAGGCCGCCGCGGCCGGGCTGGAGGGCATCATCAGCAAGAGCGCGAAGGGCCGCTACATCGAGGGCTCGCGCAAGGACTGGGCCAAGTCCAAGGCGCGGCCCCGGCAGGAATTCGTGATTTGCGGCACCACCGCGCCGAAGGGTTCGCTGCCCGGCTTCGGCGCGCTGGTCCTTGGATCTTATGAGAACGGCAAGCTCGTGCCACGCGGCCGGGTCGGCACGGGATTCTCGGACAAGACCCGCGAACGGCTGCTGGGAATTTTTAAACCGCTGCGAACTAAATCCGCGCCCTATCAGGCAGCCGAAAAGGATGTCGACTGGCTCAAGCCGCAGCTCGTCGCGGAAATCGAGTTTGCCGAGATCACCCGCGACGGTTCGATCCGCCAGGGCAGCTTCATCGCGCTGCGCGAGGACAAGAGTGCCAGCGAAGTGCATCTCGATGGGCTGCAGGTCGCGACCGCCGATAGCAAGGACACCAAGGTGGCGGGCATCGCGATCAGTCATCCCGAACGCATGGTCTATCCGGCAGACCGGATCTCGAAATTGGAGGTCGCCAGGTATTACGAACGAGTCGGCGAATTGATGCTGCCTTTCGTCGCCAACCGGCCATTGGCCATCATCCGCGCCCCTGGCGGAATCACCGGTAAGATGTTTTTTCAAAAGTCGTTCTCCACCCATCTGCCGCCGTCCGTGCACCAGCGTGAGCTCGGAGACGGGACGATCTTCTATGTGAAGGACACCGCGGGCCTTGTCTCACTGGCGCAGTTCGGCGCGGTCGAGATCCACCCGTGGGGCGCGCCGCTGCCGACTGCCGACAAGCCGGATTTTCTAACCTGGGACCTCGATCCCGACGACGCTGTCCCCTGGGACGAGGTGCTCGGCACCGCGCTGCTGCTGCGCGACTTCCTGGCCGAGCGCGGGCTGAAGACCTTGGTCAAAACTTCCGGCGGCAAGGGCTTGCACATCGTTCTTCATCTGAAGCGGACGCACGACTGGAGCGTGATGAAGCCATTCAGCCGCGCGGTCGCCGGGGCGGTCGCCGCCTTCAACCCCCGGCGCTTGCTGATCAATTCCACCAAATCGAAACGCAGCGGTAAAATCTACATCGACTGGATGCGCAATGGCCGTGGGGCCACCTGCATCGCTCCGTGGGGGCTGCGCGCCCGACCAGGGGCCACCGTGTCGATGCCGGTCGAATGGTCGCAGCTGCCGGAAATCGCCGCGGCGGGCTTTACCATCCACGAGCCGCCCCAGACCCCAGCGGACTGGATGAACCTTGAACCGCAAAGCGTTTCCAAGAAGCTGCTGAAGGAGCTGGGGCTGTGACAAATCAGCCAGTTAGAACGGTCACTCCGCCGCATCGGTCGGCCGGCTCGGTGGGGCATTGATCGGGCGGGGAAGGGGACCGGTGCCGGCATCGCCCTGAGCGGCCTGGGTGCGGATGGCCGAAGCGATCTTGGTGGCGAGCTTTTGCCGGTAGGCCGGCTGGGCGATCAGGGCGCTTTCCACCGGATTGCTCAGGTAGCCGCCCTCTAGCAGGACGCAGGGGATTTCCGGGTTGCGGGTCAGACGGATACGGCGGCGGACCAGGCCGCGGCTGGAATACTCCCCGGAGCTGGCCTGGGCCATCGCGTTCTGCAGGCGGGTCGCAAGGCCGTGGCTATCGACGCGCCAGTAGTAGGTCTCCGGGCCGCGGAGGTAAGATGGGCCGCTGTTATAATGCATGCTGATGAGGATCGCGCCGCCGTGGCGGTTGGCGCGGACGACGCGCTCGTCGAGGTCGATGAAGGTATCGTCCGAGCGCATCAGGATGACTTTGAAATCGCCGCGCAGCGCTGCGGCGATGCGCTTGGCGGTGTCCAGCGCGAGGTCTTTCTCCTTCTGGCCGGTGCTGCGGCTGACCGCTCCGCTGTCCTTGCCACCGTGCCCGGCGTCGATGATGACCGTCTGGAAATTCTTTGGACCGGGGCGGTGGCCGTAAACGTCGCGGCCGCTCGAAGACCCGCCCTGCGGCGCGGCGCAGGAGACGACGAAAGCGGCGGCAGCGAGACAGAGGGAGAAATTCAGGAGCGGAGTCATGGCGGCAAGGTAATGCAGGGCGAAGCGCTTGGGGAAGGTCCGGTTTCCCGGGAGACGGAGTTGGGGAGACAAATCACCAGCAAAAGGATTTGCCCGATTCCCAAGATTCACGATCGCCGTCCCCGCCTCCCCTCTTGACGGAACCGCCGGATGTGAGGGATTCTCGCGCGTTTGAAAGTCATTCACATCATCCTGCCCGTCGTGGCGCTGGTCCTGGTCGGAGCTTGGAACCTCGCCCAGCTGCGCACGATTTCCTCGCTTGAGAAATCCACCGCGACGCTGCGGGAGAAGATCGAGGCCGCACCGGTCTCAGGCCGGCTTGGAGGCGCCGCCAAGGCAAGCAAGAGCCCGATCCACTGGCGGCAGCTTGCGGGTGAACTGGTCAAGGCGGATCTCGCCGGCGAGGATTTCGCCATCCCCCACGACCGGATCGACAAAATGTCCCGGGAGGAAATCATCGCCGCACTCGATGAAATCGCCGCGCTCGATCTATCAGTCAAAGAGCGGCAGCTGCTGGAGGACGCGCTGATCCCTTCCCTTGCAAGCGAAGATCCAGCTTACGTGTTGGAGCGCTTCGGCGGGCGCATTGTCAGCGATCCGGACGGCTCCGGCTATCAGCTGGTTTCCGCGATGCGGACCTGGGCGGAGAGGGACCCCGCGGCCGCCATGTCGTGGTTCGACGGGCAGATCGCGGCGGGAAATTTCGAGAGTCGCACGCTCGATGGCAAGAGCGAGATCCGTGCGGAATTCGAAGGCGCGCTGTTGGACTCGCTGCTTCCATCGGACCCGGCCGCCGCTGCCGCACGGCTCGCCGCGCTGCCGGAAGACCAGCGGCGGGAAGTGCTCGAGCAGCTGTCGTTCTCTGACCTCGACCCGGCCGCGCAAGCCTCCTACGCCAAGCTCGTCCGCGAGTTGATCCCGGCGGACGAGCGCGCCGGATCTTTCGCCCACATCGCGTCCCAGCTCGTGACCGAGGCTGGCTATGACGACGTGACGGCCTTCCTCGATGGCGTCCAGGCGACAACCGCCGAGCGGGCGGCCGCCGCGGTGCAGACGGCCGAGTCGCGGCTCGAGCTGCTCGCCCTGAACGGCGAGGTCACCCGCAAATCCATCGACCCCCTGCGGGATTGGCTAAGCCGCCAGGCACCGCAGGAGGTGAACTCGATCATCGGCAAATCGCTGGCCGAGGCCGCCCAGGATGACGGGAAATTCAACTTTGCGGAGGCCTCGCAACTGGCGCTGCACTATCAACAAACCGGCGGCGGTGACGAGGTGCTGGTGGCCTTTCTCAAAAGCTACGCCGCCCGCTCGAATTTGCAGGAAGCCCTCCAGCTTGCGGACCGGATCGCCGACCCGCAGCGCCGCGCGGCGATTCTCGATCATCTGAAATAATCCGGGCTTCATGAAATTTTCCCTCGCCTTGACCGGCCTCATTCTCGCGATCGGCCTGGCGACCGGGTGGCTGCAACGGCAGAAAACCACCGTGCTGCAGGAGCAGCGGGCCGATCTCGTCGCGGAGGGGCGGAGTCTCGGGATCACCGACGGCTCACCGGATGTGGAAGGGGCTCGGATGACCAAGCGGCAGCGCGAGGAACGCGCCGCCAAAGCCGGTCCGCTGGTCGGCAGGTTCGCCGCCTACGCGCGCGAGCTGGAGGCAAACGAGCGGGAGGGTGGTGACCCCGGAGAGGATTTCGAGCGACGCGGCCGGGAGCTCATCGCCGCCTTGAAAGGGCTGGATGCCGCGCAGCTCAAACCGTTTCTGGATGCCCTCAACGGCGATGACGGCCTGTCCGGTGAGACCCGCAGAAACCTGCTGGCCGGCATCGTCCTGACCATCATTGAAGATCGCCCGGCGCTCGCGCTGGAAGTGATGGCCGCCTCGCCGGAAATGCTGCGGGAGAACAAGATGGCCGAGCTGTTGATTTCCTCCGCACTTGTGAAATGGGCGAAGGAAGATCCGCGCGCCGCACTGGACTGGATGCGGAAAAATGCCGCTCTACACCCGAATGTCGCGGATGAGGATGCGAAGCGCAGCCTCCTCACCGGCGCGGCCGAGAAGGATCCGAAGCTCGCGTTTCAGCTCATCGGCGAAATCGGTTTTGAGGACGTCTCCTCCGCGATCGGGACGCTGGTCGAGACCGGCACGACGGCTGAAAAGCGCAGCGCAATCCTCGAGGCGCTGCGAGACCATCTCGCGACCCTGCCGGACGCGGAGCGGCGCAAGGAGCTGCTCGCCGAATCGCTGGAAACCCTCGGCCGGAATCTATCCGACGAGAGCTACGACTCGGTGCAGGGGTGGATTTCCTCCGCCAAGCTCAGCCGGGCGGAGAGCGCGCAGTTCGCCGCCGGGCTTTCCTATTTCAACACCCGGCAGGACACCGGCCGCTGGGTCGGCTGGATGGCGGAGAACCTGCCGAAGAACGACCTTGCGGACAGTGTGGACAACCTCGTGGGACAGTGGACGCAGCAGGATTATCTCGCTGCCGGTAAATGGCTGACGACCGCGCCCGAGGGCCCCGCGAAGCAAGCCGCGGTAAGCAGCTACGCCGGGACCGTCGCGGAATACGAGCCACAGACAGCAGTGCGGTGGGCATTGACCATGCCCCCCGGTGAGGCGCGGCAGGATACCTTCCAGGCGATCTATCGGAACTGGCCCCGGAACGATGCCGACGCCGCGGAGGCCTTCGCGCGGGAGCATGGGATCGGGAAATAAGGAAGAATGTGTCCCGGCTGTCTCAGCCGGGATGGCGGCGGGCAAAATGCCTGCGCCACAGTGGCCCGGGCATCCTGCCCGGAGCCTTCTGCTAACAGATTCCCGATGCTCCGCTCCCGGCTGGGACAGCCGAGACACGTTTTTTTATAACAGAGCCCTAGCCGAGCGCAGCGTGTCGATGTCCGCCACCGTCTTGTCGCGGCGGATGGCCTTGATCCGGGGGAAACGCAGCGCGAGTCCCGAGTCGTGACGGTCCGAGGCGCGGATCGCGTCGAAGGCGATTTCCAAAACGACATTCGGCTCCACCAGGTGCCTACGCCGTTCCTTGCTGAGCGTGTGGCGTCTGAAATGCTCGGTGAGATCCTCGATCTCGTCGTCGGTCAAACCGGAGTAAGCCTTGCCGATGACGCGGAGCTGGCCGTTCGCCTCGTCCCGCACGGCGAAGGTGTAATCGGATAGGACATCCGAGCGCTTGCCATGGCCTTGCTCGGCGGCGACCACCACACAGTCGAGCGTGGGCATCACGCCCTTGAGCTTGATCCACGATTTCCCGCGTCTGCCGGGCGTGTAGAAACTCGCGGGGTCTTTCGCGATGAGCCCTTCGTGGCCATCCTGCAGCGCCTGCTTGAAGGCGGCTTCGATTTCCACCGGGCCGTCGGCTGGATGGAGAGTGATGGTCTCGAAGGGCGGCACGAGCCGCAGTGCCTCGAGTTTTCCGCGCCGCTCGGACAAGGCCAGGCCGAGCAGGTCCTCGCCACCGCTCCACAGCAGGTCGAAGGCGATGAAGCGCAGCGGCACCGAGTGGTGCTGGCCGTCCTCGGTCAGGAAAAGGTCGCCATCCGACTTCCGGCGGCCGAGGCGTTTCTGGAGATCCGCGAAGCCGAGCTTGCGGCCTTCGGCGAAGGCGATGAGCTCGCCGTCGAGGATGAAGTCCCCCTCAAGCCTGCGGGCGGCGGTGAGGACTTCCGGGAACTCGTCGTCAAGCGGCCTCAGGTCGCGGGAAAACAGCGAGACCCGGTCGCCGTGCTTATGAAGCTGCGCGCGGATGCCGTCATACTTCGGCTCGAGCCAGACCGGCGGTGCGAAGGGCAGTTTCTCGAAGAGCGGCCGGTCGTCCTCCGCGTCGCGCTCGAGCGGCGCGGCGAGCATGCACTTGATGGGCACCAGCGGCCGCAGGGTGGCTTCGGCAAGTTTACCGAGGCGGGCGAGCGAGGCGGTTTCCCCGATGTCACCGGTGAGCATGTGGGCATTGCGGACTTCCGCCGCATCGACCTGGAAGGCGGTGGCGATCGCGTCCTCGACGAGGCCCTCCTTCAGGCCGATCCGTAGGTCGCCGGTGAGCAGCTTCACCACTGTCTCGCCCTCGACGGGGTGCAGCGTCGCAAGCCGCGCGGCCAGCCGGTCGATGCGTTCGAGCGAGCCGGACGCGCCGAGCAGATCGAGGAAGAAGGCATGCAGCCCCGGCAAATCGAGCGGCACCGGCTTGAGCGGGATTTCCTGCAGCACCAGCCGCGCGGTCCGCGCCGAGTCATTCTGGCTGAGGGAAATTTCGCGGTAGCGCTCCTCCTTTACCCCGGGCAGCGAGAGCAGAGCGCGGCGGACCGTGGCGGAGCCAGTGTGCAGCGGCCGCCGCCCGGCCTGCCGCGGCAGCGCCTCGCCGGTGAGCCACACCGCGGCGAGGCGGAGGTCGCAATCGCCCGCGAGGCCGCGCAGATAGGCGGCCAGGAAATCCGTCTTCGCCACGCGGCTGCTCGTCTCGCCGACGAGGCGGCAGAGGTCGCCGAAGTCGGCGAGCGCACAGATCGCCCGGCTATGGCGCGGCCCGCCGGACGAACCGCTGCGCTGGGCGGCTTGGTTCATCGAGAGCTCGAGCTGGTCGTTACCGGTGGCGCTCCACGCGTCCATGCCTTTGGCCCGCAGCTCGCCGGCGAATTCCTTCACATAGCCGTGCACCGTGAGAATCCGCTTTGGCCGCACGCGCTTCACGCACTCCAGCAGCCCGGGGTGGTCGGCGTGGTCGGAAAGCGGGAAAACTTCATCCACCCGGTAGCGGTATTTCGAGCCTGGCTGCAGCGCCCAGCCGGTGAGCATCGCGGTGCGCTTCGCTTTCAGCCCGCGCAGCAGCTTCGAGCGGATCGCATTCGGCGGGGCGATGACGACATGCCCGGGCGGCGCGTGACCGTCGAACACCACCGGCTCCGGCAGCGTCTCCACTCCGGCGGCGCGGCAGGCCACCGTCATCGCCGCGACCGTGGGATGCAGCAGCGCCGGGATGCCATGCTCGGTCACCAGCGCCAGCGCTTCCTGCGCTTTTCCCAGCGAATAGCCGAGCAGCACCGGCGTCTCCCCGTCCGCGAATGCATCCTGAATGAAGCGCAAAATGCCGGCCTCGATCTCCATCGCGTTCGGGAACTCGAAGGCCGGCAGACCGAAGGTCGTTTCCAGGATCAGCGTGTCCGCGGTGAGGAAATTGACAGCCTCCGAGGTCCGCCCGCGGCGGGTTTTGAAGTCGCCGGTGTAGAGCAGGCTCGCGTTGTCCTTGAGGCGCGTCACATGCAGCATCGCCGAGCCGGTGATGTGCCCGGCCGGTAGCAGCCTCAGCCGGAAACCGTCGCGCACCACTGGCACATGGAACGACACCGCGGCGATCCGGCTTTCCGCCAAGTGGAAGCGCGTGTGGACCAGCGCCGCCGTCACGTCCGAGCACAGCGCGGAATCATGGCGGGCGAAGTGGTCCGCATGGGCATGGGAAACGAAGGCCCACGGCTTCGCGTCCCAAGGGTCCAGCCACAGGTCGAGCTCCGGCAAATGCAGGCCGCGTTGGAAGCGCACTTCAATCAATCGGCCCCATTGCTAAACCCGAAGCCACCGGCTGGCCAAGAAAAACGGCATCTTCAATCTACCCGGAGATTGGTCCGGGCGAGCTGGTCCGGGGAATAGGCGGCGGGCTGTGGCACCAATCCGCGGCATGCTCCCGGACGTTCCTGCCTCGGGCATCAAGATGTGGTCACCGCATCCTGACCTGCGGGATCTGATGGGGTATTTGCTGCTCGCGCCGGAATAGGCGCTTGCTTGCCAGATCGTGGAAGCTTGCCCGGCGAGGAAGATTGCCTATGCTTTCGCCATGCAAGCACACCGCGTTGAAACGACGCTTTTGGAGGATGGAGTCATCACGCTCCGCGGCGCTCCGTTTCGCAGAGGCGAATCTGTAGAGGTGATCGTCCTGCCCTTCGACGCTGCCGAAGCATCGGGTATCCGTTATCCGCTCGGGGAAACCCCATTCGAACTGCCCGCTCCCACCGAGTCCGCGGGCATGGAACACGCTCTGCAAATGGAACGTCGGTCGGAGATCTGCGGCAAATTTATTTCAGGCGAATGGGGCGTTGAGTTATCCGGCTTCGAGGATGCCAAAACTGCCGACAAGCTGAAATCGACCCACCATGCCGACACATGGCGAGATTGATCGACTCCTCGCTCTGGGTGGACTTCACGCGGCGAAGATCTCCCGCCAGTTTGAAAGCCTTGATTCTTCCTTGGATCCTTGATCCCACCGCCGCGCTTTGCGCTCCCGTATGCTTCGAAGTATTGCGGCACGCCACGGCGGCGGAGCGCGGCCCCATAGAGCAGCAATTCGCCACACTGCCGGATTTATCTATTCCACAAAATCTCTGGCATGACGCCACCCGGCTTGGCCAAGCCTGCCGCGACCGCGGATTTACGGTCGGATCCGTCGATCTTTTAATCGCTTCCATCGCATTGCATCACGGTGCGGAGGTCGTCACCTTCGACACGGATTTTACCGACATCGCCGAAGTGGTTCCGCTGCGCGTGATGCTGCTATTCCGGCCCGGTGCCGGGAGTGAGACGAGGTGAGTTCCCGACACCGATAGTCCAAAATCCCCGCGGCTGCTCTGCGATCAAGCGGGCGGCAGGCGTTTGGTAGTGATGGTCACCTTGAGGGAAGTGCCGACGCCGGCGAGGCCGCTGAAGCCGCCGCTGACAGGCATGACGCCGCGCGGGTGGTGGCTGACGCCGACGACGATGTGATTCGGCCCGACGCGTTTACCGATCGACGGATCGAAGCCGGTCCAGCCGCGCTCGGGCAGATAGATTTCCGCCCAGGCGTGGGTGGAGCCGCGGCCGACGCGGGAATTCTGGCTTTCCAGGTAACCGCTGACGAAACGGGCGGGGTAGCCGAGGGAACGGCTGGTTTCGATCATGAGGACGGCCATGTCGCGACAGGAGCCGGTGGCGAGCCGGAGGGTCTCGGCCGGGGATTGGACGCCGGTTTCCTCGCGCCGGTTGTAGCGGATGACGCGGTGGATGAGGATGGCGAGATCGTCGAAGATGGCGCTGGTTTTCCCCGCTGCCGGGGCGAGGCCGGTGGCGCTGAACCAGTGCCGGAGCTGGCTGACGTCGGGCGGATAGATGTATTGAAGGTAGGGCGTGGCGACGAGTTGTTCGATGCCGGCGACCTGGGAGGGGTGGGGGACGAAAATGGGCGGCAGGCCGCCTACAGGCGCGGGGGGGACGCTGATGGTGAATTCGCTGAAAATCCGGAGTTCGCGGGCGGGCTCGGCGAACTCGGCGTGGGCGATCGAATTATCCAGAAGATCGCGATGCCAGCGGATAATGGAGGCCGGAGTGGTCGTGAGATTCATGGTGTGCAAAAAGGCGTCATGCCCCTCGCGCGGTCGCAGAACCAGCCGGTGCGGCAGAAATTCCACCGGCTGGCTGTAGAAGTAACAGGTCTCGTGGACGAGGTGGATTCGTTCCCACGTCTCCGGGGCCGCGTCGAAAATTTTCATGGCGGAAGCTTGGCTACAACAGGGCGACTGCCTCATTCCCCTGGACCAGGCTGTCGCGGGTGATGGGCTGGAAGTCGGCGTCGCTGCATTCGCAGGTAACGATGCTGGCGGTTAGTTCGGGATTTCCGAAGATGGTGCAGACGGCGGCATCCGCGGCATCGCGACCGGTGGCGATGCGGACGAGTCCATTGAGCGGAGCAAGGCGGGTGGCATCGAAAACAAGCCACCAGCCGTCGATGAAGACCTCGAAGCAGGCGTGGAAGTCCGGTGGCTGCAGCTGATAGGCGTAGCAGGTGGTGTAGCGGGCGGGCACGCTCATGGCGCGGCACATGGCGATAGCGAGGTGGGCGAAATCGCGGCAGACGCCTTGGCGCTGTTCGAGGGTATCGATGGCGGAGGAGGTTTCCCAGGAACTACCGCTGACGTAGGCGACATGCTCGAAGATCCAGTCGCTGATGCCGGAGGCGATGGCGTGGGGGGTGGTGAGATGCCCGAACAGGTCGATGGACTGCTGGCGGAGTTGGTCGGACTGGCAGTAGCGGCTCGGGAAAAGGAAGGGAATAGCTTCAGGACTGAGATTTCCGGGGCCATCCTGGAAGAGGGAGTTCACCTTCAGGATCTGGACGGAGGCGGAGACATCCGTCTGATAGCTGATTTTCAGCGGGCCGGGGTTGATGGTCTTGATGCGGGTGAAGCGGTTCATCCCGCCAACCAGGGTGAACTCTTCGGTGGGCAGGGAGGGCTCGATGAGAAGGGATTCGTTGATGATCTGCTGGCCGCCGGTCTGGATGCAGCGGAGGGCGAAAAGCAAAGTGGCGGGACTCTGGAGCATGTAGCCGAGCTCACAGGTGACGTGGAGATTCATGGGAGGGATTCGAGTGGGAGAACTAGGGGTGAAAAGGCACAGGAGGCAGCCTCATGTGCAACCTTTGACGAGGAAAAGACTGAAAAGAACGGGTGCCGGAAGGCCCACGAGCCAAAGCAGGATCCAGCCCACGCGGCCGCGTTGATTCTTGAATCGGCGATGATCGTGATATGGGCGTTGGGGCTGATAGCGCATGGTGGGGCGATTCCAAGTCGCAGTCGGCATGCCAGCCAAGGGAATGGACGCGGGAAGATGCGGGCGAGGGACCTGAGGCGGAATTTCCTGCAAATCATGCCTGCGCTCGCGGCAAGAATTACAGAAAACGACCTAGGTAATCTGCCCGATCAGGCGACGGCTTCGACAGGAATCACCATTGGTGCCATGCGGACGATACGCTCGGCTGCCTCGGCGACGGAAGTGACGACCTCGTCCGCCCCTGAATCTTGCAGGACTTTGATGGCATCGATGTTCTTGCCGGGGCTGCCCCAGAGGCCGACGACCAACTTGAGATCAGGGAAACCCTTGCGCAGCTTGGAGCAGAGATTGCGGGCGTGCAGCAGACTGCTGGGCGCGACGACGGAAACGCAGACAAGGTCGGGTGCCGAATCGCGCACCCAGCCGACCAGCTCCCCGGAAACCATCGTGGCTGAGGCGTTTTGGGCGGTGTATCCGGCTTGAACGAGCAACTGCCCGAGCATTTCCCCGGCAAGCTCGTCCCGATACGCGCGGGCCGGGACGCAGCAAATCAAGCAGCCGGCCTCGGCCGCTGATGCGGTGACCAGCGGTGCCTTGCCTTCCAACCGCTCTTCGAGGTCATCGAGAATCTCGCTCATTCCGCGCTCGATGGACTGGAGCTGATCCGCTTCCAGAAGTTGAAGCCGGTGGTCGTTTTCCGCAGCGGTGATGACGGGAATGAGCACTTGATCAAATAGGGAACTCATCGGGTTGGTCTTCAGATAATTGTCCACGAACTCCATTTCATCATGCTCGCCGGAGCGGTGGAGACGGTGGTAGAAGTCCTCCGCGGGAGTCAGGGGTTCTTCATCGCTGAGGGCCACGCTGAGAAATGCCAGCTTCGGGATGTGACGACCCATCACCACCAGGCAGACCGTGAGCGGCGTGGCCAGCACCAGCCCGACCGGGCCCCAGAGATACGTCCAGACCAGCGCGGCGAGAATGAGGGCGATGGGCGTAACACCCGTGCTGGTGCCATATAGCCAGGGTTCCATGACGTTGTTGCTGAAAAGTTCAAGAACCACGAAAAGCGCAACGGTGAGGACTGGGGCCGTCCAGCTCGGTGCGACCGCAAGCGAGAGCAGAATGGGAAATGCCGCGGCGATCCAGGGTCCGATGTAGGGGATGAATCTCATCACTGTCGCCAGCGCGCCCCACAGAATCGCATTCGGCACGCCGATGAAATATAGGCCGACCGCCACCGGGATGCCGTAGGTCACGTTGACGACGAGCTGCATCAGCAGGTATTTGGAAACCCTCGAACCGGCGTCGTCCATTGCCAGGGTGGTCGCGCTGATACGGCCCTGTCCAATGAGGCGGATCAGACGGTTGCGGAGGTCCTCGCGCTGGAGAAGCATGAAAATCAGAAGCAGCAGCACCAACGCCGCACTGCCCAAGGGACCAAGAATCGGGGATACCACCTCCCGCATGAATTGGACCCGTTTGTCTTCGCCATTGACGACCTCGACTTGGGTCGCCTGCCTGGCCTCAGCCGTTTCGGTTTTCGCGGCGTCTGACTCTAGCTGGGTTTCGGTATTCCCGGGCAGATCTTTTTTCAGTTCATCGAGGGTATCGGAAAGCCGCGAGAACGGCCCGTCCTGTGGAAATTGGATGGACCTGAGTTTGGTCCGGATGTTCTCCTTGTAGTCTGGCAATCGGTTCACCAAATCCACCGTCTGGCGGGTGAGGACCCAGCCGATCGCCCCGGTGACCGTGAACATCATCGCCACCACACATAGCACCGATCCCACGCGACCCAGCCAGCGTTGCAGCCGCGTGATCAAGGGCGACAGCATGAAGGTCAGCAAGGCTGCCAAGGCCAGCGGGACCAGTAATTCTCTCCCGAAATAAAGCCCCGCTAAGACGAACGAGGCGACCAGGACATTGGAAATGGTCGCGAGCGAATCGGCCGCAGGGATTTTTTTAATCGGGATGGCCATGTATTTCCTGCGATTCGATTACGCAGTCTGCTCGAGCCGATCCAGCGAGGCAATATGTTCAATCACCGGAGGTAGCAGCTCGTCGCGGATCATCTGTTTGCACTCGGGCATGACATCGTCGTCCAGCAGGGCATCCTGGTAATCCTGGCGTCCAGCTTCTTCGCCGCGTTTCAGGGATTCGAGCGCTGAGCCGGTTCCGAACAAATTGGCGGTGCCTTGGACGGCATTGGCGAATACTCCCCAAGCGCCTGAGCCCTCTTCCGGTTCGCCACCCATCTGGCGGACATTGGCGGTGATGCGGTTGGCAGCACGCGAGTGCTCCGAGCAGATGCGGCGGAGTTCCATCGCTGCCGGCGAGTCGCTGTGTTTCTCGATCGCTTGTTCGTAGGTTTCGATGGCGGAGAGTTCGCCGCGAAGGAGGCCGTTGCAGACTTCGATGCAGTGTTCGTGGGCGGATTCGATTGTATTCATTGAGGTAGTGGGTTGGGGTTGGGGTTGGGGTTGGCCCTCTCGTCGCAGCTTGGGTGCCACCAAGAAATGCCCGTCATTTCGGCATGCACTTGTCTGCATACTTTGAATTTGCATCGACCCGGGTCCAGGGGGCGTGCGAACTGCAATGGTTCTCTAACGAAATTATCGGGAATGTCATTGACCGCTTTGGAGCTAACGCCCTAGCCTGTTACAAAGCATGAGCACTCGATTCATCGGTAAAATATCCGCCCGGGCCGCAGCCGCCGCCGCGGTGTTTGGATTGATCGGCTGCAGTCCCGACGAGGGCTCCGCCGCTTGGTGGGGCAGCGAGCAGAAGCGCGTCGAGCTCAGCCACCAGCTTGAGTTGAAAAGTTTCCGCTTGGACCAGGTTGTTACCCCCGATTACGAGGAATTCGAGGGCCTCCGCAGTTCGGTTGCAAGCACTGCCGGTCATCTTGAAACGTTACGGCAGCGGCGCAACGGTCTGGTTGATCAGGTCGACTCCCTTGAAGCGCAGCGCACCGGTTTCCGCATCGCGGCGATCCAAGGACAACGCCAGCGGGCGATTGGCCGGAGTTTCGATCGGTTCGACCTCGTTTCGGGGCGCCAGTTTCAAAAAGTGACGATCTCGGCGATCGACGACTCGGGCGTCACCGTCCGCCACAGCGACGGATCGGCCCGGATTCGCTTCGACGATCTGGATGCTAAGCAACGCCAATTCTTCGGCCTTGAGCCGGATCTCGCGACCGCTGCCATGGAAAAGGAATCCCAAGATACCGCCAACTATGAGCGGTGGATCGACGGACAGATGGCGGCGCTCGATGACAAGAAGGAGAAGCTTTCCGCCGATGCGCAACGCGAGAAGCTCGAAAACCAGCGTCAACGCACCGAATTGGCCGCCCGCCAGATTGCCGCGTCGGGTTCACGGGCGCTTGCTCAGACCGGAACCTCCCTCTCGAGCAGCCCGACCCACTATTCCAGCTCGTATCCCCGCTACCGCACGAACCGCACGACCTATCGCTACGTTTATTACGACAACACGCCTAACTGGTCCTACTCCGGTGCCTGCAACCCGATGCTCACCCGATATGGCGCGCGCTCGGGAGCAGCATGTTACGTGGCCCCTACCAGTCTGCCCAGACGCCAATCCTTTGCTGATACCACCCTCCGGTCCATTCCATGAATTCCCTGATCTGCCGTGGCTCGCTGGCCATTCTTCTCGCTCTGCTTTCCGTCTCCTGCAGCGATGACCCCAAACTCGTCGAAAAACGCGAGAAGCAGAAAGTCGAGCTCGCCCGCCTCCGTGGCGAGATTTCCCTCCTCGACGAAAAGATCAGAAACCTTCCGCCCGACGTCACCGACCAACTGGTGGAGGCCCGGCAGACCGCCGCGAAACAGGCCGCGGAAGTCGCTTCGCTCGAAGCGGAAGTGACCGCCCTGGAGGCGAAGAAGCGTTCACTCGAGAGTGAGTTCGAAGCCTATCAGGCCAAGTATCAGGTGAAATAACCCGCCGCCTCCTACGCAAATGTCATTTACGGATTTGATGTCGAGCGGCCGTGGTCCAGGCGTGATCGGCATGGTCATGGCGCTCATCGTGCTGCTGGGATTCGGCTTGTTGTTCACGTTCGCCTACGACGAGGAAGCTCAAGGTGGGGACCAGTCCATCGAGTCGGTGATCGCCCATCAAGCCAAGGCCATCGTCGGCTCCGAAGCCATGCGGGATAGTAACCGCACGACGCTGGAACAAGCTCCCGCCCGGGTCTCCAATGCCAAGGAACTCACCCGCCTGAAGCGTGAGAGTCAGGCGATGCAGGAAAAAACCGGCGGGCTCACCGCTTCTGTGGCCGCAGCCAAGACAGCCATTGCGACCCGCAATGCGGCGACCGAGGCTTATAAGGACCAATACCGCGCCTTGGTCCGCGGCAAGGCCAAGGGAGAGACCCTCCCCAAGCTGGAGACCACGACGGGTGTCGTTTACGTCAACGTCAACATCCGCGAAGTCAACGCGGTCGGGATCCAGATCCGTCATGATGATGGGCAAAAGCGCATTCCCTTCGAGGAGCTGCCCGAGACAATGAAGGACCATTTCCAATTCGATCCGAAGCAGAAGGAAAAGGCCCTCGCCAGGGAAACCGCCGCCCACGAAGAATTGGTGGCCGCCGTG
>ENA-OFCF01000439-OFCF01000439.1-metagenomes-genome-assembly--contig:-NODE-439-length-18625-cov-9.079591_pt1 | contig 18625 bp, 15 predicted proteins | sample MGYA00153387_OFCF01 | MGnify analysis MGYA00153387
AGTATTCCACTTTTGCTCAGTTTAATTCCCTCCACTTTTGCTCAGCCCGCTACAGAACAAACCCGCATGGCCTCCGCCAAACTCTTTCGCCGCAAAATCCTTGCCGGTCGGCTCGCGGGCGGCTACCTCTCAGACATGCTTGATGAAGTTCGTGCGCTGTTGATTCTCCAAGACCGTGATCGCCGCCTTTTGGCCTTGGCCAAAGATCTCGAAAAACTCCCACAAGACGAGGCCCGGGCAAAAAACAAACTTGCTGGCGATGAAGCCGCCGTCGCCCGCGCCCACGCTGCTGTATTAGACTGCGAACTCCGACTCAAACGCCTGGAACTTGATGCCGGCACACGCCAAACCACCATCCATCGGCTGAAAATTCAGCAGTTTGAAACTCGCAAAAACGAGGAATATCAGGCACTGAAACATGAGATCATCCGCTACGAAAAAGATGTCGATGATTTAGAAACCCGCGAGCTCGAGCTGATGGAAGAACTCGACACCCTCCGCGCCGCACACAAAGCCGCCGAGGCCGCACACGCAAAAACTCGTATTCTAATTGCTGAAGATCTCGAATCGATCAAACAAAGGAACGCCCGACTCGAACAAGAGCGCAGCGATGTGGCCACCGAGCGTGAGACCTTGGTCAAACAAGTTCCTGAAGAAATTGTTCCACTCTATCTGCGATTGATGAAATCCAAAACCGGCCTTGCCCTTGCTCCGATGCACGAGGGAAAATGCGGTGGCTGCCACATGAAACTCATCGCTTCCACCGTCTGCAACGTGCAAACCGGAAAAGAAATCGCCCGCTGCGAAGACTGCGGACGAATCTTATACGTAGAGGATTAATTTTCTCATTGTTCGCGTCGGGAAGTGCCTCGCTTTTGAGATCGCACATTGAGTTCTGAATCAAATTTGCACGTTTTGCAGCTGAAGCTTGTGGTTGAAAATTGAGCATATCGTAGGCATGGTGACGTTTCGTTTGCGTCGAATCAACTCAACCATGCTCATGATTTTCCTAAAAAGTCCCCTGCTCTTGTTCCTTGTGCTTACCGCGTTCGTTCATGCGAATCCGGAACCCGATGCTGCGAAAAAAACTGAGGCCGCGCCGCCTGTGCCGCCGACTCCACCTGTGGTTCGGGACTCGGTGGTGGAAATCGACGGCAAAAAAATCCCTTACAAAGCGACCACCGGCAAGCTCCAGCTCAAGCAGGATGACGGCAAAGTCAAAGCGTCGATCTTTCACGTGAGTTATGAGCGCACGGATGTAAAAGACACGGCGAGTCGGCCGGTGATGTTTGCATTCAATGGCGGGCCTGGCTCCTCGGCGGTGTGGTTGCACATCGGCGTTTTGGGGCCGAAATCAATCCAGCTTCCGGGCGATGGCACCAGCGCCCCGCTGCCGCCGCTGCGAGTTTCGGACAATCCTCAAAGCATTCTTGATGTGTGCGATCTGGTGTTTGTGGACCCGGTTTCCACTGGCTACAGCCGGGCGGAAAATGAGGGAAAACCAGCAGATTTCCATGGTTTGACTGAAGACGTCGAATCAGTCGGCGACTTTATCCGCCGCTGGGTCACAGAACATGGCCGCTGGTCATCGCCAAAATATTTATTGGGAGAATCCTACGGTGGCGTGCGGGTTGCGGGCTTGTCCAAACACCTTCAGTCGCGTTACGGCATGAACTTGAATGGCGTGGTGCTGATGTCTTCCTTGCTGGATTTTGCGACTTTGCAATCGTCGCCTGGAAATGATCTGAGCCACCTGATTTTCCTGCCATCGTTCACTAGCGTGGCGCATTTCCACAAAAAAATCACCGGGGATCGCGATGCGCTCGTCCAGCGGAGTGCAGAATTTGCTTTCGGAAAGTATGCGTCTGCATTGCTCAGGGGGAACGCGCTAGATGCCGAAACTCGCAAAGCCACCGCAGAGCAACTTGCTGAATTGACCGGAACTTCCGCAGACATCTGGCTGATCCACGATTTGCGGATCGATCCAACATTTTTCCGCGCCGAACTCCTGCGTGCAGAGGGCAAAGTGATCGGGCGTTTTGATGGTCGAGTGGCTTGGGATGCCGAAGATCCATCCGCCCAGTATCCGGGATATGACCCTTCGTTCTCGCTGGCATACGGCGCATTTTCGAGTGCGATGATGGACTATCTGGGCACAAATCTCGGCTACAAGGAGGATCAGCCCTACGAAATTCTGACTGGTAAGGTCAATCCATGGCGCTGGGATGCTAACAACGAAATCGTCAATCTGAGCGCCGATCTTTCCACCGCGATGCGGGACAATCCGCATTTGCGGGTGCTGATCATGGGCGGCTTCGCCGATCTAGCGACTCCGCTGGAGAGTGTGCCCTACTCGATCCGCCACATGCCCGAACTGCCTGCAAGTGCGCTCAAAAATTTCACGACCACTCACTACGAAGCCGGCCATATGTTCTATTTGAACCCACCCGATTTGGTGAAAACCCGGGCGGATTTGATAAATTTCCTCAGGGAAAAATCGCATTGATTCAGAGTCAACTTTGCAGGTTACCAAAAGATCAAGGAAATAATTTTTTATCTGGCATGATTTTTGCTTCGCATTGATAAATTTTTTGCCTAAGACAGCTTCCGACAACCTGATTGTCGGCCATGTCAGACGCATTTCTCCACCAAACGCTCTCGCAGCAGCAGACTTTAGCGCCCCAAATGCGCAAGAGTCTGGAAATCCTGCAAGCTGGGACGATGGAGCTTTCCCAGATCATCACCCAGGCGCTTGAGGCCAATCCGGTGCTCGAGGACATCACAGAATCCATTTCTCTCGACGATAATGGGACCGATCCCGAGGAGGCGGATTCTTTGGAATACCTCAACGACACCGACGATGATTGGCGGGACCGCACGATTATGGACGGAAAATCGGCTCCATGGACACAGGATGATGAGGAACGCAGGCAGCGGATTTATGATTCGATCGTGGCTCCGGTCACTTTGCAGCAACACCTGCAACAACAGTTGGACCTCTCGATGGTCGATCCGCCGATCCGCCAGGCCGCACAGGCGATTTTAGGAAATCTCGATGGGCGCGGTTTCCTCGATATCCCGCTCAAAGATCTCGGCATCCGCTTGGGCCTCAAACCGACCCATTTAAAAACTGCGATCCAACTGATCCAATCATACGATCCCGCGGGTGTCGGGGCTGCCAATATCACCGAGTCTTTGCTTCTCCAACTGGAGCGCAACAGCGGCACTGACACGATCGAATACAAGATCGTCCGAGATCACCTCGAAGATCTCGCCCGCAAACGCCATCCGCAAATCGCTCGCGCGCTCGGCACCACCGTCGAACGAATCGCCGAGGCTGCATCACGCATCGGCCGCCTCACCCCTAACCCCGGCGGCGATTTTGATCCCACTGGAAATCCATATATTCTGCCAGACGTGGTGATCGAGCGCAATGATGACGGCGAGTTAGAAGCCCGACTCACCGGCGAGCATCTACCCGATCTAAGGATCAACGACTTTTACAAAGACATGATCGGAAAGAACGGCGTCGATGAAAAAACCCGGCAGTTCCTCCGTGATCAGATCCGCGACGGCCGTGGGTTGATTCGCGCGATTTCGCTGCGTCAGGAAACCATTCTGGCCATTGCTCACAAGTTCATCCAGTATCAGGCAGAGTTTTTCAAAAAAGGTCCCCGCCACCTTAGACCACTGACGATGAGCGACATCGCAGATGAATTAAAAATGCACCCGACCACCATCTCACGAGCCGTGGCCGGAAAATACATTCTAACTCCCCAAGGCCTGATGGAAATGCGGGCATTCTTTGCCACCGGCTATCAAACCGAAGACGGAGCCGAGGTCTCAAATGCCGGGGTGCGCGAGGCGATCCAACAACTCGTGGCCGCAGAGCCACTAGCCAAACCGCTATCAGATGAGGCGATCATGAATGCTCTAGCAACTCAGGGCATCACCGTGGCCCGGCGCACCATCGCGAAATACCGCGATCAACTGAATATTCTCCCCTCCCACCTGAGAAAGACCTTTTGAGAAACCAATCCCCCTGCCCTTCCGCCTGAGAATGCGTTTAGAGAATCGATCCAGGTGAATAGGCTGCTGCTACTGGATGTGCGGCTTCGAGTTTTCTGATGGACGCTGCGAGTGCGGCGATCTGAGATTTTGCGGCGCCAGATTCTTGGTCGCCTCGGGCGAGGATGGCATCCAGTGTTTGACGCGTAAGGCCGAGACGTGAGTCGTTAGCGAGTCGTTCTACCAGATTGTTTCGTTCGATTTTCCCGCTGCGGAGATCATTCACGGTGGCCACAGCATGTTCCTTGATCGCCTTGTGTGCGGCTTCGCGGCCGACACCGGCTTTCACCGCTTCCATCATGATGGTTGTGGTCATCAGGAATGGCAGGTAATGCGCGGTTTCTTTGGCGATGACGGCTTCATAGGCATCCATCTGATCGAGGATCGTTAGAAATGTTTCAAACATGCCGTCGATGGCAAAAAATGCATCGGGCAGCATGATGCGGCGCACCACTGAACACGAAACATCGCCTTCGTTCCATTGATCACCAGCGAGGCCGGCGGCCATCGCGAGGTATCCTTTGAGAATGATATGAAAACCATTCACGCGTTCGCACGAGCGCGAGTTCATCTTGTGTGGCATGGCGCTGGAACCGGTTTGGCCGGGTGCAAATCCCTCGCTAGCAGTTTCGTGACCTGCCATTAGACGCAGCGTTTTACAGAGCGATGATGGACCAGAACAAAGATCGGTTAGCGCCGCGACCACTCTGAAATCCAGTGAACGTGGATAGACTTGGCCGACGTTTGTCCACACGGCGGGCATTCCGAGATGGGCGACCACGCGTTGTTCAAGCTCGACTACTTTTTCTGCGTCGCCATCGAACAAGGAAAGTTGGTCCATTTGTGTGCCGACTGCGCCTTTCAGTCCGCGCACCGGATAACTGGCGATGAGTGATTCCAAAGCAGTGAGCGATGCTAACAATTCCTCACCAAACATTGCGATGCGTTTGCCGAGAGTGGTTGGTTGTGCCGCGACATTGTGGGTGCGTGCAGTGATCACCAGCTCGCTCCATTGTTCCGAGCGTTCGCGTAAACGGCGCAGTGTGGAAATTGTTTTGTCGCGGATGATTAGAAGTGATCGATAGACTTGGAGTTGTTCGACATTCTCCGTGAGGTCGCGAGATGTTAGACCTTTGTGAACTTGCTCGTGACCTGCGAGATCATTGAACTCCTCGATGCGTGCTTTAACATCATGGCGAGTAATTTTTTCCCGCGCCATGATAGAGGCCGCATCCACTCGGTCCTTCACATTTTCATAAGCAGTGATCGCAACGACTGGCACATCAAGACCGAGATCCAGTTGGGCCTTCATTACGGCGATCCAGAACTCACGCTCTAGCACAATTCTGCCCTCGGCAGACCAGATTGATTGAAGGGCGGGCGAGGCGTAGCGTTCGGCGAGGATGTTGGGAATCACGCGCGAAAATTGCCGTGACTGGCCGGAGATGTCAAAGGGTAAGATACAATGTCTGCAAAGCGAAAAACCGCCGCAACCCTTGAGAGCTGCGACGGCTTTTTGAATTGGTAGAAACGCGGACGTCATGCCCACGTCCGACGATTAATAACGGTAGTGATCCGATTTGTATGGGCCTTCCACTGGCACGCCGATGTAGTCGGCTTGCTCGGTGGTGAGCTGGGTCAATCTCACGCCGATCTTAGCGAGATGGAGACGTGCTACTTCTTCATCTAGATTCTTTGGAAGAACTTTGACTTCACCTGGCTTGTAAGTGTCTTTGTTTTTCCAAAGGTCAATTTGAGCGAGCGTTTGGTTAGTGAAGCTGTTGGACATCACAAAACTCGGGTGACCAGTGGCGCAACCGAGGTTTACAAGACGGCCTTCTGCTAACATATAGATGCAGTTGCCCGCAGCAAACGTGTATTTGTCCACTTGCGGCTTGATGTTAGTTCTCACCACTCCCGGCGCGGTGTTGAGCTTGTCGATCTGGATCTCATTGTCGAAGTGGCCAATATTACAAACGATTGCTTGGTCCTTCATCTTCTCCATGTGTTCGAGGCGGATGATGTCTTTATTGCCAGTGGTGGTGACATAAATGTCGCCCCAACCGAGTGTGTCTTCGATAGTTAGAACGCGGAAGCCTTCCATGGCCGCTTGCAATGCGCAAATCGGATCGACTTCGGTGACAACCACTTGGGCACCTTGCGCACGCAGCGCTTGTGCCGAGCCCTTGCCAACATCGCCATATCCGCAAACCACGCCGACTTTACCGGAAATCATCACGTCGGTGGCACGCTTGATGCCATCCACGAGTGACTCGCGGCAACCGTAGAGGTTATCGAATTTTGATTTGGTGACGGAGTCATTCACGTTGATCGCGGGAACGAGAAGTGTCCCAGCTTTAGCCATCTGATAGAGTCGATGCACGCCAGTGGTGGTTTCCTCCGAGACGCCTTTCCAGTCCGCCACGATTTTATGGAAAACACCGGGCTCTTCGGCTTTGATTTTTTTGAGCAGATCTTTGATGACTTGCTCCTCGTGGCTTTCTGACGCGGTGCTGATCCAGTCCGAGCCATTCTCCATTTCGTAACCCTTGTGGATGAGCAATGTGGCGTCGCCACCGTCATCAACGATCAGCTGTGGACCAAGGCCTTGGGGATTCACCAGAGCCTTCCAAGTGCACCACCAATATTCTTCTAACGTTTCGCCTTTCCACGCGAAGACCGGAATGCCGACAGCTGCCATCGCTGCCGCGGCGTGGTCTTGAGTGGAGAAAATATTGCAGGAAACCCAGCGCACTTCGGCACCCAGATCGACCAGTGTTTCAATGAGCACGGCGGTCTGAATGGTCATGTGCAGTGAGCCCATAATACGCACGCCTTGCAGCGGTTTTTCTGGGCCATACTTGGCACGCGTGGACATCAGGCCGGGCATCTCGTGCTCAGCAATTTCAATTTCCTTCCGACCGAAATCGGCTTCAGATATATCTTTAACTTTGTAATCACTCATGTTTATTTTTCTGTTAACTGTTAACTGATAACTTAAATCATATTTTTACCCAATCTCCTTGCAGAGAGCCGAGACTTTATCTGTGGCTTCCCATGTGAGATCGGCATCGGTTTTTCCGAAGTGGCCGTAGTTCGTGGACTTCGAATAAATCGGACGCAGCAGGTTGAGCTGCTTAACGATATCAGCGGGTTTGAACGAGAACACCTTGTTGACCGCAGCGAGGATTTTTGCGTCGCTAACAATTCCAGTGCCGAATGTATCGATGTGAACACTAACGGGTAGTGGGTGGCCGATGGCGTAGGCGAATTGCACCTCGCACTGGCTAGCAAGTCCTGCAGCGACCACGTTTTTTGCAACCCAGCGGCCCATGTAGGCAGCGGAGCGGTCCACTTTGGATGGGTCTTTGCCGGAAAATGCACCGCCACCGTGACGACCTGTGCCACCATAAGTATCGACGATGATCTTGCGACCGGTGAGACCAGAATCGCCTTGCGGCCCGCCGACGACGAATTTGCCGGTCGGGTTGATGAGATATTCGGTATCCTTGGTCAGCATGTTTTTTGGCAGAACTTTCTTGATCACCTGCTCGATGCAAAACTTCTCAATTTCCGCGTGGGAAACGTCCGCTGCGTGCTGGGTGGAAATGACCACGTTCACGATGCGGGTAGGTTTCCCGTCCACATATTCCACGGAAACTTGGGATTTTGCATCGGGACGCAGCCACTTCGCGAGCTTGCCGGCTTTGCGGATGCGGGTCAGCTCACGGCCAAGGCGATGGGCATACATGATCGGCGCGGGCATCAATTCCGGCGTTTCATTGCAGGCGTATCCGAACATAATGCCTTGGTCACCTGCTCCTTGTTCAGTGGTTTTTTTACCCACTGCTTTTTTCGCATCCACGCCCTGAGCAATGTCCGGCGATTGAGTCGTGAGGTAATTGTTGATGAAAATTTTATCGGCGTGGAAAACATCGTCTTCGTTGATGTAGCCGATGCCACGAACGGCGTCGCGGATGACTTTTTCGATGTTGATCACCGAGCCGATCGGCTTCTGACCGATTTTTGGGATGGTGATTTCACCACCGACGACCACCACGTTGCTCTTCACAAAGGTCTCGCAGGCGACCCGGCTTTTCGGGTCGATCGCAAGACATGCGTCGAGAATTGCGTCTGAAATGGTGTCTGCAACCTTGTCTGGATGCCCTTCGCCAACGGATTCTGAAGAAAAAATGTAGGTGCTCATGTGTTTATTGATTTTCGTATCGTCAAATCGTGATGCGTTGATACGGTCGCTTCGCCATGCCGTCAATGTTGAAATCATTAAAATTACTATCAGATCCCACACGCCTGCGTATTTTGATGTTGGTCGGAGAGGAAGCTCTCTCGGTCGCCGAGTTGCAGGAGGTCTTGGGAATGGGTCAAAGCCGAATTTCCACGCAGCTTTCACAGCTAAAAATCGCAGGATTGGTGAGCGATGAACGGAGCGGAAAAAATAACATGTATTCCTGCACCGCTGCGGATGACCTGCTAGAAGTTGCACGCTTGGCGGCAGATGAAGTGCCAGAAGTCGCCGCGGATCTTGCAGCATTGAGGCATTTGCTGAGAAAGCGGAAAGACAGCGCGCGTGCCTATTTTGACGAACTCGCGGGGAGATTCGGCAAGGATTACGTGCCGGGCCGTTCGTGGAAGGCGCTCGCTGAGGCATTGATCAAAGTCCTCAACTACAAAGTCGTGGCAGACCTCGGCGCGGGCGAAGGAACACTCGCCCAATTGCTCGCCCAGCGTGCGGAAACGGTGATCGCCGTGGACCTTTCACCGAAAATGGTCGAGTTCGGCCAATCGCTGGCCCGCCAGAACGGCCTGCACAATCTCGAATACCGCCTCGGTGATATCGAAGATCCACCGATTGCAGAAAAAACGTTAGATCTTGCGATTCTCAGCCAAGCTCTGCACCACGCCGAGCATCCGCAACGCGCCATCGACGCCGCATTTCGCATACTCAAACCGGGCGGTCGTTTGATCATTCTCGATCTCGTGCAGCACCACTTCGAAGAAGCACGCGAGCTCTACGCTGACCGCTGGCTTGGTTTTTCTGAAAGTTCACTTGCCGCCATGTTAGAGCGCGCTGGATTTTCGGGGATTGAAACGATTGTCGCCGACAAGGAAGAAAATCCACCCAATTTCCAGACGTTGTTAGGAATTGGCCTGCGTCCTCAGGTGGAATGATTTTTGATCTGCCATTTTCTGCTTTCCTCCTAGCAGCATGACTTTTTCTAGCAATGGCATGCCGCGTGTGACTTGTTTCATGCGGATCAGCGTGTGCCAGAGCCACTCGAATTTTTTCCAACCACCGGCATAAGCGAGGTGGCGCAAAGCTCCGGCCACCTCCTTGGTCATCGCTCCTTTGAAAATGTTATTCCATTGATAGAATTGATCATACGCATCCCAATATCCGCGCTCTAACTCGGCAACTGTCATGCGCGCCGGGCGGAAAACCGCGTGTCGTGTGTCGTAAAGATCTCAATCCCGATGAATCATTCGTCCTTGTTGTTCCATCCGCTGATGCAGTCCAGTGCCCGGATAGGGCGTCATCACATGAAATGTGGCGGTCTCGATGCCTTGAGAAACAGCCCAGTCGGTGGTGCGCCTGAACACATCAGGGCCATCCTCATCCATGCCAAAAACAAACGAGCCATTCACCATCACGCCGTTGCCATGCACGCGGCTGACCACCGCATTGTAATCGCGGTTGAGGTTCTGCACCTTGCCGTGATCACGCAGATTGTTAGCGTCGAGGTTTTCGAAACCGACAAAAATCGAACGCAATCCGGCCTCCGTTGCTTTTTCTAGCAGACCCGGTTTGAGCAGTGAATTCACCGTTGCTGCGCCTTGAAACACGCGTCCCATCCCTTTCATGCCGTCGAATAACATCGCTGCAAATTTCGCATCCCCGAACAAATGATCATCGAGAAAATACAGGTGACTGCCCGGCAAGCGGTTGATCTCGGCGAGTGCTTGATCGACTTTTTGCACGTAAAATCCAGTGCCTTGGCCGAAGAATGCGTCCTTATAACAGAAATCACAATGATGCGGACAACCGCGCGAAACGACGATCGAGTTTGGCACCAGATAGAGATCACGTTTGATCAGATCACGGCGGATCGCGGGTAGATGATCAAGTGAACGTTTTGCCGGTGCATGATAACGAGATTTAGCTCGGCCCATTTTATAATCGCGGAGAAACTCAGCAAACGAATCCTCTCCCGGACCGAGGAATATCGAATCAGCGTGCGCCGCCGCCTCATCCGGCAGCGATGTGACATGCAGCCCACCGAGACAGACATGGGCACCTTTTTTACGGTAGTGATCAGCATATCGATAGGCCCGCGATGCGTTAGTGATATACACTTGGATCACCACCAAATCTGGTTCGTCGGTGAAATCGAGATGTTCGACGTGTTCATCTTGAATGGTCACTTCCGTTTCGGCATCCAAACAAGCTGCTAGAGTTGCCAGACCCAGCGGCGGAAAGAGTGAATATTTGATCGGGCGGAACAAAGGGCTTCGCGCTTCTGTCAGCGCAGGCAGAATCATTTTGACTTTCATCACGCGCATCATTCGCGGGCCCATGTGAAGGTTTGATGAAGCCCAGAGGAAAAGGCAAAGAAGAATGCATTCACCTAACACTGATAATTTTCAGCCTTGGTGATTCCAATTCATCACCTGACTGAAGTCCGAGTAAATTTTGATAGAGCCTGCTTTCCGGTGTGAGCAACGTGGTTTCACAGCCATCGCAACTCACCGTCATGCCACCTGCCGTGGGCACCATGAGAAAAAATGCCATTTCGCCCGCAATTGACACTTCCACCAGAGCTCCGGCTTCTATCAGATCGTTGAGATCAAAATCTGGCAGCACCAGCGCATCGAGAATGCGCAGAGATTCAGCCAATTCATCCACCTGCCGCGCTTGTCCTGCTGCTAGATAAGAGGCCTCCAAGCTGCGAGTATCATATTTCCCTTCTGCCTTGCTTCCCGGATCGGTGGCCGCCGCGTGGGCCTCAGAGGCTGCTTTGCAAAGTCGGTCCAATTGAGACCGAAGTTCGACGCGGATGATTTCAAGCAGCTCAGATTTCATTGTTATGGCGCATGTTTGCAGCCAGCTCGACTTGGATCAAGCACAGGAAAGTCCAATCCGAGCTTGGACTTGGAAGACGCCCGATTTATAGATTCTGCAATGCGCCTACTCATTCTGAAAATCCATGAGTCCTTACCTAGTCGAGTTTTGCCGCTTGTCTCAGAAGAATACGGCGATGAAGAATGTGCGCGGCGGTATCGCGCGGTGGTGCTAACAACCTTGCGCCAACTCCGGGGCTTAGTGAATACCCGGGTGCGAATCCTAGCAGATCCAGACGACGCTGCCGAAGCGCTGCGATTTTGGCTGTTGCCACGTCTAGCAGACCGATGGCAAGCGGAAGATTCAATTTACCGCGCGGATGGATGGGAAATCGAGTTTGGCGATAGCGGCGGGAAGTTTACCGTCGAGGCTCATGGCGATGTATTGTGTCCATTTCTATCTGCCCGCTGGGTTCACACCGCCATGCTGGGTTTGGATCGCGGCGCTCACCGCGTGAGCGGACCTGCTAGTAATGGCGGAGAATATTTCCATGCACGCTGCGTCAGTGTTGGAGAAACGTTAGATATCCGCGAGCTGCCGTGCCTGCCGATCATTTGCGACGACTACCAATGGAACGAAGCACTGCAAAGTTTGTTAGGTCCCAGCCTCAAGCGAGCATGGGAAGAGGAAATCCAGTGACTCGCCATGACACACAAAAACCGCTCCGGCCGGGACCGAAGCGGTTTGAATCGGCAATTGCCTCAGATGAAATCATTGATGAGATTTTCGAGCATTTCCTGGCGTCCACTGGCGATGCTGGGTTCGCCGCTGGCGAGAACATGTGCTTCGAGTTGGGCGAATGAAACTCCACCCTTTTCGACTTCCGCGCCAATGCCTGCATCGAAGGTGCTGTAACGTTTCTTGATAAAATCACCAAGGCGTCCGTCTTCGTTGATGGCGACCGCGATTTTCAGTCCACGGGCGAAGGCATCCATGCCGCCGATGTGTGCATGGAACAAATCAACGGGCTCGAAGCTTTCGCGACGGACTTTGGCGTCGAAATTCAAACCGCCGGTAGTGAACCCGCCCATTTGCAGGATTTCTAGCATGATTTCGGTGGTGAGATAGATGTCAGTAGGGAATTGGTCCGTGTCCCAGCCGATCAGTTCGTCACCCGTGTTAGCATCCACCGAGCCGAGCGCACCAGCGGCGATTGCGACCTGCATTTCGTGGCGCATGGTATGACCTGCTAGAGTGGCGTGGTTCGTTTCCAGATTAAGTTTGAAGTGTTCCATCAAGCCATACTGGCGGAGGAAATTCAAACAAGCCGCCGCATCGGAGTCGTATTGGTGTGTCGAGGGTTCGCGTGGTTTCGGCTCGATGTAAAACTGGCCCTTGAAACCGATCGCTTTTTTGTAATCCACAGCCATGTGGAGGAATGCGGCAAGATGTTCCATTTCGCGTTTTTGATCGGTATTCCAGAGGGTCGAGTAACCTTCGCGGCCACCCCAGAAAGTGTAACCCTCACCTCCAAGACGATGGGTGACATCCATCGCTTTTTTCACCTGAGCTGCGGCATAAGCAAAGACATCTGCGTTAGGACTGGTAGCAGCTCCCTGACAATAGCGAGCGTGTGAGAACAAACAAGCTGTGCCCCAAAGCAGCTTCTTGCCAGTGCGGTTTTGCTCTTCTAACAAAACATCGGCCACCGCGTCGAACGCCTTGTTGCTAGCAGACAGATTATCCATTTCCGGCGCGACGTCACGGTCGTGAAAACAATAATAATCCACACCAAGCTTTTCCATGAATTCGAACATTACACGAGCGCGGTTCTGAGCATTTTCAATGCTGTCGCTGCCATCGTCCCACGGACGTTGTGCGGTGCCGCCACCAAATGGATCGGAGAGCGAATTGCGCATTGCGTGCCAGTACGCGACACCAAATCTCATGTGGTCCTTCATCGTTTTGCCTGCCACGATTTCATTGGCGTCGTAATGTTTGAATGACAGTGGATTTTTGGATTTTGGTCCTTCAAATTGGATCTTTTTAATTTCAGGGAATGCTTGAGACATAGTAGGGCTATGAGAATTTTTGAATCAACCAACGTCAAGCGTGTAAAATCATGTTTCAGCGAAAAATTCCGGCATCATGGCGATGTTGTGGAATCTGCGATTTGACTCGAACATCTTACCTATCTGGCTCTGTGACAAGAGGCGCTTATGCCCGGGGAAATCGACATAATCCGATGATTTGCAGAAAAAATCTTGACGTATTCGCCTGTCGCTAGTTGATTCCGCCCGCCTGCGTTCTTCTGCTGAGCCCCTAAAATAGTCGAGGTGTATCCAAATTTCCCGACCCACGTTCCCACATTCCATGCCTTCTACCAAGCCATCCTCTGATAAGTCCGCCAAAAAGTCCCAGGTTGAACCTGAAAAAACCAAGAAGCCAGCGGTAGTTGCAAAGAGTTCAAAAACCAATTCCCCTACACCGAAAAAGGATCTGAAATCCAAAACCCCTGCGCCTGCGGAGAAGGCTCAATTGTCGAAAAAGAGCACCAAGACTGAAGTCGCCCCGACCTCGCCTAAGGTTCAGACAAAGCCCGCCGCCAAAGTTCCAGCCACGCCAGTGCCGCCCCCTGCGGCCAAGGTTGAAACCAAATCTCCCGCCAAAAAACCTGCGGAAAAACCCACGACGACCGTTTCTCCAGAACCAATTGCAGCCGATTCAAAAAAGCCGAAAGATGAAATCAAGCCTGCTGCGATAGTTAAACCCGTAAGCGGCAAGGCAAGCGACACTAACAAACGCAGGATCGACACTCCCGAGATTCAAGAAAAAATCCGCGAACTCATCAAGCTCGCCAAAGAACAGGATTACCTGACTTTCGATGACATCAACGACATCCTGCCTAACGACCTTGTCGATCCAGATGACGTCGAGGCCATCATGGAGCGCCTTCGCAATATGGAGTTCGACATCATCGATGCCTCCGAAGTGGATCGCTACAAAGACAAAAAACGCGACGACGGCGATGGCGATGACGAGGAGCTCAAGGCCGATCAGAAGCTCGACATTCTGGACGATCCGGTGCGGATGTATCTCAAGCAAATGGGCCAAGTCCCGCTGCTAACACGTGAGCAGGAAGTCGAAATTTCCAAACGCATCGAAGACGCCGAGATCGAAGTCGCCAAACATCTCCATCTGTTCGGTTTTGTTACCGATTCGTATCTCGAACTCGCCGACAAACTCAACAAGGGCAAGGAGCGCTTTGACCGCGTGATTCTCGATAAAAAAATCGAGTCCCGTGAGCGATACATGAAGGGCTTGCCGAAATTGTGCGATCAACTCAAACAACTCCATCAAGAAAACGACGAGCTTTTCCGCCAGCTATCCGCAAAAAACCCGCGCGGCAGAAAAAAACTCGAAGAAGATTTCCAGAAAAATCTCCAGACTCTCAACCGCGTCTTTATCCGCTTTTATTACAAACAAAAAGTCGTCGAGGACTTTTGCGAACAAGTGGACGACTACATGCAAAAATTCTGGAAATACGGCCGCAAGCTTCAGGCCGATCCAGAAGACAAAGAATTCCAAACCAAGCTGCGTGAACTCCAACAGCGCGCTTGGCACACGCAGGCAACTTTCGAGGAAGCTAACAAAAATCTCCGCCACTGGCTAAAAGAAGCACTGCGTGCCAAAACCGAAATGGTCGAGGCCAACCTCCGACTCGTGATTTCGATCGCCAAAAAATACACGAACCGCGGACTTTCATTCCTCGACTTGATTCAAGAAGGCAACATGGGCCTGATGAAAGCCGTGGAAAAATTTGAATACCGCCGCGGCTACAAGTTTTCGACTTACGCCACCTGGTGGATTCGCCAAGCCATCACTCGTTCCATCGCCGACCAAGCTCGCACGATCCGCATTCCAGTCCACATGATCGAGACGATCAACAAGCTGATGCGCGTGCAAAAACAACTCGTGCAAGAATACGGCCGCGAGCCATCTCCAGAGGAAATCGCCGAGGAAATCCACCTTCCCGTCGAACGTGTCCGCGCCGTCCTCAAGATGGCCCAGCAGCCGATTTCGCTGCAAGCGCCCGTAGGCGATTCGGACGACACATCATTCGGCGATTTCATCGAAGACAAATCCGCCGACAACCCGATGGAAGAGGCCGGATTCTCGATGCTCAAGGACAAAATCAAAGACGTGCTAGACACCCTAACCGAGCGCGAGCGCGAAGTGCTAGAACAACGATTCGGCCTTAAAGACGGCTACAGCCGCACGCTTGAGGAAGTGGGCCGCCAATTCCAAGTCACCCGCGAACGGATCCGCCAGATCGAAGCCAAAGCCCTCCGCAAAATGCGCCACCCCACCCGCATCCGCAAACTCGAAGGCTTCATCGAGCTTCCGGGCGCTTGAAGTGGGTCTGCCCGCATTCCACTTTTGCGAGAAACGCCTCACCGGAAATTTCCTTTCCCACACTCGGGAATTAAGCTACTTTTCCGCCGTGGCTTTTCCGCAATACCGCATCCCGATCTCACGGCTCAAGGAAGAATGGGCTTCACGCATTGCCCGTGAGCGCATGAGGGGGCGACGTCGCACACTTCCGCCCTCAAAAATCACAGACAATAGCGAACCATGGATCAAGAATCCATCGTCCGTCGCTGAATTCTGGGAAATCGCCTGCAAAGTCAACGAAACCGTCGCAAAATGGGCACCACCACAGGACAATTCATCGCCGCTTTGACAGAAAGCCATGACGTGATTGTCATCGGGGGACTCGCGGTGATTGCGCATGGTCTCAATCGGCCTACCAAAGATGCTGATGTTTGGTTAGATCCGCTGGATTCGCCACAAACTTGGGCTGATGTGCTGGAACGGGTTTGTGCCGATTTTCCAGATTTGGGCATTCACACACTTCCCGGATGGAAACCGGTCGCTGGAGTACAAATCGCCGCCGCTGCAGAAGATGTCGGAATGGTGAGGATCCTCGGCCTTGACTGCCCGCTCGATATTTTCCGCAGACCTAACGAATTTTCCGCAGACGAGTTTTGTGAAGTTCTCTCCCGCGCCACTCGCAATTCGGATGGCACTTGGCTTCCCGATCCACTTGATCTAGCCATCAGCAAGGATTTAACCAACCGCGACAAGGATGCGCAGGACGTGAATTTCCTAGAATCCATTGTCAGAAACCGCTGGATCAGCCAGCTCCCAACGGCAAGTGTTGATGAATCCCGTGAATTATTAGGGCGATTTGTCGATTGGCGCACCTGCGAGGCGGCATTGCTTAACCCCAACCTCGAGGTTCAAGAACTTGCCCTCGAGTATCTCCGCGAGTTCGCTGCCGATGGTGACCCGTTCTCACAGGCGCTCCTAGCCGATAACCTAGTTCCGCCAGCCTGATTGTTTCATGCATCCCGCCACAGATTTCACCACCATCGAGTCCGTTTTTGTCCGGCACCGGAATGCTTTGCTTTTGCGTGGGCAATTCACACCGCTTTACACCGATTATTATCTGCATTTGATGCAGCATGGCATCCGCCATCCGGCGGAGCTTGATCAAATGCTCAAGGACTCGCTCACCGTGTTAGTATTGCACCTCGTGGCCCGCCCGTGGGCGGAGACGATCGCATGGACGGCGAGCCTGCGGGCACCGCGCATGAATTTGTTTGTCACTGGCGGCTCGACCCAACAAGCCATCGCCGGACGGATTTTCACCGAAGACATCCGTGAGCCGGATCGCAATCTGCTTTATTCGCAAACCACCTCCGCAAACCTACCAGAACCACGCACCACTAGCCTGGAAATCGTCGGCAAAGATCCCTTCGTTTGGGTTTCCCAATTCTACGAGCAATCCGAACAACGGCCTGCCCGCGCATTTCGATTAGATGATGAAAACTTCGCGCTCGTCGCCGCGCAACCGGATTGCGATCTGGAATGGCTGGCGTCGCTCGATACAGAGGCAATCGAAAAAATCGACACCAATGAGGAAACTAAACTGCTAGAAATTCGGAAATTTCGTTTTGATTGCGGCTGCACGTTAGAAAAAATCTTACCAATCCTCGGCGGCTGGAAGAATCAGCCAGACAAACTTTTCGGCGAACAAGAAGCTATCAACATCCAATGCCCGCGCTGTGCCGCAAAGTATCGGGTGACTCGCGACATGCTTTGAGTCAAGCATCAGCCGCGCCTGAGTTCAGAACCCTTGAAGCGAATAATCGTGCGATAGACTTTCTTTGTTCGGCAACTGATCTTGCCAGTGGTGAGATCAAACTTTTCAGGAATCTCAATGCGATGCACGTCCACCACCGCATGATAACCGCGCTCTGAAAAGATATCGATCAACATGACAAGCGCGCCAGACTCACCTAACAAACGATTCTCGGAATTGATATTGGCGTGACCAGAAATCGCATGGCATTTGATGATTGGCATCATCGTTGTTTCGACAAAATCCACCACACGCTGGAAAAGATCCGGTTGCATAAGTTCATAGCTGTCGAGGCGTTTGACCAATTCTTGGCGGGCATGAATGATGATTTCGCTGGCAACCGGCAACGTGCGCAGCCGGTCGTAGGTGCGGGGATCAAGCTCTAACGAACTTTGGTATTCGAGTTCCTTGACGATATTTTTTTCCACTTCTGCTAGCGCACCCTGAGCGTTGATCAAGTGATAGTGAAAAACATCCTTGAGCGAAAGCAGCGCATCCCACGTCTGTTCTTTGAACACTCGATAACGGCGTGCCGCAAGTTTATCGTCAAAATCCGTCACGCGCTCTTCCATCAATTCACCATGCTTGGTGCGCCTAACTTCTTTGTTGTATGCCTTCACTTCCCGACCACGCTTGAGTTGGCGAGCCACGCTTTCTTTCTCATCAATGAACAACACAATGATCTGAATAACCGGTTGGCGGAAATGAATCGCCAGCGAACTGCCATGATGTTCACGCCAGAGCTGATTCATCTTTTCATAAAGCATTTTAAGGCATTCCACCTGCACCTTGGTGCGTGGAAAACCATCAAGGATCGCACCATCTCGGTGCTCGGGTTTGAGCAACTCGCGCAACAATGCTGATAGAACCTCACGGTCTCCGACCATGCCTCCAGCGTCCTTGATCTTCTTCATGGCCCGCGTGCTGAGCAGTTCGCTCATCACAATCGGGCGGCTGGTCAAGCCACGGATTTTAGAAATGAACGCAGTGTTAGTTCCCTTGCCCGATCCCGGAGCTCCTCCTAGCAGAATAATTTCTTTGGGAAAACGCAGGTTCACTGCGCCGATTTCTTGCAGAAGGTCTTCCCAAATTGGCCCGAAGATAATTCGAGCGTCCTTGATTTCCAAGTCAGGGCTGGGTGAAGCGGGTGGCACAGTCATGGCAGACGCGGAGCTTGGTGATTCACGTTGCAGTCGTCAAGATTGTTACGAAACCCTTTAAACGCATATTCCCTCGCTAGATTTTTGAATTTCCCTAGAGCCGTATGGGTT
>ENA-OFCF01000443-OFCF01000443.1-metagenomes-genome-assembly--contig:-NODE-443-length-18562-cov-4.909548_pt1 | contig 18562 bp, 11 predicted proteins | sample MGYA00153387_OFCF01 | MGnify analysis MGYA00153387
GCTCTACAGCCGAAACGCGACGGCGGCGAGCTCGGCGAGCCCCGCGAGCCCCACGGGACCGACACCGCCGCCGATGGAGCTGGCCCCCTTGCCGCGCGCGTCCGACGTCAGCGGCGACCTCACCCGCAATTGGGGCGAGACCCCGGTCGACCTGCGCCCGCTGTTCATGCTGATGGAGGAGACCTCGCGGATCACCGGCTCGGCTCGCGTGTTCGCCGTGATCGCCTACCGCGAATCTCGCTTCATCACGACCGCGCAAAACGGCAACGCGACCGGCGAGGGGGATGAGCGCGAAAGCTCGCGCAACGCCTATATCAACAACAAGGACCGCAATCCGCCGCTGCGATACGGCGACCAGGCCGCGGAGTTCGGCAGCGGCGGGCTGTTCGGCCTGCTCGCCCCGTACTTCCTGTGGACGGGCGTCCCCGAGGTCAGCAACAAGGCGCCGCTACTCGGCGCAGCACCCACGCTGTTGTTCCAGCCGCGGGCGGCGGCGTTCGGCGCCGCAGTCTACATGCAGCGCCTGCTCAAGCAATACCGCGTCGATGACATTCCCGACATCAAGGCCGGCTGGGCCAACCCCGGGCTGCTCGGCAAGAGCCGCGGCGGCGACAAGTACCAGGAAGTTCGCGCGCGCTTCCTCGAGGACGCGACGACCGTGGGCATCGACCTCGCCGACGTCGACACCATCCCCGCGAAGCTCGACGCCTCGGCCTGGCCCGGCATCCCCACCGTGTTCGCCGGCCTCGTCGGCGCACTACCCAAGGAGCTGTCATGACCCCCGACCTGCGCTGCTACGGCGACGACATCGACAGCCTCGCCAATCTCGTCCCCGACTTCGACCTGCGCTCGCCGATGGACGTGCAGTCCTGGTACTCGCGCGAGTGGCAGGCCATCGCGGACACCCTCGGCTTCGCGCAGCAACTCGCGTCCGCGCCGAGGGCCGTACCCACGACCTCCGATCGCGTGAAGGCGATGACCCTCACGGGTCTCACAGCGTTCGAGCACTCGCTGCGCGCCGGCCGTCCGGGTGTGACCGACGCCCAGGCGCGCGTGCAGTCGGCGGCGATCCAGGAGATGACCGCCATCGGCTTCGAGCGCGGCGAGCTGTGGCGCGTCGCCGCCGACCCGACAACGCTGACGACCGGAGCCTGCTACGCCGACGGCGACCGCTCGCTCCGCGCGTTCTATCCCGACACCGCGCCGGGTTACTTCGGCGACGGCTGGACCGGGCCCCCGCCGCGAGCCGAGAGCGCCTGCGGGTGGCAGACGCCGCTCGTCCTGCACCTCGGGACCTTCCCGTGGGTCTACAGCTCGCGCCTCGGGGACATCGGGCCCGGCGCGCGGTGGGCCTCACCGGCCTCACAGCCAGCCATCGAGGGCCTCCACGTCGTCGCCAGCCTGATGGAGCCCGCGACGAACCTGCGCCAGGACGCGCGCCAGGTCGCCGCGATCTACCGGCACTTCGCCACCCACACCGCCCCCTTGCTGGCCCAACTGCCAGCCTTTCAGGCGGGTCAGGCCAGCGCCGGCAGTTTGTACCGGCGCGCCGGGTTCCTCTACGCCCACCAGGGCAGCCTCCACGTCGCAGCGCTGGACGGCAGGCGCGGTCGCCTTGCCGCACCCGCCTACAACTACATCCTGCGCCGCTTCGCCAGCTTCTTCGCCGTCCGCCGCGCGACCATCCGGGCCCTGTCGACCCTCCCGGCCGACGTCCAGCGGCTCGCCGCGAGCTCGGCCGACCCCTGCCTGCGCCAGCACGTCGAGGGGGTGGCCCGTGCGAGCTGAGCCCGCGTTGGACTCGACGCGCGCTCCCGCGCGGCCCTATTCTGCGGGCATGCGCAGCTCCACGATCCTGATCCCCCTGCTTTTCATTCTCGCCGACGGTGTCCGCTGCAAAGACGACGCGCCAGCGGGCGGTGAGTTCGGCGAGCCCTGCGGCGGCGACATCACCACTCCCTGCGCAGATGGACTGAAGTGCTACATCGGTTATTGCGAAGAGAACTGTACGGAGGAGAGCGACTGCCAGTCTGTCGAGGGGAGCCAAAGGGCATGCTACGGTGGCCTCTGTCACATTGTTTGCGACGAGGCAACAATGCAATGCCCTCAGACACTCGAGACTCCTTTGGAGTGTGGCCTCCAATGGTGTCATGCGATCGGCGGATTGTAATGCTCGTCAATCCCAACGACCGCCGGTTTGACCGCGTACCGGAGATTTTCACAAGCCCCTTCCCCGGTCAGGACGCGCTTGTAAACGAAGCCTTCGCCACCCTGATGCAACGTCTCGATGGCGTTGGCGAGCAGACGATCGGCGACGCGATCCTTAGCCAAGCAGGCGCGCAGGCGTGGAACCAAGCGACCCAAATCCTCTGGAAGACCAAGGCAACGCTCGCTGGAGATCTGCTTGGTGATGTTTGGTCAAAGGTCGCATCGATCATTCCCGGCAGTGGAGAGATCGCCGGCTTGCTTGCCGAGGTTCCATTCGGCATTACGGCCGATCCTGTAAAGCTCCTTGGAAATATGGCCAGCGTGGGCATCGACCTCGCCCTCAATGCCGTCTCGGCCATTCCTGTAGCGGGTTGGATCATCGGTATCGTGGTCGGGATCGGCAAGGCCCTCGCCGCGCTGTTCAAGGGCCTTCGCAAGGGTGACAACGTCAACCCCGATCAACGAGCACGCTTACCCTGGGGGCAGTACAACCGGGACATCGATCAGGAATGGGTCCGCACCTTCATCAAGATTGACGCTGCGGGCGTCGACTGGACCCCGATGTTCGCGCCACCAACCGACGCCATCCCGTGGCAGCTTTTGGACGGCGTGGACCAGGACGACCCGAAAAACGTCCTCGGCAAGGTGTTCGCGCCATTCGCAAACAAGAGCGTCGCCTACAACGGCATGTACGGGTGCCTCCCGGGCACGTTCCGGGTCGCGGGCCTCCTGCAATACCGCGGTCGCCCGCAGCCGCCCACCGAGGCGCTGCGCTTCTACAGCGACGCCACGATCATCCAGCGCTACGGCGATTTCACGCAGACCGGCGACTTCTTCCCTGCGCTTCAGCAACTCGCCGGTACCACCTGGCAGCAGATCGCGGCCGGGGGACCCGACGCCTACAAGGTCGACTGCGTCAAGCTCGAGAGCATGTGGCGGGACTGGTTTAGCGCGCTGTACACCTCCGCCATGGAGCAGGGGTATGGCGACTACTTGCTCTCCTACCTCGCCCGCGAGGTCCACGGCGAGTGGCGCCTTGGCGCGAATGCCTCGGGTGTCATCAGCCCTGCCGGGACCGACTGGCAGGCGGTTCCGCTGGTCACGCCAGGGACCTTCAAGACCGGCGCCCTGGCGACCCAGAAGTCGCGCACGACCTGCATGTACACCGACGGCATGGTCAACGGGAAGCTCGTCACAAGTGGCGACCTGGCGCTCCGATGGCAGCGCGACGCGAAGACCGGCGAGTTCATCGCGCCCCCACCTTCACCGTTCGCCAACGGCAAGGGCCGTATCTGCGTCCCATGGCCACCCGGCGACCTGCTCCTGTCGAAGTACCGCCGGGCCGACGACGCGATCATCACGCCCGCGGTCCAGGCCGTCGCGCAGCTCCAGCGGCGTCGTCTGTCTCGAACGCTCGACTGCGCCTACGTCCGACCGTTCGCCGCCGGTGATCGCCCGGCGTACGCCGCGTTCGCCGACAAGTCTCTGCAGGCGCACTGCGTCGAAATGCGAAAGCGGTTGCTGACGCATCCGGCACGCATGAAGGTCGACTACGACACGGTGCGCGAGGTGGACCCCGAGTATGCGAACGCGCTCCGCGACGCCGGAGTGCCCACGACAGCGATCCAGCGTCACGCGGCGATGATGAAGCTGTCGGCCTCCAAGGCTGCGACCGAGCCGCTGGATTCCAAGGATCCGCCGGTGGGACCACCCCGACCGCTTCAAGGCGGACTGCCCTTCGATCCAAATCCGAACGACCCGGGCAACGGGCAGACTGGCCGGAGCTGGCTGGGTCCCGCCGTGCTCGGAGGTGCCGCGCTGGTAACTACGATCGGGCTTGCGGTCGGCGTCGCGCGAAGTCGACGCGTGACCGTCGAACCGTAGAGTGCATATTTCTCGCGCCCGATGATGCGGCGCGATCATGAGAGATGGAGATGGCAAATGGCGAAGCGTTATATCATCGAGGAGCTTCAAGCGACCCACTGGTCCGTCCGCCTTCGCGACCCGGAGAGCGGCGAGGTCATCGAGGTCCCGCTCGAGCCAGGCGCCCCCTGGCCCGGGAAGATCCGCACGGACGCCACCACGCATGATGGCGGTGAGGCCAAGGCGGACGATACACGCACCGAAATGCGGGCACCGGAGGCGAACAGGGCCGAGCGACCACCGGAGGCGAACAGGGCCGAGCGGCCCACACCGGCGGCGAACAGGGCCGAGCGGCCCGCGGCAAAGAAAGTCCGCAAGGACAAGGGCAACAAGGGCGCCGCGCGAGTGACCGCGCCCGCGGAGCTCAAGGAAGTGATGAGTTCACCGGCATTGCGCAGCCGCCCGATCGACGAGGAGACCGTCTCCGCCGAGGACGCGGCCGCGTTCACGAAGATGCAGACAATGCTGCGGCGCGCACGCGGCCGCCGGGCGGGCAAGCGTGGCGAACTCGGGTGGGACGAGACGACCGACGCCGGCCGAAGTGGCCTGATCGCTCGTTTCAATAGCGGAGCCTTCAAGATCCTCCACGCGGGCGGTGACACCTACGCCCTGTTCTTCGAGTGGGACGACGGGCGATATGACCGCCTCGCCTGCGGTGCCGCCGAGGACCTCATGAACCTCGCCAACGAACGGGCGCAGAGCGAGCCCCCACAGGCGCCGCCGAGCCACCTCAGCCTGGAACTGGCGCGCCTCTACTGCGGCACCCCGGAGCAGCGGGTGTCGGCGTCCGAGCGCCTCGAACCCGTGTTGGAGGAGGTCCGGCAAAAGCCGTCTGTCGTGCCGAAGGCCGCCAAGCCTGCCGCCACGGATCCAACCGCGCCGAATGAGCAGATGGACTCGAAGCTCACCGAATCGCTCAAGCGAGCGCTCGCGGACCTCGACGCCCGCGAAGCGAAAGAAAGGGAGGAGTAACGATCATGGCGAACCCTGACCTCGGCGACGCTGCGCATGGCCGCCTCTACCGCGTCGGCAAGCACTGGTACCTCGATACCGCGCTTTTGCAGAGCATCGCGCGGCGTATCACCGTCGAGCCGATGCAGGGCGGCTATCAGATCCTCGCGCCCGGGGGTCTCCTGCGCTGCACACCGGCCTCCGGCCCCCCGCTGCCCGGTCAGACCGGCGACCTGTTTCGTTGCCAGGACCAGAGCCCCGAGCAAGACGTGGGCTCGCGCCTGCGCAAGCTCATCACGAACGGCCTCGGCGTGATGGGCGGCGAGTGGGACCAGTGGCCGGACGGCGCTGCGGCGCCCAAGGCCTCCTGCGGCTGCACGTCGTGTGCAGCGGGTGGGGCGTGCCCCTGCGGCGCCGGTCCGCACGCGCACGCCCATGACCATGAAGCCGAGCCCCAGACCTTCCTCGAGCGCCTCATCATCAGCGAGACCCTCGGGACCGTCTTCCCCCGCATGGTGTCGAAAGACGCCCTCGCCCTCTACCCCGCGCAGCACGCGGCCCCCGAGTGGGCCGCCGGTCGGTACCACGAGTGTATCGCCTCCATCCTGCGCTTCCCAGACCTCGCGTCCAATGACTGGATCGTGCTGCTCGATGTCCGTACGCCGACGATCTGGCCGACCTGGGGCGTCACGCTCGATCGCCAGCGCACCGCGATGCTCGGTGAGATCCTCCAACTGGTCGCGCGCCTCGTGCAGGAGACCGAGCGCAAGGGATCGGTCCGGCCCAGCGCGCCGTCGAAGCAGACGCCGGGCGCAGGTGCCTGGGAGATGGCCGCGGCGCTGGCCGAGGACTTTCACCGCGCTTCGCCACGCAGCAGCCTGTGTATGCGCTGCCCGTACCGGCTCGGCACCAACCTGCGATGCCCCGCATGTCGGGCGTGGCAACTGGGGCGCAAACCTGTGTCCGCGGGTTCGCAGCAGGTGCCCGCGCTGGTCAAGCTCCTCTCCGAGGAGACCGAGCTGCGCAAGCTACAACCGGCCATTGTGCGAAGCCTCGCCCAGGTCATCGTCGACAGTCACAAGAAGAACCCGCACGAGCCGCTCACCGATCGATTCTTCGTCGCGCTCGAGCGCGACATCCTCGTGGCGGGCGCCGAGCACACGCTCCAATCCAGAGAGCTGGACGCCTTCCTGGAGGTCGCCGAAGTGAGCCCGTTCGAGCCGCAGATCGCCGTCGGCGCCCGCACGTGCGAGACCTGCGGGACCGCGCTCGAAGATCTCGGCGCGCATGGCATGGGCTGCCCCCGCTGCGCCGAGGGCGAGATGAACGCCATGAAAGAGGAGCGCCACCCATGACCGCCCAGGCATTCGAGAAGTTCCTGCCGTTTTGGCGCGCTTCGCTCCCGCCCGAGATCCCCCGGCCGTACTTCGACGCCTTCGTGGTGCGCATGCGGCCCACGCTCGAGGCGGTCGTGGGCGACTGGTTCGCGCGTCGCCAGGCCGGTCGCGACCAGGGCCTGGCGCCCGACGCCGCGACCAAGGCCAGCCGCACGCGCAACAACCTCGAGGCGATGCGCATCGTCGCCACGCGCCGGCCGCAGGACATGAGCGCCGACGATCGCCGCGCCGTGCTCGGCTACAGCGGATGGGGCGGCCTCTCGATCGAGGCAGTGATGGACCAGTTCCCACCGGGCATGGTCCCGAGCGAGTTCGCCTTGATCCACGAGTATTACACGCCGACCCGCGTGGCCGAGGCCATCGCGGACCTCGTGTGTCCGTTACTCGCTGACCTCGCCGGCTTCGACGGCGTGGTGCGGGCCTTCGAGCCGAGCGTCGGCATCGGCCGCCTTGTCCGCGCAATGGGCCCGCCGCGGTGTCTGGTCACCGACCCGCGCTACAAGGAGACCCGCTGGACCGCGGTGGAGCTGTCCGACGTGAGCGCCCGGATGTTCGGGGCGATGCGTCCCGATGTCGAGCTGTTCTCGATGTCGCTCGAGCGATGGATGAGTGAGCACGCGCCGCGCTACCAGGGCACGCTCGGCCTGGTCCTCGCCAACCCGCCGTACGGCGAGCGCGGCGAGTTCGGGCTCCAGGACAAGCACCCCGACTACCAGGAGCGCACCGCCTACGCATATTTCATGCGCCGCTGCCTGGACCTGCTCGTGCCGCACGGCCTCGGGGTATTCGTGATCCCCGCCGGCTTCCTGACCGGCTCGCAGAATCAGAAGCTGCGTCAGCGCGTGCTGCTGCGCCATCACCTCGAGGTCGCCTTCCGGCTCCCGAGCGAGTCCAGCACCGGCAAGGACCTGTTCCCCGGCGCCGGCAATGTCGTGGACGTGCTGGTCTGGCGCGCCCGCGGCGGCGAGCTTCGTGAGATCGACCCGAGCGACGCCGCCATCCTGGCCGGCGAGTATTTTAGCGAGCAGCCCGACCACATCCTCGGCAGCGAGGTCCAACACGACGTCGGCGCAGCCAGCCCGGCCGGGAAGAAGCGTCGGCGCTACGCCGTGGTCGGCGACTTCGCGGGCTTCCCGGCCTTCACGCCGCGGCCCGTGTGCCAGAGCTGCGCCATCACCAACCTCCGCACCCTGGAGGTCGCGCCGGTCACGACCGTCACCCGCGACATGGACGACGAGCCCGGCGACGCCGGGGTCGACCTGCGGCAGGCGCTGGACCTCGGCCGCCGTGTCGACCGCTACCTCGCGCTCGTCGCCGCCGAGGACCCGCGCGCGGTCGGCCTGTGGCCCGAGCTGACCGAGGCGCTGCGCAGCCTCCAGCACGCGCCCGCGCTGCGGGCCCACGACGGCAACCCGTGGCGGTGGCCCGAGCTGCGCGCGCTCGCCGAGCGGCGGGCTCTCGCGGCGCGACTCCTCGGCGCATACCAGAAGTCCGGCGAACTCGCCCCGGGCCTGGCCACTGCGCCGAACATCCGGCCGACATTTCGCGCGCAGCCGGGCGACGTGGTCGCCCAGGCCGAGCACCTCTACCGCGCCCGTCGCCACCTGACCCTGGCCGAGCTGGAGACGTTCCACAAGACGCAGGGCGGCTTGCTCGACCGCGAGGAAATGCTGCGCCTGCTGTTCGTCGCCGAATGGAACCTCGACGGCGACGACTGGGACGAGCTGCACCCGTCCCGCGCCTACCTCGGCGGCATGCTGTGGCCCAAGTACGACCGCGCCGCGGCACGTGCGGCCACCGACCCGCAGGCGGCCGCGCAGCTGCGTCGCCTCGAGGCCGTGATGAACCTGGCGGTCTTCGAGGACATCCGCGACATCTCGCCGCGCCAGGGATGGATCCCGCCGTCGACCGTCTCCGCGTGGCTCTCCGAGACGCTCAACCGTCGCTACGGCGCCGTCGAGCTGATGCGCCAGGGCGGCACGATCCAGCCGACCGGCAGCGTGTACGAGAAGCTCGGCGAGTCGACGGCGATCGGCGCCGAGACCCTGTGGTGCCTCGGCTGGATGAATCACGACTTCACCCTCTTCAAGCCCGATCTCAGCGACGCCGAGATCCAGAAGCTGATCGAGGAGGACGAAGCGGCGACCGGCCAGTCCATGGCGCCCGCGGACGCCGAGCAAGGCGAGGCCGAGGAGGGCGAAGACGAGGAAGAGGACGCAGACCTCGGCCGTGTCCGCCTGTTGCTCGGCCGCCACTGGGATCGCAAATTCGCCGCCTGGGTCCGCGCGCAGGAGGAGCGCCAGGCCGCGGTGCGCGTCGCGTACAACCGTTCGTTTCGCGGCATCGTCATCCCGACCTACGAGGGCGGCGCGCTGGACATCGCGCGGTGGACCGAGAAGGGCCCGCAGCTCAAGCCCCATCAGGTCGCCGGCGTCCTGCGGATCCTCGACCTCGGCCGCGGCCTGATCGCCTTCGATGTCGGCGTCGGCAAGACCTACACCGCGATCGGCGTCATCGCTGCGGCCCGGCAGGAGGGCCGGATCCGCCGCCCGGTCGTGCTCGTGCCGAGCTCGCTGGTCTGGAAGTGGCACGACGATTTTCTATGCGTGCTTCAGGACTATCGCGTGCTCGTGATCGGCAGCAACCGCAAGCAGATCAGCCGGGGCAAGCGCAAGGGCTTCATCACCTCCGAGAGCGACACGCCCGAGGAGCGCGCCGAGAAGTGGAGCGCCTTCCAGGCTGGCCTCTACGACGTGGTGATCCTCAGCTACGACGCGCTGGGGCGAACCCAGATGAACAAAGAAGCCCTGCTCACATACGTGAACACGATCGAGGGACTCCAGCGCCAGATCAAGCTACGCCAGCGCAACGCCGCCAAGAAGAGCGTGGACAAACTGTCGGAGCGCGAGCGGGCGATCCTCAAGCACGGCGCGCGCGCCTTCGTGGAGGAGATGCTGGAGCTGCCCCCGGGTCACAAGTTCGACCCGGGCATCGCCTGGGACGACATCGGCATCGACATGCTCGTCGTCGACGAGGCCGCCGCCTTTAAAAACAGCTACAAGCCCGAGTCGCGCGAGCACGGCCTGCCGAAATTCATGGGCAGCAGCGGCGACGGCAGCAAGCGCGCCTGGCAGCTCGACTTTCGCGCCGCGGCGGTTCGCCAGCGCACCGGCGGCGCTGGCATCGTCCTGCTGACCGCGACGCCAGCCAAGAATTCGCCGCTCGAATTTTACAATCTGATCCAGCTCATCGACCCCTACGCCTTTTCAAAAAAGGGCCTGATGGATCCCGAGCAGTTCATCGACCGCTTCCTGCGGATCGAGAGCCGCGAGATCATCGACATGACGCTCAAGCAGTCGCTGCGCAGCGTCGTCGACGGCTTCAAGAACCTCGACGACTTCGGCACGATCATCAAGACCTACGGCGAGTTTCGCAGCGCCGAGGAGGGCCACCTGACCTTGCCCGAGCCGCGCACCGAGCAGGTCCGCGTGCCGTTGGGGCCGGACCAGGAGGACAAGTATGGCGAGCTGGTCCGCAAGCTCGAGCGGGCGCTCCAGATGTCGCAGGTCCAGGGCAGCAGCCAGAACAAGATCCTCGGTCTGCTCGCGCGTCTCTCGATGGTTGCCCTGCATGCCAGGCTCGACGGCGGCATGGAATACAACCAGGCGCTCTCGGTCCCTCCTGGCGACTGGGCCGCGCCGAAGCTGACGGCCTGCGCCGAGCGGGTCGCGGCCAGCCCCGGCTGCGGACACATCATCTTCTGCGAGCCGACCGCGGTCCACCTGTGGATGCGCGAGGTGCTGGTCGCCCACAAGATCCCGCGCGAGCGCATCGCCATTCTCAACGCGATCGAGACCCAGTCCGCCGACCGCCTCCGCATCGCCCGCGACTTCAACGGCATCGTCTCCACCCCGCCCGCGCCGGGCGCCTGCGCCAACTCAAGCAGCCAGCGCGTGCCGCCGAAGTACGACGTCATCATCGCCAACTCCGTCGCCTACGAGGGCATCGACCTGCAGACCCGCACCTGCGCGATCCATCACCTCGATCTGCCGTGGACCCCCGCGGACCTCGAGCAACGCAACGGCCGAGCGGTGCGCCAGGGCAACGAGCTGCCGGTCGTGCGAATCTTCTACTACCTCTCCGATCGCTCGATGGACTGGTACCGCTACACCCTGATCCAGGGCAAGCGTGCCTGGCTCAGCGCCGTGCTTGCGAGCCAGGCCCGCGACACGAGCAACCCCGGCGCACAGCAGGCGCTCTCCGACGAGGAGATCCTGATGATGATCTCGCGCGACCCCGACGCGACGCAGCGGGCGATCGACGCCCGCCGGGAGAGCCTGCGCGCCGAGGCCAGACACAAGGTCGCCCGCGAGGCCGCGAACCTGCTGATCCAGGCAAGCGCCCGCTTCCGCGACGCCCGCGAATCTACCGACACGGAGCGGGCCGCCCGGCTGCGGGCCGAGGGCGACGAGCGACTCACGGACCTGCGGCGCATCGACAAGATGGCGTGGCCGTGGGCGCGCTGGGCCGAGCGCGCGCGAGAGATCGAGGTCATGGTGCCGTCGGCATCGTCGGCGCCGGTGTTCGAGGGGCTGCGCGTCGGCCGGGGCAAGCCCGAGCAGGTCCGCTACCACGAGTTCGGGCGCATCGTGCAATGGGAAGGTGAGCGCCGCATCGGTCGGCGTGCGCACGGCTTCCCGGTGTGGGAGTTGCTCGCCGAGCAGGCGCTGCGCACCCTCGACTTACAGCCCTCCGAACTCGATGCCGGTGCGAACTGGCCCGACGAGGACGAGGCCGAGCTCGCCCTCGTGCTGGAGAGCCACATCGATCACGTGCTCAGGAAAAACGTGGCGAGCTACGGCGAGCTCGAATGGATGGGAGCGAGTGACGCCTGGCTCACCCGCTGGTGGCCGCGCGTCGAGAAGCAGGTGCGAACCGGCCTCGCCCGATCGACCGCCGAGCAGACCTACCCGCTCGTCGTGGGGGGCGCCCTGACACTCGCGTCGGGCAAGGCACTCGCCGACGGCGAGCTGCTCGCGCCGAACCTCGCCGGCTGGCAGCGCTTCCTCGAGCTTGCGCCCGCCGGCACGCTCAACTTCGGCGAGCTGCGCGAGGCGGGTCTCGAGTGGTGGGACCGGAAATTCCCGCGTGGCCTGCTCACCGCGCGGGACGGCGCAGTGGCGGACCCGGAGCCGGCACCCGCGCAAGTCAAAGCGCCTGACGCCGCAGAGGCCGACGCCGAGACCGAGGATAGGACCGAAGATCTCCCCGCCCTGGGGGACGACATCGGCGCCGTCATCAAAACTCAGAAAAAGCGCCCGCAGGCACCGTCCGCGACGCCCAAAGCGCCAGCGCCCGCGAGCGCTTACGACGACGCCCGCCGCGCGCTCAACGAGCTGACGCTCCCAGCCAAGAAGTCCGCGTATTACATGCAGCGAGCCAAGGAATCGATCGAGGACGGCAAGGCATGGGCGCCCATCGTCGCCCGCGCACGGCGTACCGCCGAGAAGCTGGCGGGAGTGCACCATCCTGCCAAGCAGGCACCCCCGCCGACGCCCAGGGCATCGTCACCGGCCGGACCCGCCGCGGTCGACACGGCGATCGACAGCTTTAACAGCGAGCCAACCTGGCGCGCCGAGAAGCTGCGCCCGCGCGCCAACGGCTTCGTGCTCGTCGTCTACCCAGAGGGTAAGGATGTGGGCGCCGCGGTCGCGTCGGTGGACATCGTCCACGGCGAGGTCGACGATCTGCGCTGGCTCGACGCTCGTCTCACGCATAATGACCGCGACAACATCCGCGAACGCCTGGAGCGTGCGCTGTGGGACGCCGACGACGGCGACGACGACGACACCACCCCGCGGCCCTCGCCGCTCCGGGATCTGATCGACCTGATGGAGCGCCGAAGCGTTACTCTCGGCGCCCGCGCGACGGACACCGCCGATCTGGCGCGTGACGACGGGTACCGCCACATCGCCGAGGCGCTTCGTGACCTTGCCGCGCCGGCTGGGTCAGGCGTCGAGGAGTTGCAGCGCTGGCTCGAGTCCGAGGGGATGATGTCCGCGGGTGAGATGGTCGGTCGGGCCCGCGTCGCCGACACGGCTTCGCCCCGCTTGCTCTTGAGTGACATCTGGAGCGGCGTTTTTGAGGTGCTCACGCTCGAGCAGATCAGCGGGCGTCCCGGCACCCTGGTCGTGCCCGAAGAGGCGATCTTTCGCGACAACGCCTCCGCGTTTGTCCTTCAGCGCGTCCGCGAGGGCGATCGGTTCGTCTTGCATCGTATCCGTGTCCGCGTCGGCGAGCACGACGCGCTGACCGGAACCACGACGATCGAGGACCGCACGGACCGGCTCACGCGCGACGCCAATCTTCACCGGGCGGACCGAACCGCACGCTTCTACGACGACCTGTACAGCAAGCTGGGCGCCTTCCACGACGATCTCGAGCGCGCGCCGAAGGCCCTCGAGGACGTGCGGACGCTCCTCTACTGGTCGGCGGTGATGCTCGACGCGCCGCTGTGTCAGGGCGAGGTGAAGGAGCGGGCCGCCGTCGCCTTCAAGCAGGCGAAGGCGTACCACGACACGGCGCGCCGGCAGTTGCTCGCGGGACAGACCGCCGACGCCGCGCGCCGGATCCACGAGGCGCTGCGCCGCATCAGCACCGGGGCCGCCGAGCTCGCCCGGAGCTGCGGGGACGGCCAAATCACGCTTCCCGGCGCCGCGCCGGTTTTTGGGGTGATGCCGAGCGACGAGGCGGTGTTCACAGACGAGCCGACGACCACGCGGGGAGAGAGGGACTAATCATGGCGCGCTTCGCAGGTTGGGAGAGCATTCCGATGGCCGAAGGCGGCAAGGAGCCGGTGTGGCCGCTGCCCTCGGTGACGCCGAAGTTTGCGACGTGGAGCCTCGGAGGCGGGCGGCCTTTCGGCTGCGCGGCAGGCAAGTGCGAGCGCTGGCATGCCGGAGTCGACCTCACCGGAGCACCGCAGGGCGCCGTGGTCATCGCACCCGAGGACGCGCTAATCGTCGGCCTCGACAAGGGCTGGACCGACGGCACACGAGCGATCTTCCTGCGCACCGACTCGAACCTGTTTCTCGTGCTGGGCGGAGTTATCGCCGGCTCGCACAGAGAATTCGGCCTGACGACCGGAGGCCGCGTCCGTCGGGGAGAGAAGCTCGGCCGCATCGTCGGCAGCTACGGCATGCTGCACTTCGAGACGTACGCCGCGACGCCTGACCGGACGGCGAACTCACGGTGGTGGCGAGAGGACGCGCCGCCCGCGGGTCTGCTCAATCCGGCCAACTATATCGAACGCATGGTCGGCGCCAAGGCCTCGCTTCTGCAAACTCGCCAGCGCCTCCAGGCGCTCAAAGATCTGGGTCACTTCACCGGCGACGTCGGAGCCGCGTGGGACGCCGCCGCCATCGAGGCCCTCAAGAAGGCTCAGGCTGCGCTCGGCGTCCAGGTCGATGGCAAGTGGGGACCTGAGACCGAGGACGCGATCCAGACGGCCCTGATAACAGACGCAGGTGGTACCGAGGGCGCCGACGGCCCTCCGACCGACGGCCCCTCTACCGACGCGCTCGGTCGCCTCCGCATCGTCGGCGCAGTGGTGGCTGGCGCCGCCGTTGCTGGCGTGACCGCGGCCATCGCCATCACCATGCGCCGCCGTCGGTCGGCCGCGGATGAGGCCGCACCATGAACACGCAGCATCTTCCGGCCGCACCTGTTGTCGGCCACGTCCAGCGCGCCCTCGCGGCGCGGCGACACCTCGCCCTCGTCATCACCAGCGCGTCCACGATGCTCGCGGGACTCGTCGTCGGTTACGCCCTCGGCACTGCACACGCGCTCCAGCGCACCCTGGCGCGGGGACACCACAATGGAGTTTGAATTCGCAAGCACTCGAAAGATGCGCCTCGGCGCGCTGGTCATGGCGCGCGGCGAGTTCTGCGTCGAGGTCCTCGAACCCGGCGAATGCGTGGCGCTCGTACTCCTGCGCGGCTGCCTTCAGATCACGCGGCAACGTGCGGGCGAACCTGCGAGCTACTGTCTGCACACCACCCCGCGAGCACCGCTCATCATCATCAATCCTGGCACTTACACAATTGTCGCCGAACGCTCCGCGGTCGGCCTTCGCGGCGTCCGTCGACGCGCATGAATAGGAATCACATGTCCAATCAGACAGGTATCGACTACTACGACTTACTGGTCTCTCGGATCCATGGTGGCGTGTGCGCCTTCCAGAGCCTGCGGGCGCATCGACGCGAGCGCACCCACGACAACGCACCACCGCCGATGGCCCGGACGGCCCCATCGCCGCCCGCCGCGTACAGCGATGCAGCGAGCGATGAGCGACCCGGGCCGGTGGTACTGGAGCCCCAAGGGTTCATCGCGCATGGCGGCCGCGTGCTCCCGCTGTTCGGGGACCTTCGCGCCGCTTCCATCGGTACCGAGGCCCCTCCGACGACGACGACCTCGCAGCCGACCACGACCGCGCCCCGCACCACGCCGCCGCCGACGCCCGAGGCGGTCCAACTGCTCGTACAGGAAGCGCCCAGCCATAGCCCCTCGGTCGCGTCGGCGCTCAAGCTCCCGCTGCCGACGCCGCCGTCGCGGCTCGGCCTCATGTACGGACACGCACCGATTCCAGCGACGGACGCCCCGGCATCCGCGCCGCAGCATGCGACCTCCCCCGCGTCCCGGCCCCCCGTCAGCGGCGGCCCCCCGGCATCCCCCGAGGCGGTCGACCCCAGGGAACCCTCCGCTGCGCCCCGCAGTCCCGCGGAGAGCGACCCCGCCGGTCGCTGCCTCGAGGCGGTACTCGCCGGCCGCGCGCGCGACGAGGCCGCCCGCCTGGAGCAGGTCCATGCGGAGCACCGGGCCTGTCTGGCGACGGTCCTCAGCGAGCACCGCACCGAACTACACGCACAGGCCGAGGCAGACGCCGCACGCGCCACACAGCTCATCCGCGAACTGCTCGCCGAGCACCGCGCCGAGCTGGCCAGGGCAGCCGACGCGCAGACCGGTCGGCTCGCGCTGGTCCTCTCGCAACACCGCGACGAGCTGGAGGCCATGCAGCCCGACCGCCCCGAAGTAGCGCCCGATCGTTCGCTCCCGGATGAAGAACTGCGCGCTGCGTTGATCGAGCAGGCGAGGCTCCAGCGTGAGGCCCATGACGACCTCACGCAGCACATCGCCGGCCTGACGACCATCGTCGCCGATCTCGGGCAGACCGTGGGGCTGCTGGCCGTGGCGGCCTACGACGACAGGCGCAGCCGGGTGCCGACCGTCTCACTCCCGCCGCCGCCGCGAGTGGTAGCCACCGTCAGCGCCGTCGCAAACACGACCATCCAGACACTCGGCGTGTCCAGTGCCGCGACCTCACCTGTCCCTGCGGCCAGCTCTGCGATCCCGATGGAGTCAGCAAGCGGCGAACCACGACCGGACGCCGCGAATGTATCAGCGGTGGCCGATGTTCTCGCAGCCCCAGAAGTCGGGTCGCAGTCGACCTCGGGTGCCAGCAGGTTGGATGTCTGCAAGCCGGCCAGGGCCTGGCCCACCTCGGACGCACAAGACCATGCCCGCGTGTCGAGGGATGTGGGCGAAATGGTCGACGATGACGAAGATTGGAGCGATGTCCCCGATCCCGACGATGTCCCTGTTTTCGGTCGCCTCAGCCCGGTGACACCGCTGGCGCCGTGCGATCCCAAGGGCCACGCGCATGTCTGATAACAAAGATATCGCAGTCCTCGCGAAGAAGGTCTACGAGCTTTCGGTTCTGTCCCCCGTGGAGCTCGAAGCCCGCAAGTGGGAGGCGCTGCTGATCCTCAACGCGGTCTACAGCTCCGCGACGCCCGACGGGATCGACAAGGCCAACGCTGACAAGGAGGCCCGCTTCGGCGTCCAGATCAAGCAGGAGGGGATCCTGTCGATGATGCACCCCAAGTGGCACCTTCGTACCGACGACGGCAAGCCGCCGGCCGCCAGATTCGCCCTGGAGAGCGCCCTCTCAAACCCGTCCCGTGATCTCCGAGCGCGCCTGGCAACGCTTCAGTTCATCGCCCCCGCCGATCGCCCGCAGCTCGACGACCTCGCGCGCGCCCTGGTCGCCGACGCCTTCAACGGCGCAAAAGGTGAGGCGCGCGAGCAATACCTGGACGTCATGCATGCCCGCTCGAAGACATGGTCAAGCCAGCCGTGGCTGATCGTGATCCCATACGAGGGCAGCCCACCGGCGGTGATGACCTTGATCGATAACCAGGGCTCGACACACGACGGTGGTATATACGACGATCCCTCCGACGACACCGCATGGGACAAGCTCAGCTGGGCAAATGCAGTCCGCACCTGGAATGTCGATTTTCTGCGCGACAACCCTCTTGCCCAGCTCTACGTCACGGTGGACACCGCAGTCAACAAGGCGGTCGAGACCGCCGGCGAGGTGGCTGGGGGCGCCAACGAAGCCGCCAAGGGCATTGCCACGATCTTGAAGTGGGCCCCGTACGTCCTCGCCGGCATCGCCACCATCGGCCTGACCGCAGCGGTCCTCGCCGCGGCGAACACCGCTCCGCGACTGGCAGGGAGCGCACCATGAGCCGGGCGGTCGTTCTTACAAGCATCGCAGCAGGCGCGGCGCTCCTGGGCGTAGGGTACCTCGGCCGCCGCGCTGAACTCCGGGCGCCGCTGGCCTCCGGCGTCATCCCCATCATTACGCCGTATATCGACATCGAGGTCGCCGAGGGCGTGCTCTCCGTGATGGAGCGCCTACCGAATGACCGGGTGACCCTCGTGCTCCACACGCTCGGCGGCTGCGTCACCGCCTGCGTATTGATCGCCAACGCGCTCCGCCAATTCCGCGACTCGACCGCTGTCGTCCCCTACATGGCGATCTCCGGCGGCACCCTCATCGCCCTGAGCGCGACGCGCCTCGAGATGGGCGGGCGCGCCTCGCTATCGGCCGTCGATCCCCAGATCATGGGCCAGCGGCAGGTGTCGCACGGTTCGTTCGGGGTCGAATCCGGCCTCGGCGATCTGCAGACCATGCAGTTCAACCCCGAGCGGTTCGACGACAAATGGGTCCAGGGCTCGCTCACCGTCCAGGGCAAGATCGGCAACTTCGATATCACCTATGCCGGCGCCTATATGGACCGCAAGGTCACCGGCCAGTCCGACTATTCGGACTATTCCTATTTTTACGATGCGCTCGCCGGCTACGGCAATTATTTCTACGACAATGGCGGCAATCTGGTGAACCCCAACCAGTATATCAACTCGGACGACCATTTCACCAAGCAGTCGCACGAGCTCCGCTTCACCTCCCCGTCGGACAGCCGACTGCGCGTGGTCGGCGGCCTGTTTTACCAGCGCCAGACCCATCACATCGTCCAGAATTACATCATCGACAATATCGCCGATTCGATCACGGTTCCGACCACGGCGAGCAACATCTGGCTGACCAACCAGCTGCGCGTCGACCGCGATTATGCATTGTTCGGCGAAGTCGCGTTCGACATCCTCCCGACGCTGACGGTCACCGGCGGCGGCCGGTTGTACAAATTCGACAATTCACTGGTCGGCTTCTTCGGCTTCAAGAGCCCGGGCTACAGCTCGAACCCGATTTACAATTGCTCGTTCTTCGGCCCGCCGACGGTTGGCGGCCCGTGCAACAATGTCGACAAACGGACCAAGGCGACCGGCTTCGTCCATCGCCTCAACCTGACCTTCAAGCCAACCAACAATTTGTTATTCTACGCCACCTGGTCGCGCGGCTTCCGCCCGGGGGGGATCAACCGCCGCGGCAACTTGCCGCCGTATCAGCCCGATTATCTGATCAATTATGAAGCTGGCGCGAAGATCAGCTTCGGCCGCGGTTCGCACTTCAACCTCGCGGTGTACCAGGAAGATTGGAAGGCGGTTCAACTGTCCTTCCTCGGCGCCAACGGGCTGACCGAAATCCGCAATGCCGGCAACGCCCGGATCCGCGGGCTCGAGGCCGATCTGTTGCTCAAGCTGCAACCCGGCCTGACGTGGAGCACCGGCGCGTCGTACAATGACGCCAAGCTGCAGGGCTCATCCCGCGGCAATGC
>ENA-OFCF01000446-OFCF01000446.1-metagenomes-genome-assembly--contig:-NODE-446-length-18520-cov-8.353263_pt1 | contig 18520 bp, 13 predicted proteins | sample MGYA00153387_OFCF01 | MGnify analysis MGYA00153387
CCAGAATAAAACTGACCCGCCTTTATCCGAAACTTTAAAGGTTACAGGATACTAGTTTGCACTACAGTTTGATTTACCGCAAAAAAGGCAACAAGGCACGCAAAAAGCCTGGTGATATTTCTTGCGTTATATGCGCTTTTTTGCGGCTAACTGAATAAATTCTAATTCGATTGCAAGTCAGTAAAACCTCAAAACTCCCCTGCCACCGTCCCATCCGCCAGCACATCCACCTCCACCACATATTCCTCCAAAGTCACCGCATCCTCAAAATCCCGCTCGCCATCGATGAACTGTTAGAACCGATGAACTGTTGGAGTCGGGTCATTCATTCCATAAAATCTTATTTGTCGGAAAACCGTAGTCTTTGACCCAGGCCAGACGCGCCGAAGAAGATCACGCGCCGTCACCGACGGGTGATATCCCGTTCGAACAAGCATTTTGATGAGCCAGGTGAGCGGGATGGGGTCGTCTTCACCGGCAAGTAGCGCCACCACCGCATGCCGTAAACCGATCCGCGCCGGATGAACCCGCCCATCCGAATGATCGAGCCGCAGGACGGTAGACTTGGAAACATGCTCGCAGAATTCTTGTTGTTCGCCGGACGGAACATGATCTACGAGAAATTCGGATAAATTAACTCCACCAAACCAGAGTTCGGGATGAGATAACAGCTCTTCATGCCAATTTTCTAAACGAGATTCTTCACCTAAGGTGCGCGCCACCGCTTGCGGCGTATCTCTAAATATTGCCTCTAGTGCTGCCGCGATAAAAATCTTATTCTCATTTAACTCAAGCATTTGAAGCTGTTGAGTCCAATTTCCGATGCCGATCCAAGCATCCAGCAATCGCGCATAATCCCCGCTGAAGTATTCAAGTATCTCTGATACTTCGGTTAAAAACTTCATTTCGACCTGCCTGACTCGCTCTCTAGTTAAGCCGCTCTCTTCGGCGCTCGTTTCCAATGTCATTCGTTGCACCAAACGCCGGTCAAGCAAGGATCGTTCCAAGAGTGAAGGTTCTGCGGCTATCAACTTGAGAGCACTGCCCAACGAAAGGCCATTTCCAGATGGGTCAAGGGGAAGAAATGACGACGCGGTTTTGTGATCTTTCCTCCTCAGAGACTTGACGAACACCTCTATTCGGCGCACCGACATGGAACCCAAGTTTTGCTGTGCCTTGAAACCTTCCAAACCAAGAGTCTCCCATACATTCAGAAGTTCTCCGATTCCGGTAAGTCCTTGCTTATCGCAGTAATTTATAATCCTAACTGGCAAGCGGGTTAGTCGGCATGGGTAATCCGATGGAATGCCCCAATCAACGAGAGTCTCATGTGGATCGAAGCCAATCGCGGCGGAAGTGAAATTGGAGGTCTCCGCTCCCAGTATCGAATCCAAAGCGAGTTCGACAATCTCGCAAAGGTGGTCGATTTTTTGGAACCCCAAACTGCGCCGCGCCATTAGATCGATTCCTTCAAAATCGAGAAAATTCGCCAGTGGCTCGTCCCCCCGTGCGCGATACCATTCGAGTCCCGAGAGAGAAGCCAGTGTTCCAATGCCAATATTCCCACAATCCATCTGGCGCGCTCGGACGATGATTTTGTCCCAGCGCATGGCGAGTTCTGCTTTCCGCTGTTTCAACTTTCTTGCGTAAGAGCGGTGGCGAGTTTGACGGATTTTATCCTTCCGGCTCATTTCAGTTCATCCTGTTTATGGCGTAAACCCTTTGGTGCAGGATGCGTCCAAAATTGTCAGCATCGCTTCGCATTCTGGAACATTTGGCTTCTTTCCACGTTCTAGTTTTCGGCAGAAATTGAGGCACATGGTATGCTGCCATTCCTCGATATGCCCAGTCGTGTTGCCCCATTCCGCTAGATCCTTCCACACCGATGGTCGCAGTTTTTCAATTTCTCGGAAAAGTTCCGCCCGCGATCCACGTCGCACAGCGGCGGTCGGCTTGACACCCTTTTGCTCCTCACCCCCATTGACACGCACTCTTTTGATCAAGCAGCACGACAAATCCGGGATTTTAATCTTTGCTTCGCGGAATCCCGTCCAGCATTCTTCCTTCTTGGCCCACTCGGTGACGTTGCGTCCGCCAGCGGTTTTTGTGAGATATTGGAATGCGTGTTTCGCGATTAACGCCAGAGCTTGATCCAGTTCCCCTGCGAAACCCTGCTTGTTCCAGATGGCATCAAGATCTAAGCGCCCGCCAGTTTCGCGCGAGAGCCACGCAATGGCATACGCGACCACGTTCGCCCGGTATCCCCCAAGCTTCAAAGCAGCGACTGTTTTCTCCGTACGCCGCCACAAAATGGCTTTGGATACCAACTCTTTGAAAAATCGCCCGTCTGGCTCCGCTAGTCCCGCTTTGTTTCTGCGTAGCGTCCAATCCACGAAATTTTTCTCTGCTCCCTTGCTAACCTCGTGGGGCATTTGACTCCAGACATGCTCGTATTTCGCCACATCGGTCTTGGTAAATTTCTGAGTCATTGGATGCTCCACCAGCCAAGCCTTCTGGCGTGTGGGCGTGCCTTGTCTTGCCTTGTCGTCCAGATGCGAACCTCTTGCCCGTTCGTAATACCAACGCGTCGGCCTCGACATCCCGTCAGCCGCCGGTGCCCAGATGGTCCGCGAGAGAGCCTCCAGCTTCTGGTGGAACACATCGTTCGCCGAGAAGTCAGCGGTGTTTACCTTGTTCTGGCTGTTAGCATACAGCGAAATCAGTGGCACGAATTCAGCCACCTGTCCGGCTTGGTGAACAACCGTCACTTTCACTTGGACGGTCACGTTGGAAATGTCCGCCTTTTCCTTGCGCACGGCGTGATAGATCGAAGCCGTCGTTTGCCCGCCATTCACAATTTGGAAGTCCCGCAACTGCTCCAGCCGTGCCGTGCCTTTACCCGATACGACTACCGACTCCGCCGTCGCGGAAATCCCATTGTTATAGGCGAGGAATCGCTGCGGTGCCTCACGAATCGTTGTTTGAATTCCCTTGTTCACTTTTCCCCGCGCTTGCAAATAGGAGCGCACGTTCTTCTCTAGCAACCTCGGCCCGTAGTCACCGTAGATCCGGGCAAGGAGCGATGCCGGAAAAAACGCCAGATAAGCGGTATATTCCCCGGTCCCGTCGTCCTGCGCCAAACACGGAATCCCGCCACCGTAGTCACGGACTAGATCGATCTCGATCGTCTCACGTTCCACCCCGTCGTTCACAAGCCGCCGGAGTTTTTCCAAGTCCCACAAATAATGCTTTACCCGGATTCCTCCGATCTCCCGGTCGCTTTCGTCGGATTGTTTCACCACTCCGTTGGTCAGCAGGAAAATCCTCGCAGTTTCGAGGCCCTGCCGATGGGCCAGAATTTTTCGCACCGATTCGTACGGCGGCGCACTCTCCTCCATCTGATCAAGTCGCCCGCCGAATGCCGTCAGAGCGCCTTCCAGGAAATTGCGGGCGAGCTGGAAATGTTCGGCCACTTGCGCTTTCGGCACTGCTTCACCACCACTCCCTGGGAAACGCAGGGAAACAAATAAATCAACCATCGGTGCACTCGCGCCACTTTCTTCTCCCTGTGAATGGATGTGCCACGCGTTGATCTTGTAAGCAGGAGCGTTCCGCCGTCCAGGTTTCCGCGCATATCCCAGCTCCCACGAGTCGATCTGATTTGCCCGCGCTAGATATTCCAACATCACCTCCGTGAAGTCGTCCTCTGGGCCTTCACTATCTTTGTCGCCCGCATAACGCGCTTTTACCTCTTCATCTAGATGGGCAGCCAGTTCGTTCAATTCCATGTTCTTAGTTCTTTCGTTTGTGATTCTACAAAGATTCCAGTGCGTCTCGGATGACATCGGCCTTGACCGCATAAGGCTCAGCCGCATCGAGGCTCAAGTCGTATGCCAGCCCGCCGACGCCCTGTGGCAACACGGGCGGAGTTAGCCTTGGAAATCCCTCGACCACTCTGAAAAACTCTAATTCTCGAAGGAAAAAACCCCGCGCTCTGTGTTTCTCTTGTTCCGCCTCCAGCCAACCCACATCAATCAATCCGTCCTCGAAAATTTCTGCTGCTGCGGTTCCGGCTACCGCTGTTCTTACCACCGCAATCCGTTGAGGCAGGGTTTCGCCCGCGCCATCCTGCTCATCCACCGCAACGTGCGCTAGGAAAAGGTTTTGCCACGGCGCGTTATGAAGTTGCTGCTCGCTGGAAATTCGCACCACCGCTGGCGAACGTGTTGCTCGGGTCTTTACCTCGATTGCTACCCCCGCAAGCTGGAAATCTTGAGGCGCACCCGCCGGACCGCGCCAAGAATTCACTGCGGCTTCGATGCCGGTGATCGGTGCTATCAGGTCTTCCAGAATCTTTAGCTCACCCCAGAGCCCGCGTCTTGCTTCATCGGAAAGCGAACGTCCCGTAGCTGCCATAAATCTTTGCCAGCGGGCAAGGGCCGAAAGCACCCTATGTGCTGCTTCTGCCTCCGAACCGCCGACAGCTCGTTTTGCAAGATCCTCTGCAAGTGCCGTGAAAACATCGCGCCCACGGCTATCGCGAAGCCTCACCATCAACGTCGCCGTTTCGCCATTCCCTCGGTCCAACACAAGCTCCAGCCCTCGACACTCCGGCCACGAGGCGCGGGGCGGTAGCACCGCAGCATTTGCTGAAAATAACAACACGCGTGTTCGCGACGGCCATTCCACACCAACCCGTAGTCGCTGATCACTGTCCGGTGTAGCTAATCTAGTCAGCATTCCTCCGCCAGATCCTGAAGGTGCAGCACCAGCCAGTTCCAATTCGATTTCTTCCCAAAGTTGCTCAATCTTCTTCATCGGGCGATTCCTCCAGTTCGTAGTTTTGAAGCTGCCCCTTGATCCAAGTCGGGGTGACTTTGTATTTGAGTCGCTTAGACATGTTAGACGCGGGAAAGCTGAGTGCTAAAGCAGGCACAAAACGAACATCATTTAGCCCCTCAACATCGGTGGTATCCAGTAGGTAAATAAGGATAAGCCCTCTGCTAACTGGGCGAAGTTCCCGGATCTCATCCCGAATCGCGCTAGCGCCTCGCCTACCACGAACTTCTCCCAAGGCAACGACAGCTTCAGCGACACTTCTTCCGATGCACGCTGTCACCGCGTCTTGTTGTTCACCGGGTCGTATCAGCGGCACGGGCGGTCCTCCTAGTCTCAATTCGAGCTTCGTTAACACCTCATCCAAGATCTCCCCGGTGAGTTCAATTTCATCAAGATCCAGAATCTCATGAGCGGGATCTTGAACGTTCGCTTTACTCAGGCTGTAATATTTTTGATCCGCAGAAACATCCGGACGCTTCACCAATTTAAGAGGAGAATCTGCTATATGGGCGACTTTTCGGCTGCCACTTGGAATTACGACGGTCCACTCGGCTAGCCCGCCATTCTCCTGCTGAGCCTCAATGAAACTTCGGAGTTCCGGCCCGAAATGGGTGCATTTCGGATGGGTGAACCCTGGACCACGAAAAGCGTCCAAGAGGCCTAACACGTCGTCACGCGTGGCCGTCCAACGCAGCCCGCCCCATTTGTCCGTGCGAAAGCAACCCAGGCTGCTGACCCAGCGTTCCACAAAGTCCGCTCGTTTTGTTTGAACCTGCGCGTCCCGCGAAAAGAAAGCGGTCTGAACAAGTCTCCCCGAAAAATTGACTTCCCGTGATTCCCCGTGGGCCATTTTGTTCAGTGCAGTCACTAGCATCCCATCTGGATGCTCTCTCACCCGAAGACCGTAGTCGGCGGGAGTCATTCGGGAATCTGCCATGAGTTCGAACTCTCGCTTCAGCTCCTCCTCAGCAAAGGCAACGTGGCTGAACCAATCTCGAAGTTCTTCTGTGGTGTAGAGTCGGCAAAGATCCAAGTAGCCGTCGCGGTATCCGAACCAGCGCCCCATCTGCATGAGCGTATCGTACATCCGTGTGGTTCTCAGGAAATAGCTTACGCTGAGTCCTTCGAGAGTCAGCCCCCGCGACAGCTTGTTTGCTCCGACAGCAATCACCGACAGGCCGTCCGGTTCGCGGTTGTAAGCCAATTCGTCAGTGCTCTCAGAGTGGATTTCCTTAACCGAAATTTTATCTGCCGCGACGGCCAGCTCGGCACTCACCTTTTCCCAAGTGAGGTCGCTTAGTCGCGTGTCATTCTCAAGCTCACGGATTTTTGTGGAGCTTCTGGTGAAATCCTCCTCCCAGAGCGCTTTCAACTGCTCCCAAACGGGATGGTTCTTTTCGTAATGTATCACCCGTCTCACTCGGTGAAACTCATCCTCCACAAGTTTTCTCACTTTTTGCTGAACTGCCGTCCGCCATGTCACATGCACCAGCATAGAATTGTGAACTTTCTTCTGCCCGCGCGCACGCCTAGCTGCACAAGCGAGCACAAACGCGAGGATAGCTTCCTTCAACGATGCAGGCAGTTCTCCAGGGTCGTGATCACCCTTGTGCTTAAGGGGAAAGGCCACCTCGTGGTCATCGATAGGGCGAAAAATCGGCAACGGTGCCGCACCCTCGATCCCTACAACAAGGTCGCGAGAATATCCGAACACCTTCGCGGGGCCGACATAGCGGGAACTCGGCCTTACGTTTACGATGAAGTCGCGCGGGAAAAGATCCTTTCCCTCCTCGTCTCTGTCGGCCTCTGGATTGATGAAAATGTTCGCGAACGGCGTGGCGGTATAGCCAATGTAGACGCTCTGCTCGAATCTCTGAAGGATGCGACGAATCTCTTTGTTGATCGTGGTGATATTCGTCTCGTCATCCTCAACGTTCGGCCGGTCCTTGGTGTTGATCGATGCGTTGTCCGCTTCATCGTCGATCATCAGTAGAGGTAATCCTGAAATAGGAGTCCCAGGAGCTTGATGACCCAGCTGACCGGATGCTACTTCGAGCCATTTGGAAATATTTTTAAGCGGACTCTTGTTTTTTTTCACAACCAAGATGATCGGCCCTCCCGACAAACTCGCAGTGACCGTCTGAGCCCCTGCGGTGAAGTCACCGTTAATCGAGCTATTCGTCAATGGCGTGATAGACGGAGGAAGGCCGAGTTCGGGCATAACAAGTTTACCAACCCCAATCCGATAGTCCTCGCGGTTCTGGTCCATGCGATGTTGGCTATCGAAACCGAGGATGCCTTCGTCGATTCTCTCTTGGGTCTGGGCACGGAGATTTTTGTGGATACCCGCGAGGACAATAACGATTTTGTAGCCCGCATCGAGCGCCTTGCTGATTACACCCACGTAGTTCGCGGTCTTGCCCGATTGAACGCTGCCTACCACCATACCGCGGACATCCCAAGGGCCAGTAGTGGAAGGATTCTGAATTCTATCGATGATCGAATCGGTCTGTTCGTCCACTGCGTCTAGATCGCGGTCACGAAGGTTCTTTTCTTGTTCCAGATATCGCCGGTATCTACGCCAAAAACGCATCGGTTCAATCTGTGGTTTCTTTTCGACCCACCACGGCTTCACGCGAAAGTTGGATAAAACAACGGGAGTTTCCGTCCAAACCGAAGCGGCATGTCCGAGTTCAGCCACCAGCGCATCGACATCCACTTGCAACCCAGGCTGCGTTGTCGCTGCCATAATAGCCGCAGCCTCGACCAGCTTTCGAATGGTCTCCGGTGTTCGTGAATTCTTCGACTGCAATGCACGGCTAGCAAAGTCGAGAGCCTCCTTTTCAGCTTCATTCAGGTCGATCATGGATAAGGAGGGTTCGCTTCTACTTCAGCAAGTAACGCTGGATGAGCGTTAAACGGCTCCCACCCGGCTAGTGCTGTCATCGAGTCAGTGTGTTCAAGCCCGCTGTCGCGTAAAGCATTCCAAGCTTGGAGCAGCATGACTTTGACCCCCGCTTGGTTGCTGACGACCGGCAGAGTTAGGGAAGGGTTTGCATATTCAGGACCGCCTGCTGCGATCAAAAGGGTGGGGAGAGTCTGCTCAACGAGTTTTAGCAGCGCATCCACCTCGCCTTTCTTATTCCCCGACACTGTCAGTGCCAGAACGAGTGGATGATCCCGATTGATCCGATACGAAGCATGCCCGTGCAGAATCACTTGCTCCCAGACGAACTTGAGGTCCCGAGGATTTTCTGAAGTCAAACGCGTGCCGCGAAAAGTATAAACACGTTTGGCGCGATCACGAGTGCGTTGGCCGATTCTGTGAAGTGACTCTCGGAGCATTTCTGGCGGAGTTGCCTTGCGTTTGGTCACGTCGATTTGCCACTCCTCGTCAGAGCTATTGGTAAGCGAAATCCGAATTCTTGCCAGCTTGTGGTGTTCATCCTTTCTCCACCCTCGGAACCCTAACCACGATCCCGCAACAAGCAGCCGATCCTGCCTGTAAATATAGAAGCCTTGGCGAGCAACCCAATCGCGCGAGTCGCCAGCCCAAGCCTTAGCGTCACCGTCGGGGAGCTTGGACTCATGCGGCATCACAAAAGGTTCGACCAGAATTTCACCTCCCGAACTATCTTTCAAATGATGTTCTTGTAGTATCTGAGTAGCTTCGCTTACGAAAAATGGATCAAGCGGTTTGACTGCGTGTTCGTTGACGAAAAGTCGCAGTCGTTCCCCTTGTAGTAAGCGATGAAAAATCAATGCGAGATGCCGTTCAACTTCTTCGCATTGGGAAATAAACAAGTCGCGGTTCTTGGCTAAGCCGTCGCAACTGGCACCGGGAATCCGATCAAGATCTTGCCACAAGACGCATGTGCCACTTTCGAGGTCGCTCAATCGGTTGAAGTAACGGTCGGTATCTTGGCGTGGAGCTAGCAGCACCTGCCACGCATCCGTTTTTGCCAAGTGATTTAGATCCCAACGCCGCAAAACCGGGCTTTGATTCGATTCTTTCGTGATTACAGACACACACCTGCTCTGTGAAAACGAAGCCGTTTTAAGGCCGAGTCCGAACCGTCCAAGGTCTGCCGCTTCTCTAGGATCACCAGGATGGCGGCTGCCAAGTCGCATAGCATTACGGAGCGTTACTTCGCTCATTCCTCGTCCATTGTCTGTTAAAACGATAGTCGATTGAGCCCTATCCCAACAGAAATTGATCCATATGTCCTGTGCTCCGGCGGAAATGCTGTTATCTACTAGATCCGCAATCGCGCTTCCCAAGTCGTATCCGAACGCACGCAACGATTCTACCAATGACGCGGCACGAGGTTCAATGATTTCGAAAGTCGCTTCTGGAGCCGTTTCAGTGTTTTGTTCCAGTGAAGAACTCATGACGCGTACATTTCACGACCCCTACGGACTTCATCTCCCAAGTGTGGATTCCGATAACAGGCCCCCGCCATTTGTGCGTCACAGCAGTAGAACTCATTTTCATCAAGTAAAGCGTTTTCGTAGCGTCTCCAAGCTTCTTTCGCAATGGGCTCCAAAATAACAGGCCATCCACTTTGCTCATAATATGGAATGCACAAGCGCGGATCAACTCGACTCACAGTCGGATAGTCTTTTGAATTTCTGATTTTATTAGTTCCGTGGTCCAGAGCGCTGTCTGGATGGAGTCCCATGTAAATGAATCCGATGGCAAACCACGCACGCTTGAAGTCGATAGTTTCAATTTTTCTGAGTGCACGCGAGTCCAGATCGAGCAAAGGAAGCAACCATGCAATGGCCTCTTTTTCGTCTTTCGGAAGCGGCTTGAGATCGAAGTCGATGATGTTTGTCATTTTGATGGAGTTCTTGATGTAGGCTTTGACTGCCAGTCCGACGGCCTCTCCTACCAAAGGCGGCACCGCGTTGCCGATCACACGAAATTGATGGGTGCGGGCAACTGGGAATTCGAACCAGTCCGGGAAACTCTGAATTCTTGCTGCTTCGCGTGGCGTCAGTGACCGATTTTGTGTCGGATGAATGAACATCAAACCATCTTTGGCGAGGTGGGCAACAATGGTAGAGCACGGACGTTTCCGGTGCTGCCGCGTGTAGCGGTCTTTAAATGTGGTTTTGTCGTAGGGGAATTCGAATTCGACACCTCGCCGTATGGCTTCTGCGGAATTTTCACCTTCTTTCAGCAACTTGAAGTCGCGCAGGTCTCGCTCGCTATGAGGACGGGCACGGTGTGCTGTAAGTTTCGCCGCCTTTTTCACTTCAAGAACTTCGAATAGATATCCCGATTGCATTGAATTGAGCATCTTGAAGCGATGTGCGATATCATAGTCACATTCCTCTTCCCCGGCACCTGCTTTCAATATTTGCAGATCACCGATAGCATCCCAAAGGGAGGCTCCGATTACTGCTCGCTTTGCGGGTTTCAGTTCTGATTTGAAATAAGTTGGAGAATCCTCGCGAGTGCCAATGAAGAGTTGTCGTCTTCGTTTTTGCGGCACACCAAGATCGACACAATCCTCAATCTGGGCATGCACGCGGTAGCCGAGAGCTCGGGCTTCTGACTGGACTTTTGAGAAGTAGAGACCTCCAGAGGCGGACCTAATTCCCAGAACGTTCTCCATCACGAACACCTTCGGCTTGAAGTGGCCGACATAGCGGAGGAACTCTTTATAAAGATGCCGTCTGGGGTCTTCCTTAAGTCGCTCCCCATGATTCGCGCCGTCCACCTGTCTAGCGGTGCTAAATCCTTGGCATGGCGGCCCGCCGACGATTAGGTCAATATTCGAGGCTCCAATCATGGATTCCAATTCCGCTGGGGAGAACTGGGTGAGATCTTTTTCAAGAATGTGGGGGATGTCTTTGAAATTGGCACGAAAGACCTCGATAGCTTCGTGATTGAAGTCGATGGCCGCCAGTCCTTTAAGGCCGGCGCGCTTGAGACCGAGAGAAAAACCACCGCATCCACAGAAAAGATCAAGGAATGTTAGCGGGGTTTTCATCGATACACAGGAACTGCAGCATTGATAGTTGATGAGATTTGAGAATCCAAGCGCATTTTCAAGACAATTTACTCGACTGGTCTCCCGCACCGCCAACCTATTTCTATCCAGATGGACAGTCTGATTTTGGGAAATGAGTTTCAAGAGTCCAGCTTGAAGGCTCAAGCAAGATACGGCGGGACCGGGGGCAGCCCGGCGAACGGCTAGGCGCGAGACGTGCCAAGTCACCAAGCAAACTTCTACCGCCCCAAAGGCCTGCTCAATTGGCGCGGTATCGCCAAGCTGAACCTCAATTTTTACAACGACTGACCGGAGAGCCTGCGGCGGTGTCCATGCTCAGAATAGACCCACCGCAAAAATTGGAGCTTATTTCCCAGAGTCGATAATGACGGTGGTATCACCCGGCAGACAACGCGTGGTGGGTTTCATCGTCATCGGGTCAATCGGTGTATCAACGTGGTAACATCCGGTAAGAAGGGCGAGAGCAAGGACTGGAATAATCAGCAAGATTTTCATGATTTTTTGTGGGTGCGGGTGCTTTATAAGGGTTTGCGGAAAAAACTCCAGAAAACTCTTTGATCGAGACGCGCAAGCTGCTGGATTTTGCGAGAAATCGCCAACATCCCGGGAGCGTTTTGATTTCCCGCGCAAATGATGCACCATTTCGCTTGCCACGTCCCGAGGCAAGCCCCACAAAAGCGCCCGCTTTGCCGGGTAGCGGGACGGAGTCCGTCGCGCTTCACCGGTCGGGCGGACTCACCACCCTATTTCCAATAACAATGGACAGCATCTCATCTCGCATCGCCAAGGTATCCCCATCTCTCACACTGGCCGTCACCGCCCAGACAAAAGCCATGATCGCCAAAGGCGAGGAAATTTACGCACTCGCTGGCGGCGAACCTGAAGTGGACACCCCGGATTTCATCAAAGAAGCCGCCATCCAAGCACTCCGCGACGGACGCACGAAATACACGCCCGCTGGCGGTATCCCAGAACTCCGCGAGGCGCTCTCTGCAAAACTTTTGCTCGATAACCAACTCACCTACGCGCCCAACCAAATCTGTGTGACTGGCGGCGCAAAAATGGCTTGTTTTAACGCCATCCTCGCCGTGATCGAAGAAGGCGATGAAGTCATTATCCCCGCGCCATTCTGGGTTTCCTATCCGGAAATGGTGCGCCTCGCTGGCGGCATCCCTGTGATCGTGGACACCAAGGAATCCACCGGTTGGAAAATGACTCCCGAGCAATTCGAGGACGCCATGACCCCAGCTACCAAAATGGTCATCATCAACTCTCCCGGGAATCCGACCGGCGCAGTTTACACCGCCGATGAACTCCGCGCCTTGGGCGACATCGCCTTGGAAGAAGACATCATCATTCTTTCTGACGAAATCTACGAAAAGTTAGTTTACGGTGAGGCCAAGCACGTCTCGATCGCTTCGTTGAGCGATGAACTCTACAACCTAACCATCACCGTCAATGGTTTTTCCAAAGCCTATTCAATGACCGGCTGGCGCCTCGGCTACACCGCCGCACCCAAAGCAATGGCCGACGCCATCGATAAGATCCAAAACCACACGATTTCTAACGCAAACACATTTTCTCAATACGGCGCACTCGCTGCCTTGCAAGGCGACCAATCATTTATCGAGGATCTGCGCTGCGAATACGACGTCAAGCGCCAGTTCGTCTTCTCTCGCCTCAAGGCAATCCAGAATGTCCGCGTGGTCGAGCCACACGGCGCCTTCTACTTTTTCGTTTACACCGGCAACACTGGTCTGAAGTCGATGAATCTCTGCGACAAACTGCTTTCCCGCTACAAAGTGGCGGCCGTTCCTGGCATCGCATTCGGTTACGACGAAGGCATTCGCCTGAGCTATTGCACCACGTTGGACGTGCTCAACGAAGGCCTCACTCGCTTCGAACAGTTTTGTCGCGAGCATTGAGTTCGCTGATAGACCATTCATCTTCCAAGCCGCCGCCGGGTTTTACTAGCGGCGGCTTATTGCCATTAAACTAGAAAGCAAAATAGCTTGTTAGTCTAAAATACGTATTTCATCCGCTTGCAGGAGATTTTCGATGCCTGCGGGTGTGCTGAGTTGAAGTTCGCCGCCGGGGGCGATGCCGTGAACCGTGCCGAAACGCATTCCCAGTGAAGTGATGAGTGAAACGCGTTGTCCTGTCAGAACGCAACGTTCTTGAACCGATTCTATCAGATAATCAAAACCTACGCCGATCTGTTGATGTCGAATCGCGAAACGCCGGATGATCGCGCCTAACACATCAGCACGTGAAATTTCCTGCCTTATTTCGGTTTTGATGGAAGTGGCGATTTCTTCGATTTCCGGTGAAAACTCGGTAGTGTTGACGTTCAAGCCAATGCCAATCACAGCGAAATCCGCGCCCGCTTCGACGAGTATGCCTGCAACTTTCCGGCGGCGAATCCAGACGTCGTTAGGCCACTTGATGCCTGCCGCAGGACCGAACGACTCGACTGCCTCCGCAACGGCGAGTCCGGTAGCCAATGCGAGCCGCGGCCACAGCGCCTTGGATTCTTGTGGCCGGATGAGAATGGAAAATGCTAACGATTCGCCTGCCGGGGAAAACCACGCCGCACCGCGCCGCCCGCGCCCGGCAGTTTGATTCAGCGCGAGCAAAACCAATCCACCCGGCGCGCCGCCCTCCGCTAGTGCACGCACCTCGTCGTTGGTCGAACCTGCCTCATCTCTAACCATCAAACGGAACCCATCTGGAAACGCCGCCGCAGTGTTGGTAAAGTCATCGGTCATGTTCGTTAAACTGGGATGAAATCCAGACCGATATCCAGTGCCGGAGCCGAATGAGTGAGCGCTCCCACCGAGATGAAATCTACCCCGGTCTCTGCGATCGCACGCACTGTTTTGAGCGTCACACCGCCGCTAGCTTCGAGCGCAGGAGTGACACGCACGCCTCGCATCGCAACAGCTTCCCGCAGATCATCCAATGTCATGTTATCTAGCAGAATGTGATCAACTCCATCCATTTTGAGAAAACTGCAAACCTGATCCAAATGGTCAGCTTCTAACTCCACCTCGACCTCTGGTTTATCAGCCTTGAGACACAGAATGGCCGCCTGAATCGCCTCCATCCCGCCCTCTGCCACCAGATGGTTGTCCTTGATCATCGCACGATCATAGAGACCCATGCGATGATTCAACCCGCCGCCATGCACGACCGCTTGTTTTTCTAAAAACCGATAGCCTGGAGTGGTCTTGCGAGTGTCTAAAATATGGGCAGTGCTGCCTTTGATCGCATCGACATAACGCGCGGTGAGCGTGGCCACACCGCTGAGTCGTTGCAGAAAATTCAGCGCAACGCGTTCTGCGGTTAGAATTGAGCGGGCCTTGCCTTCAATGCGCAGCAATAACGCACCATCACTCACGCGGCTGCCATCCGGAATCAGAATCTCAACATTCAAATCAGGATCCACTTTGTGAAAAACCTCTAACGCTAAGCCAACACCAGAGACCACGCCCGCCGCCCGCGCCACGACAAATGCCCGAGCTATGCGCTCATGTGGAATGAAGTAGAGCGAGGTGACATCACCGCCGCCGATGTCTTCTGCTAGAGCTAGATCAATCAAAGTGCTGGAAAAATCGTTCATCTGCGCGAAGTGGAATCTCTCCTTGGACTCCTGTCAACTGGATGCGGGGCTCCCGCACCGGAGCGCCCATCATTTCTCATCCGCTGTGGGCTGGCGTTTTGGAGTCACGAAGGTCTCGCTGCCGCGCGGCTTCATCCACAGGCTTTGGTAAAATGCATTGCCTGCCTTGTCTTCGAAAACTTGCACGTTCGTCCGTTGAAAACCGAAGCGCTGCATCTTGATATCCATCTGATAGAACTCATCCGGAGTCATGCCCCAGAACGAAGCCCACTCGCTGAATTTTTCTTTAGGGAACGCTTGGCTAACATAGCGGTATTCATGGAAGCCACCATTGCTGCGTCCTTCAGCATAAACGAAAAACGTGCCTTCCGCGCGTTTGTCGTAGGCGATCTGCACATCAGCTTTGCTCATCCATGCGGAGAATTCCGTATCTGCATATCTACCCTCTTTTTCGCTAGAATATCCAGCTCCTGATGCCTTACTGGAGTCTCTCTGCTCACCACAGGAAAGGGAAAGCCCGCCCAACGCTATAACCATCATCCATTTGAAATTTTTCATCCACGATTTCCAACCGATTCCGCGCCCTTGCGCAAGAAAAAAACCATACGAAAAAGACCTAAAAAACTCGGCCTCATATTTTGGGGTCGGTCCCCGCAGTGGCACATTATTTCAAGATCACTGAGACTTTTCCGCTATAATCTTTTTCAAGAGCATCCGCTTTTCTGCTCACTCACATCTCTCTTGTCTTGTCCACCAGCGACAGCAGTCGATCACGAAACGTTTCCACCCCGAGATACCAACGCTGGCGCAACGCTTCCTGCGACGCGGAATCAATGTTGCCGCCGTCGTTCGCTGCCCGCGCTTCTAGCCAAGCCACATAAGCACGCCAGCCACAACTCGCGCAAGTCTCTCCTAACCGGCCCAGAAAAATCAAGTGGTCGTCATCGGTCTCAAACACCTTTTTCCCACCGTCACCACGAGCCATGACGTGATAGAGCGCACCGGGATACTGGAAACGTCGTGGTCTTGCCATACCCCCAACAAATCACGAATCGACCTAACGGCCAATGATTTTGTTTCACTGCGGGGACTGACCCTAAAAGATGTGGTGAAATTGCTGCCGTTACGCCAGCTTACCCACACTATTCCCAATTGTCCCTTATTTTTCTGCCCCTTGTTCACGCGATAAAGATTTTCTATAAACCACAAAGCCGCAAAACTTTTCTCCTATGTAATATATTTTAATTTTGTGATACACATCAAAAGCGCGGGTAAAATCAACAACCGTAGCATTGCCATCATGTTTCACACTCGGCATATCCATGTAGGGCTCCACAAATACTCTAATCGCTGAATCTGGGTCCTTGGACATGAAAATTTCATAAGGAATATAAATGCCAGACTCTTTCAGAAATTGACCGAAATAGACCAGTGCATCCGAATCCAGTCGGATCCCATTATCGCTAGCATCTTTTATATCCTCATAGACACCTCCCAAGCAAACAGCGCTTATCAAGTTGTTTTGCACCACTATCAATAGAGGCATTATTTCGCTTTCATAAAACCCATCAGAATCAGTAAATATTGATTCGATTCTTTCCTTGTAAACCGAGTCCCTTAAACGATTCAACCCAAGATGGCTTTCCATTGAATGGAAAGTGAGGGAATTAATACTAAGCCCAGGCAGTTCTAAAATACTCGTGATGCCATTCTTAGCTTTGCCTTCCACAGTTTCTGCCGTTTTCCTTTTTTCGCAACTCCCAGATGTAGCCAAAAAAAATACAACAAGCAGCTTGAGCATGGTATCCATTATCATAGTATGTAGGATTTTTGACGTGTTAACGACAAGGTCCACATCATCCTCGTCACTTTCTAGGCTTACTCCCCCATTCGGGAGTTTTGTGAACCGTTTTGTCACCCTTACAGAAATCCCACGAAACTTTCATGGTATACGTTTTGGTGTTGTTTCCTTCGTCTATCCCACCCACGGGGTTATGCCACTTGTGGTTCCATTCATTTGCGTAATTTGATACACTTTGGTCCCTTTCATCCCCGCTCAGCGGGCCACGGCTTCCCTCCAGTCCCTCTTTAGGATCCACCCCCCAAACGTGTTGAACCGTCCATGTGATTGTGAGTTTGCCAACGGAACAATCTTTAAGGTTTTCCCCAGACGCTCCTACTGCCGTGTTTACAAACACTGTGTAGATGTCATTCACCCCATTTTTTCGAATATTAGGGGCGGAGTAATTAGGACCATATCCAGTTGTGACAGTTCCGACTCCATCTGTTCCGGTAAACGAGTTTGCCATGGAGGTTCCATCACATTTTTCCAGTTTATCAACAGTCACGCTATGCGATTCTGTGACGTAACCACTATCCTCAGATTGTTTGTTATCGGGAACCAACCAGGCTCCGATCCAAAGATTATTCCCGACTATATGCCCGCCTTGTGTAGGCGTCGCCCACATTGGGCTCCACTTGACCTCTCTCCCCAAATAATCCCACTTCCCAATCCCATCATTCCCCACAAACCCATACAGATTCACACCTCCCCTTTCCCCTATCGGATCTCTTGATGGCCATCTTCCAGTGAGCGGATCGTAATAACGATAACCATAGTAGTAAAGCCCGGTTTCCGTATCCAATGGCTTGGTGCTGAACTTGTAGTTGAACTGCCCTGAGCTGTCCGTATTCACCACCGTGTTGCCGAAGGGATCATACTCGAAGTGGGCGGCTATTGCCCCAGCAGCGGAGAGATACTCACTGACGTTGCCGTTGCCGTCATACGTTGGATAGATCGGAGATTGGGGAGCGGAGAAGTGAGATTCGGCTAACAAGCCACCGACTCCGCCTGCGCCTTGGAGGGTGCCGCTGAGGTCGAGGCCCCAGAGGCGATTTTTGGATAACACGGGCGAGCCGCCCGTGCCACTTTTGGTGTATTCAGTGATGCAGTTCCAGCCGTCGTAGAGGTAGAGGGTGCTGGCCATGCCTACGGTTTTGGCGATGCGGCGGGATTGAGCATCGTATTGGTAAGTGGTGGAAACGCCGTTTACGGTGGATGAGATCAGGCGGTTTTCGGCGTCCCACACTAAAGAGCTGTTGGAGTTTGGGGCGGCTGGGAGTGGATAAGCGGTGGCGTTGCCGTCTAAGTCATACACCGGACTAAGAGTGGGCGAGCCGCCCACGCTCCTTGAGGTGTATTGGTTGAGCGCGTTAGCGGCGTAGTTGTTGCTAACGGGTAAAACAAGGCTGTCTGCGCTCTTCTGCCGGTTGCCGATGCTGTCGTATTGATAGGCGCGGTCGCTGGTGTTGATCGAACTATCCGCGCTGGTGACTTGGCCTAACGAATCGTAACCCCAATCGATGTTGCGGACCGCCGCAAATGCGGTCCCTGCCTGAGTTACATTGGTGCGCTGGCCGATGGCATTCACAATGTAGTCATACTGCGAAATCACCGTGGTGCCAACTTTGTTTTGCTTGGCTGCTAAAACATCGCGATTGGGTTCCCAAGTGTTGTGGACGGTGTGAACAGCTCCTGCGGTGGCGGTGATGCTGGAAACGAGGTTCGAGTTTGGTAGGTAGTTATAGGTGAAGGTGTCGGAAGGAAAGGGTGTCCCTACTATCGTGGTGAGGCGTCCATCGCTCGCGGAATAGTCATACATAACAGAAAATTCAATGCCGACGGAATACGGGACGGGCCTATATTCGACTTGCAGACCGTCAGCACGAAGTAGACCATCATGAGAGCGCCAGAGTACTCGCTCAAATTCATAGCTACCATTTTGATCCATATCGTATTTCACGCGTTCTGAGGCCAAGGCACGATTCACATCACTGTAACTATACGTCGTTTGCGATTGGTTCGTCTGGGTCACGATCGATTGGCGGCCTAGGGCATCGTAGGTGATGGTGACGTCCGGCGTGCTGTCGCTGTAGTTGGTGCTGGTCATCATACCGTGCGTGTAGCCATAGATGGTGACAACCCCACGCGCCCATGTCCGGCTGCCAAGGCGACCCGCAGAAGTATAACTATAAT
>ENA-OFCF01000447-OFCF01000447.1-metagenomes-genome-assembly--contig:-NODE-447-length-18508-cov-4.320544_pt1 | contig 18508 bp, 11 predicted proteins | sample MGYA00153387_OFCF01 | MGnify analysis MGYA00153387
CTTTTAAGCTTTCCAAGGAATCCGGCATTGTATTGATCAGTTCCTCCATCTGTGCATTTGTAAAAATATAGTACGCTTTGACACCTTCTTCTTTGCTTTTCATCATTCGATATGCCTTGATTTCCTGGTATATCGATGACTCTTCAGCTTGCTCTTTTTTAGGTGGAATCGGTTCTTTGGATTGCTCCGTATCAATCCCGTATTTCGAAGTCTAGACTTTTCTCTTTGGTTGGTGATATCTTAGGAAAGACTCCGCCAAATCATACATATATTTGTCATTGTTTGGTTCATTATCACTTAATGCATTCAACTTTTTAATCTGTGCGATGAGCTGATCGTTTCGAATGATCTGGTCACGAATTCCCTTATTGGCCTTATTGAAGTTGAGTACAGTTTTTTCATTGGCCAACACAATGATTGACTTATAGTTTTCCTCGAAATGCTTTTCGAACATCATTTTAAGGAGAATATTCCCCTTATCTTCTTTTCGGATAGCTTTGATGATCTCAAGATGCCTTCTATTCTGTGTAATGGGACTATATATCCCTTCGCATCTTTTCTTGCCGCCAAACTCCAAAGTTCGGATGAAGTCACCCGTATTAATGACTTCAATGTTGCCAAATAAGTTCTTGCACTCAATAACAAAGACTAATTTTCGCGTGATGACAACAAAGTCAATTTGCGCGGTCTGATCTTCATACCCGAGCTGCAAATCTCTCAGCACAAGCATTGGCATGAAGCTATTCATCAGTTCGAAGACAACATTCTCTTCTCCCTGGTTTCCATATTGCAAGAGGCGCATATCCTGAAAGATGAGCTTCTTGGTTTCTTCGCAAGCCTGTTCATGCAACCTATTGAGATCTTCCAGTTGGTTCTTCATCTCAAATGAATCCTTATACAAAACAGGTCCACTCAATTTTTTAAAAAATCCCATTTCTCACCTCATATTCAAATATTAATTATATTATATTAAAGATAGTTAATTTATACAATAAGTAATATTTTTATTATTTACTTGTATGATAGTATACTTTTATTTTAAGAGATGATTTATGAACTCTGATTCCAGACTCTCAGAAGGATGATGCTCCTTCTGTATAATGAATAGGGTATGGAGAATAAAGCCAGCTTTCATTTTATTTGACCCGAATATATTTCATGATATAATAAAAAAAACGGTAAAGTGAGGATGCGTCATGACCAATTATCGTATATATAAAATGAGTTTTGCCAGTGTCTATCCCCTTTATGTGGCGAAGGCTGAGAAAAAAGGACGGACGAAAACAGAAGTTGATGAAATCATCCTTTGGTTGACAGGATATAGCCAGGAGGAGTTTGAAGTGCAGCTGGAAAATCAGACTGACTTTGAGACCTTCTTTGCGGAAGCCCCACAACTGAATCCTTCGCGGGAATTAATCAAAGGTCTGATCTGCGGTATCCGAGTGGAAGACATCGAAGAACCCCTGATGAAGGAAATACGCTATTTGGATAAGTTGATCGATGAGTTAGCCAAGGGAAAAACGATGGAAAAGATTTTACGGAAATCATAATTTCAAGCACAAAAACACTGATCTTATATTTAAATATATAGAATCAGTGTTTCTTTATTGAATCATCAGTCATCTTGAAAGTTCAGGCAAAGAGTATAGCAATTAAATATTCTAAAACCATCTTGCCAAACAGGGAGGATTTCAGTGCTGATATTACGGATACAATGGTTCGGTGAAATATGGAAGTCCAAGAGTGAACAGAATAGCAAACTTGAGCGGATTAAATAAAAATCGCTTGTATCCTTAGTTAAAAGCACATGTGTTAACGTTCGGTGAAAATTGATAAGGATATACGTTCGAATGTTAATTCATTTAGATTCTGTTGAATCTTGAAAAATAAAGGAAGAAAATGAAATTACATAAAAGAATTTTTGTGGTGATTGTTAAATTTTTAATAAACTCAAAACATATTCGGAACATAGTAATTGATTTCTAAAATTGATCACAAATTTGTATGACTTGAATATGAAGACATTTTCTTCTAGTATGATTGCTTTTTTCAGTCAGGAGCAAACAGCATAACCCGCCGTTGTTGGTCGGTTCTCTTTTGGGGCGAAAGCAAATTTAAGATCATGCAAAGAGGAGATTAAAAATGATAAACTATCAGAAATCCGCTAAAATCGTAGGGATATTGTTTATCGTTGGGACGGTATCGGGTATGTTGAGCCTGAACATGACATCCATTCTGAATTCTCCGGATTACCTGGTCAAATTTACAGAAAATAAAACCAGCGTAATTTTAGGTGTGCTGTCCGTACTGTCAATGGGCATCTCACTTTCGATGATGTCCGTCGTATTATTCCCCATCCTCAAAAAATATAGTGAGTCATTAGCCATCGGAGCCGTTATCTTTAGAGGTGTTCTTGAGCTGGCAAGCTACCTCGGCATAGCGACCAGCTGGCTCCTCTTACTGTCACTTGGCGAAAGGTATGTAGAGGCAGGAAGTCCTGCGTCATCAGAGTATCTTTTGATTGGCGACACCCTTAAGGATTTAGAATTTGTAAGCGGCAGCATGGCACTGGGCGCTATCGTATTTAGTATCGGTGCCATGATCATTTATTATGTATTTCTCAAGACAAAACTCATTCCCACTTGGTTATCCCTCTGGGGACTGGTTGGAGCCATCTTATATTTCGCAACACCAATCCTCATGATGTTTGGCTTTGATTTTGAATTTCTGGAGTATATTCTAGGCGTACAGGAAATGATCATGGCGCTCTGGCTTATCGTAAAAGGATTCAATAAATCAGCAGCCAGTTCCCTGATGGCAAACACAAATTAAAAAAGATGCCAGTTGCCCTTTATCTCTGGTTCCATAAGGAACGACCAAACCAATTTTGATGCTGCCGATGATGACAGCAGAATTCTCGTTTATGTTTTCCTTATTGTTTCGAAGAATAGATGACTCTAGACTAGTGAAGTAAAATTATATTTTAATAAGGACCCGAAAGAAGACAATTAATAGAAGCCCTTGAGTTGAAAATTAATACTCAAAGGCTTTTATTAGTTAATTACACTGCATTCCCCGTATTATTCTCTGAAAGTTAAATTACCTTCTTACGGAAGAAGGGTGCCCCTAGAGGCACCCTTCTCTTGAACATTATATGGTTTTCTTTCTCCTGCGATCTACAAGGATGAGCCCAATGCCACCCAGAACAGCAAATGTTCCCAGGAGCAGAATCAGCGCAACATCACCTGATGTTCCTGCTTTTGGTAGAATGCCTGTCTTCACGAGATCCTCAGCAGATACGATGTAGTCACTGCTGTATTTCAGCGTAAGCTCCACATATCCTTCTGCATCCACCTTCAGCTTCTTCTCCACCAGTTCAGCCTGACCAGAGGTCTCATTGTAGTAGTAGAGATAGAGACTCTTCTGATCTTTTTCAGCCAGCCAGCTGTCGATGAGCTTCACCTTGACTGTTGCCATGCCCGGTAGTACTCCATTATCCGCAAAGGTGATGATGAGTACATCACCATTTTTCAGCAGCTTGGCGATGGCATCTCTGTTTTTCGTCTTTGCATCTTTTAACCTTGCTACAGTTACTGTCAGATCCACGTCTTTGATTTCCTTGATCTGATTCCCCTTGAAGGTCCACGTGGCATTTTCGGTTTCGAAGACCAGTGTGATATTGGTTCCCTTGAGGGCTTCGAAAACAGATGCATCCACAATCGGATTCTCTCTTGCATCCACCACGATGGTTGCATTCTTTGGACTTGCTTCGATGGCTGCGATAATGTCCTTCGCAATGTTTGTGAGCGGTGCGGGTTCTTCTGGTTCTTCCCCTGGCTCTTCACCTGGTTCTTCACCGGCAGTTCCCTCCACCAGGATGACAGTTGCACCATCCTGGGTAGCAGGCAGATTGAAACTGACCGTCAGGTCCTCTCCAACTGCATATTCTGTACCGCTGTAGATATCCAGCACCTTGGCACCCGCTGTAAACGGAACGCTTACTGTGACTGCCTTTGCCTGTCTATCTGTATTGATGGCCACCACAACTGATTCTCCATCATAGCTTCTGCCAAATACAATGTATTTTTCAGCATCTCCGCCGCCAAGTTTTGTTCTTGTCCCCTTGGCAAACACCTTGGAGTAGTCTGCTCTTGCGTTCAGCAGTTTCTGATAATGATCATGGACTGCTTTGTAGGTAGGGTCTTCCAGTCTTTCCCATGGCATGTCATATCGGTTTTCACCGAAGTTGCCATCAGCCTTGTCCATGTTCTGGGCGGCTTTGCCGCTGGCCCCTAATTCTTCCCCATAATAGATCACGGGTTGTCCCTTGGCGGTCATCTGAAGTGCGACAGCAGCATTTAGCTTCGCCAGTTTTTCCGCTTCGGTTCCTGTTAGTCTTGTCAGGAATCCGTCCTCATCATGGCTGGATAAGAAGAGTCCCAGGGTCTTGGTATTGTCGATCTGGTCATTGATTTCCTGTAGATAGGTTTCCACTCCGTCAATCTCTCCGTTTACAAAGTTCACGGCAGAATATTTGAAGGAGAAATCCAGTACGGAATCCAGCTGACCGGTGCCCAGATGTCCGCCATCATTGTTGATGGATGCGCCATAGGCTTCTCCGATGGACTTGAATTTCGGGTCGATTTCCGTCACTGCATTCTTCAATGCCTTCAGTGTCGTAGGTTCCACATTGTTTACCGTATCGATTCTGAAGTAATCAATGGTGTTTCCCTTATTCGTTCTTGCTCTTTCCAGCCATGCACTCTGCCATTTGACGAGAGTGTCTCTGACCAGTGGGTCTTCCGTCTTGAAGTCTGGCAGGCCTGCCAGGTCTCCTCTGATATTGTCACTTTGACCTGGTTCTCTGAACATGCCGTCGAATGTCGATTGTTCCTCATCCGTCGGGAAGTTCGAGACCCCGCTCAGATTGGTGTCATCCGTTCTCATGCCATAACCAGCATGGTTCACGACAACATCCAGCATGATCTTCATGCCACGGTCATGGGCTCCGTCAATGAGTATTTTCAGATCTTCCAGGCTTCCAAGATGTTCATCGAGCTTTTCAAAATCCTTCGCCCAATAACCATGATAGCCATATTGCTGTTTCTCACTCTGCGGCAAATCTCCTCCCCAGGTGGCAGCTACGTTGAAATCAATGTTGTCCACGATGGGTGTGATCCATATGGTATTGATTCCAAGATCCTTGAGGTAATCAAGCTTCCCTGTGACCCCCTTCAGGTCTCCACCATGATAGGTTTCCAGGTGTTCCTTGTCATAGTTTTCTCCGTTTGGATCATCATTTGCTGTGTCTCCGTTTTTAAACCGGTCTGTGAGCATGAAATAGATCCTTGCTTCATCCCAGTCAAAATCCGTATCCGATACAATCTGTCTTGGCGCTACGGTCAGGGTCACTTCAGCAGTGTGTTCGTTTCCGAAGGCATCCACCAAAACAACAGGCAGGACCTTTACTCCGGCGGTGATGGAATCTTTCACTGAAATGGTATGCGCCATGAGGGCTAGATCTACTGCGACTTTTTCATTTCCTCCAACAGCCCTTAGGTCCAGATACGCTTCCCGCAGTTCCACCGGTTCTTCGCTTTCCATCTTGATGGTGATCACAGCACTTTCGCTGTAGTCGATGGTGGAAGGATAAGCAGTGGCGGTGATGTCCATCTTTGGTTTCACAAAGACGATTTCGGACTTTCCATCCACGGTATTCTTCGGATCGCTGATCTCTTTTGTGGTTCCATCCGCATAGGTGACGATATAGGTATATTCATAGGTTCCTTCTTCTGTCAGGTTCAGGGTATAGGTGAAAAGTTCGTCCATGGCAATGTATTCCATGTCGTAGACTTCTCCACCGATCTTCAGCTGAACCCCTAAGATGGTGTCCATCTTCCCTGCGGCGAAGAGTTCTTCATCCCGATAATTGAAGGTTACTGCACCCTGATTGATTTCAGGTGCCCTTACGGCAGGCGTCGTATGGAATTCCTTCTCTCCTGCAGTGACGGTTACCTTGATGATGTTCTGGTCCAGGTCCGTCGTGATGGTTCGGTCCTCGCCATAGGCGTCTTTTACTGCCCAGTCGGTTCCTTTACGCAGGACGAATCCGATGCTCTTGGTGTCCGGAGCGATCTCGATCTTTGCAAAGGCACCTTCTTCGGTGATTTCCGTGAAATCGATCTGATCGTTCTTGACTCCGGTGTTCCAGACCCAGATGTTCCAGTCCGTGTAATCGCCATCAGGCCTGACATAAGTGAAATAGACATATCTTTTCACATAAGGCTTCACGCTGATGGTGTGTTCTGTTGTGATTTCTCCGACTTTGGCCGTGATGACCACGATTCCTTCTGCGATGCCTGTGACCAGTCCCTGGCTGTTTACTGTGGCAACTGCGGCGTCTGAAGTGGTCCATGCTACCACAGGGGATAATATAGGCTGTCCGAACTGGTCTTTTACAGAAGCGGACAGGGTCATGGTTCTTGTGGTAAAGAGAATATTTTCTCCGGTGATGGTCAAAGTGGTGGGGACCAGGGCGCCCACTTGAACTTCAACCGCTACCTCCACATCTCCTGCTTTCGCAGTGATGGTGGCATTTCCTTCTTTGCTCGCGGTAATTCGGCCATTTTGTTCTACAGATGCAACAGTGCTGTCGCTGCTCGTCCAGGAAATCTCTGCATCAGGCAGGATCCTGTTCTGCTGATCTCTGACGATGGCATTGACGATGACGGATGCGCCGACTTCGATGCCCAAAGACGTTTTGGAAAGTTCGATGGTCGTGGGAACAGCTTCGTAGCTTTCCACTTCCTCATCATAAAGGACCATCATGGACAATCCGGCCACTGTGGCTGTATTGCCTGTGATTTCCCTGATGGAGGTATTTCCAGCCTGGGTATCATCCACCACCACATCCCAGGTGGTATCCTGGGGCAGCGTCACTTGTTTTTCCGTGGCGTTGGCGTTGTACACGACGACGATGTTTTTCCAGTCATCGCCATTGGCAAAGTTCTTCAGCTCATAGACGATGATGTTGTCTGCGGACTTGTGAACCACAAGATTGCTTTCCAGGGCAGCCTTGGTACTCATTCTGAACGCAGGATGGGACTTTCTCAGTTCGATGAGCCCCTTGTAGTAATCAAATACCGGTTTGAATTCTTTCTTGTTTTCCCAACGGATGGTGTTGATGACGTCAGGGCTCCTATAGCTGTTATGGTCTCCGAACTTCGTTCTTAAGAACTCATCTCCAGCCTGGAAGAAAGGGATGCCCTGGGCGGTCAGTACGATGCCGTTGGCAAGCAGGGTTCTCTTTACGGTTTCATTGGCAAGGACGTCATTTCGGTCGATGTACTTGTAAGGATCTGACGCATTCACGGCTTCTTCCACCGAACCGCCGTCCGCAAGGGCGCCGTTTTGCATCTTGACGAAACCTACATCATCCTTGAGTCCCTGGGTATAGATGAACTTGTCCCAAAGATTCAGGTTATCGTGGGCAGTGACATAGTTGATGGCTTCAGAAGGGGCATTGGTGAAGTCGTCAACGGCTCCCTTGAGCCCTGTGACGATTGCGCCTTCCTGGCCTGTAGCTCCGGAGGCGAATCCTTTGCCTTCTCCATCGCTGTCGCCCTTGATGGCTCCTCTGAAGTTGTCATTAAAGACGGCGAAGTTTTTATCTTTCTGGGTGCCCTTCTTGGTCTGATCGGCTACGGGCAGTCCATTGGAACCTGCATCCCAAGGCTCTCCATAGACGAGGATGGATGGGTCCACCTGCTGCTGAAGTTCATTGGTGATCTGGGTCATGGTGGTCAGGTCGATGAGCCCCATGAGGTCAAACCGGAATCCGTCCACACCATATTCCTTTGCCCAGTGAAGGACAGAGTCTTTGATGTACTTTCTCACCATGGGTCTTTCACTGGCCACTTCGTTTCCGGTGCCCGATCCGTTCAGGTATCGGCCATTATCGTCTGTACGATAATAGTATCCTGGGATCACCAGATCAAAGGAGGAAGTGAGGGATTCAAAGGTGTGGTTATAGACCACGTCCATGACAACTCTGATTCCATTTTCGTGAAGTGACTGAACCATTGCCTTGAATTCTCTGATTCTGACAGAGGGGTCCAGTACGCTGGTGGCATAGGAGCCTTCTGGCACGTTGTAGTTCTGTGGGTCATATCCCCAGTTGAACTGAGGGTCGCTGGACATTTCATTGATGGTCTTGTAATCATAGGAAGGAAGCAGATGCACATGGGTGATTCCCAGTTCCTTCAGATGATCGACTCCCGTGGTGATGTCCGCATTTCCTTCAAGGGTGGTCCCTTCTTCTGTGAAGGCACTGAAATTCCCCTGACTATCTGCACTGATGCCGGAATTTGCATCCAGTGAAAAATCTCTCACATGGACTTCATAGAGGATGGCATCCGTGGGATTGATGAGCTTTGGCTTCGCTAAGCCGTCAAATCCTTCCGGATTGGTCCTCTCAAGATCCACAATGGCCGATCTCTGGCCATTGGGTGAAACGGAAGTGGCGTAAGGGTCCACGGCGTAATTTACTTTTCCGTCCGCAAACTCCACTTTGTACATGTAGTACTTGCCATGAAGGTCCCCTTCTGCGGAAAGTGACCATACGCCATTCTCTGCTCGGACCATAGGGGTTTCTCTTCCACCGGTATGATCCAGGACAGCACCTTGTGCGTTGTAGGTGCCCATGGAATCATAGAGAGCAAGGCTGACCTTGACTGCTGTCGGCGCCCAAAGTTTGAAGGTGCTCTTCGCAGTTGTGTAAGTCACGCCCAGGTCTTTTCCGCTGTAGAAGAATTTCGGGTCATCCAGAACTTTTCTCATGACCACGGGTGAAGCACTGAAGCTTGCACTTTCAACGGTATAGAGGTCTGTCACGTCGATGACTGCCGGATTGAGGATCGTCAGCTCCACTCTGGAGTCGCCAATCTTCGCTGCGGTGATTTCAATTTCTGCGCCAAGGTTGTCTTTCAGTTTGAAAGAGGCCACTTCTTCGTCCGTGATCACCGCTGTGGTGTTCACATAGACCTTGTCCAAAGCGTCCATCATGGCGCCGCGCACTCTGGGTGAAATGTCCGCATCGGTCTCATTATAGAAGACCTCTGCCACATCCTGGATCAGCCAGACATCCACTGTATTTCCCGTCTGCACTTCAATGACCCGGGTCCCTTCCTGCTGTGCCCAGCTGTCCTTGGTCCTTGTGATGACATTGAGCTTGGAGGCGGTGGTCACATGGGTCAGTGTTGCAAAACCACTTTCCGTGGTGGAGGTGAAGTCGAGTTTTGCCCCGTCTTTTCCGTCTTCCCATACCCACAGTGCCCATTCGTTGGCTTTTCCATCATAACGGTAGTAATGAATGTTGTAGGTAAACATTTCTGCTACGATGGTCAGTTCCTTTTCTGTGACATAGCCCTCATGACTGGCGACTACGGTCACTTTTCCCTGATCTACCGCTTCATCTGTTACAGTCAGCTGATTTCCTTCCAGGGAAACACCAGGGGTCTGGGCCTTCAATGACCAGACTGCCGTGATGTCACTTTCTGTGCCATCCTGGTTGATGAACTTCGCCGTAAGGTTCGTGGCAGCTCCTCTCTGGATCTCACCTGGTGTGGTGATGAGGATGCCAGGAACAGTCACCAGTGAATTCCCGTTGCTCTCGCGTTTGTTGGCAGGATCCGCAAATCCATTGTCCCAACTTCCGGATACGGGGAAGAACTTGTATTCGTAAGTCCCTGTTGCCAAAGGAATGGTCAGTTCGAAGAGCCCGTCCGCATTCTTGGACATGGCCATACCCTTGACGTTCCAAGCATTCATGGAACCCACAAGATTCAGGGTTTCTCCTGAATGTTCTGCCAAGAACGTCACCGTGCCGTCTCCATTGACCTTGGGGGTTTCAGCCCTAAGGATCGAAACGGTCTTTCGGACGATTTCTTCTGCATTGGATTTTCTTTGTGCCACAACCACAACCTTGCCCATCAATTTGCCTAGGGGCAAGGATGCGGCGGTGAGGATTCCGTCTTCACTGATGGAAGCAGTCTCTGTGGCGCTTCCGTCCTCAGCTGTAATGGACCAGGCGATTTCGCCCGCGGGTAAAGTGGTATTTTCTACCCCACTTAATTTTCCCAAGTAGGTTGCATTTTGGCCAAGGAGGACCTGATCAGGTCCTTCAAGCTTGCTTAGAACCGTCCCGGACACCACTGCAGCCCCTATGGTATGGGGCTTGGCGTACACGGACTGAACGTTTATGTTGGAAGACGTGTTCCAATCGGATGCCAGAATATTGCCCGCATCCTGTGGAATCACATCAAAGGCACCATGTTCCCCTGCAGTGTTTCCGCTCAGAACAACCATGGCTTTCACCACGGAGTCTTTTGTCAGGCCTAACTGGCTTAAAGGAATCTTTCCTTCAAAGCCTTTTGTTCTATCCACCGCAAACTCTGCCCCTTTCAGGTCAGACCATGTGGCCAGAATCGGATTTATAAGATCGCCTGCACTATAAAGGGCAGCGCCATTAACTACATTGTCACCTTTCACCCTCATGGTGATATGATAATTGGGCTTTGCCTCCGTCTTGCTGAAGTCAAACTGCGCACCCCAAGGGTTGCCTGACACATTGGAATCTACCCCATCCACGTTAAGTGCGATGTTGATGAATTGGCCATTGTCTCCCCAGTTTGGCACGTTCTTTGCGTCGACATAAAAATAAAGGTTTTCTTCATCACTGGTCATATACAGATTCGTGATGTCAAAACCCTGCCATCCTCCATTCTCGGATGTTCCGAGTGGAGTCTGCTCTGTCCAAGCAGCATCTTTAATCCCATCTACTGTGATATTCTCTATGGCCGCTTCGATCCTTGCAGAAGGAAGTATGGTGAAAAAGAATAAGAACAGCAAGAATCCACTAAGTTTACTCGTGTATCTCTTCATGGTTACCCACCTTTTGTTACTACTCATCGCCTCAACAATTAGTGCAAACGATTGCACGGTAATTATATCAAATATGACATACCTATTCAAATTAAAATTGAAACGTTAACATTTGAATGTCATCCCTCATTATGTAAAGGATTTCACCGCCATCTGAATATGTCTTATACGGAAAAAAACTGCAAGCATCCACCAAGAGATGCTTACAGATTGATCTTATGTTCATTCCAATTATTAACCATTGATCATACGGCATTCTGAAGTGCGGTCTCGACACTTCAGGCGGCAATGTTGCCAAGTATCTTTTTCAAGATCCTCTTTGTGATTTCCATCAGAAGCGATTGTTTTACCCCCTTATTTTTACCAAAGCTAGGATGTTTGTTCTCTGACATCGACTTGTCTTTCAACCCTTGGAAACTATTCCCATAGAAAATCACCAAAAATCGAGTCAATAAGCCGCTTCTCATTTATTGAAATCACACTTACTTCGATGATATTTGCAATTTTCTTCTCCTCATTCTTTTCTTCTAACTTTAATGTATAGCTAATTTTATATTTTCCTTCCTCCAGAACTAAGTACTCGATATCTTCTAATTCCGCCATTTTTATCTCTGGATTTTCCATCGCAAAGTTTGGAATAAGGCGGTTCTTTCCCATTCTAACAAGACAAGTTTCTGTCAATAAATCATCAAATTCACTCACAAATTCTATGTTTTTGAAATCAGAGTCGGATGTCATCTGTTCAACACTTGTTTTCACCTTAACCCATTCGTCAGGAGTGAAAAGAAGTTGAGAATAATATCTCCGCAAAAAATCCTCAACGACTTTTTTATCTTCTTGCTCTTTATTATTACCAGAACACCCGACCATGACGAAAAAAGTCAACACGATGAGAAGAGAAGAAAGAATTGATTTTTTAACCATACAATATCACCCCTTAAAATATATTTAATAGTATATACTTTTGGTTATTATTATTTATTATATACCTTTTTAATATTATACACTGTTCTTAAAACGATTACATTATAAGTTATTTGATCCTGGCCGTTAAATAACCTCACTCAGTTCCTTTATGAAGAACAGTGCCTTCCTGATACAACTTTCCTCGTCTCAACGTATATTTGACAGCGCTGATCAGCCTTATAATTCTTTAAAAAATCGTATATGTGAATTTAATCCACAGATAAGTTATATGTGATATTATTGAAAATAATCAGAGTATTGTCATCGATAAGTGAAATTGAGTGGAGGGATGAAAGAATGAAGAATAACGGAAATGATCCTAACAATATCCCCCTGGTATGTGACTTGGATTTAAAGAAATATTTAGGGAAATGGTATGAAATCGGAAAGCTCTCAGCCCGAGAACAAAAGGGTCTGGACAACGTCACTGCAACCTATACCCTGCGTAGAAACGGGAGGATCCGCGTGCAGAATGTGGGTTATCGAAAGGGGAAGAAACTGGGAATAAAGGGAACTGCATGGCTTCGTGACGAAAAATGCAATGGCGGACTCTATGTCCGATTTTTCTGGCCATTTAAAGGGGACTACAACATCATCAAACTGGCAACCGACTACAGATATGCGGTGGTCATGGGTGAAAGTAAGAGCAGTTTATGGCTCTTGTCCAGAACGCCAGAAATGAGGAAGGAAGATCTCCGAGAAATCATCAACTTTCTGAAGGCTCATGGCTTCAATGTGGAAAGAATAACAAAAACAAAACAAGATAGGAATGTGTAAATTATGTCATGGATAACTTTTATACTGGAAAAATCAAAATTCATAGGGCTTCTTATTCTACTAGGAATCGCTGCTCAGCTCTTCCTCAGTAGACCCCGATGGCAGTATTATCCTCTTTATCTTGCAGCTGCCTCATACTTTATTCTTGTTGCTCTGAACTATTTCAATGCCTTTGAAATCACTTCAAGAAACAGCAAATGGATGATTGGAATCGGACTCTTTCTGATTTCGACTTCTCTCCTTCTTTTACTGATCTTCCCAAAGGAGAAACTGCCGATACCAAGCGGTCCCTTTGAAGTCGGTACAAGGATTTATGACTTGGAAGACAAGACAAGAGACGAAATCTATACGGAGACCCAAAACGACCACCGCAAGATAAAATACCAGATCTGGTACCCGACTGATGAAACTGAAGGCTTTAAAAAAGCGAAGTGGATAACAGACGGAAAAATTCTGACCCGGCAGCTTGCACAAAGCTTTCATCTGCCCTCTTTCATGCTGGATCATACCGTAGAGATCGATGCCAATTCCTATGTCGACGCACCGGTAAGCGCGGTGCAAAAGAGCTATCCCGTGGTGGTCATCTCTCATGGCTGGCAGGGCTTCAGAGAACTACATACCGATTTTGCTGAAGAACTGGCTTCTCAGGGTTTTATCGCGGTTTCCATAGATCATACTTATGGGTCCCAAGCGGTTAAATTTGAAGACGGAAGTGTCGCCTATCTGAACAAAGAAGCTCTGCCAGGCGAATCTGATCCGGTTAAATTTGGTAATGCCTCAACTCTTCTCGTGACGACCTATGGAGAAGATGTGGCCACTGTCCTTGATGATCTGGAAAAACAGAACGCAACCGATGGAGATTTCAAAGGTCGGCTTGATTTAGAAGCTCTGGGGCTACTGGGTCATTCTACCGGAGGTGGTGGTAGTGTCTCTATTGCCTTAAAGGATAATCGCATAAAGGCCTTGCTGGGACTAGACGCCTGGGTGAATCCCATTGGATCCGACATACTGAAACAGGGACTAGCAATACCCGCGCTTTTTATTAGAAGTGAACAGTGGAGCATAGGACCAAACAATGTGGCTCTTGACATGCTTAGAAAGAATTCGGAAGATGCGACGTTAATGCAGATGAACAGGACAGCACATGTTGATTTCTCCATGTCCTACATGTTTTCTCCCTTGATGAAGTATATCGGATTCTCCGGGGAAATGGGTGGAAGAAAATCTTCAGAAATACAGAAAGAACTCATTTTGGATTTCTTCGATTATCACTTGAGGAATCCGGATGACGAAGCGGCAAATGATCTTGAAGAAATCACCGATAAATATGAAGATCTTTTGCTCATTGACTAAAGGTGAACCGGATCTTGTCCTCAAACCGTCTGAAACTTAATAATTCTCAGCATCTACAAATTCGAAGAGTGACACTACACTAGACGTGTAATGTCACTCTTTCTTCATCTTCCCCTGTTAAAGTGATATTGCATATATTATAAAGACACTTTGTTAACAAGATGTTTTTTAACACTTTATTTCAAGTTTATCTACATCTAACTCGTACTATTATTTCATAGCCTAAAATATTTTACTATTAAGGAGTGATCTTATGAATAACCTAATCACTAATGTTGAGCAGAGTCTACCTGACATCCTGTTAGGCATACTTTATCTTATCATCGCCATCATCGCTGGTTACATCGTGAAAAATCTAATTGTGAAAGGTGCAAAGGCGTTAAAGCTAAACCAAAAATTTGGGGACAGCGCGAAGGATGCAAATAGTATTCCTGTACTTCTTGGTAAACTCGGATTTATCCTGACCGTTCTGTTTTTCTTACCAGGAATTTTTGACCGATTTGGACTGACTACTATTTCCGCACCACTTACCGGTATGGTAGGAATCTTCCTTGGATATATTCCAAGACTCATCGGCGCCGCGCTCTTACTGTTCTTAGGATTTGTCATCGCGAAGATTGTGCAGCAGCTTGCTAAAGGCTTCCTTGAGAGAGTGAAAGTGGACAAGCTAAAATCCAAAATGGGACTCACCCCTTCCAATGCTTCAGGGGAAGCTTCAAGAAACTCATTGTCCTTTGCTGATTTAGGTGGGAAAATCCTTTATGTCATCGTACTGATCCCATTTATCATTGCAGCTTTGGAAGTGCTGAATATTGATGCCATAACTGATCCTGCAGTAACGATGCTGACCAGTGTCACAAGTATCATTCCACAGATTTTAGCTGCCGGCATCCTGATCCTTATTGGGGTCTTTATCGCAAAACTTGTTGGAGATCTGGTTGAAAATATTATCGACGGATTCGGTATTTCCGATAAAGTCGCTGATGTTATGGATGAACCAAGAGCTACTGGTTTTGATCTTGGAAACGTAGTTGGAATTGTTGTGAAAACACTGATCATCCTGTTCTTTACAGTTCAGGCCTTTGATCTAATCGGACTTTCCATCTTCCAGTCTATCGGTGGAGCAATCATCGCTTATCTACCAATGGTGCTAAGTGCACTGCTTATCCTCATCGGTGGATACGTCTTAGGTTCCATTGCCAAGAAATTTATTGTCAAGACGCTGCCTCAGGCCAGATTCGCAGCTATGGTCGTAAAAGGTGTAATTATAGCTATAGCAGGGCTTATGGCGCTGTCGCACTTGGGAATCGGTGCTCTGTTTGTAGAAACCTTATTCATCGCAGTCATCGCTGCAACAGCAGTGGCATTTGCTATTGCCTTTGGTATCGGTGGTAGAGATTTCGCAAAAAATACTCTGCAGAAATTAGAGAAAAATATGGATGAAAATAAGGGAAGCATGAAGGATATCCAGGAAAAACTGGAAGCTGAAGATCTTATGAAAGAAGTTCAGCAGAAATCCAAAATGAACGAAATGCAAAATGATGGACCAGCAATCACTGGAGTTCATCATGATGATTTAAGATAATCATCTGAGATAAGTAGTCATTTCCCCTTTCTTCTTGAATATTGATTGACCGCCGTGGATGTAAATCCTCGGCGGTCATCTTTTTGTACAGGATACTGCTCAATGCTGGCACGGTACGGGAAAATCAGGCCTGGTCATATGCTGTCCGCAACCAGCTGATCACTTCCTCATTGAAATCATTGACGGATCCCAACTGGACGCGGTGCGTGCACATCCCGTTGAAGATATTTCCACGCTCCACTCGTTCAGTCGGGGGGTATTCCTTGAGATTGAGGCCCAGATCGACTCGCGTCCGCGTACTTGGCTGTACAATGGCGAACTGTTTGTTACGTCTGAGGCTGACATAGTTTTTCTTGGGAGCGATTTCCACATCGCCTCCGAATGAACGAATCGCCTCAATGATCGCATCATAGATGGGACGAAGAGGTTCTTTTGCACCCGCGTACTGGGTAGATACCAGATTATCCTCAGGAGGTGGTCCTCCTGCTTCCCGCGCTCTGTAGAGGAGGGCTATCAGGTTGGCAAAGCCGTGTGATACCCCATAGCTTTCTTTCATCAGCTTCATCATTTCACCGTGCTTCTGCAATCCGGATTCTTGAAGTAACTTGTACCATTCTTCAAGTTCTTTGCCTGTTTTTTCTGGTACATTGGCGATCATGGTCTGAGTCTGAGAATCAACCGTATTGATCATATCCACACCCTATTCGTTTTGAATGATTGGACAATCTCCCTATTTCGAATCAAGTATAGCACATAGAAATATGGACAACAATCACGCCTGCCGATGGACCGTGTCAATCAACGACAAGATTAATAAACTCACGGATTACCATATTTTTCTTTTCCCCGGGAACCCTTTCTGCTATACTGAAAAAAACTGTCATCAAACGAAAGGAGGAGTCTGTTTGCCATTATTATCATCACTCTTTCGTAATCCCTCTTCTGTGAACCCTCCGAGAGCACGTCAAAATATTCCACAAATACCAGAACAAAGCAGGATACGATATCTGATCTTTGTGTCCCTGCTGACATTTTTCACAGGATTTGTTTTTGATACTCCTTCTGAAATCCTCAAGGGACTGGGAAGGATTGTCACCTCCTCAAGTATTCTCCTCACAGACTATATGATGGTGGGAAGCATCGGTTCAGCCTTTGTAAACAGTGGTCTCTTGATGCTTATTGCCCTCTTTATTGCCATCCGAAACCATACCACCGTCAGCGGACCACTGGTAGCTGCCGTCTTCACCATAGGGGGGTTTGCTTTCTTCGGGAAGAATCTCTACAATATATGGCCTATCATGGGTGGCGTAATGCTCTATGCAAAATATCAGAATGAACCCTTTGGAAAATTTATCCTGCCCGCTTTTTTCGGCACTGCTCTGGGACCTCTTGTCAGTCAGATTTCCTTCGGATTCTCTCTACATCCACTCTTAGGGATACCCTTAGGTATCCTTGCAGGAATCAGTGCAGGATTTATCCTGCCACCTCTGGCCACCCACTTTATCCGGTTTCACCAGGGGTACAATCTGTACAACATGGGTTTTACTTCGGGAATCGTCGGTCTCCTCTTCATGAGTCTCCTCCGCGGAGTAAGCCTTGAGAATCCACCGACCTTGATTTTACTTAAAGGAAACACGGAAGGGCTATCTGTCTTTCTTGCAGTTCTCTTTCTATCCATGATCATCTATGGATTTGTAACCTGTTCAAATTTTGCTAAAGGACTATCCCATCTCTTCTCCCATCCCGGTCGGCTTGTTTCCGATTTTGTGGCATCAGATGGCTTTCCTGTAGCCCTGATCAATATGGGCCTGCTCGGCTTTCTGTCCACGGCTTACGTGATCCTTACGGGTGGCGAACTGAACGGCCCCATTTTCGGGGGCATCTTCACCGTAGTGGGGTTTGGTGCTTTCGGTAAACACGTGAAAAATGTACTTCCCGTCATGGCAGGAGTCTATCTGGCCAATCTGGTCTTTCACTGGGAAGTGTCATCCATTACTTCTCTTCTGGCCGCTCTTTTTGCCACCACACTGGCGCCCATCGCCGGTGCCTATGGCATCATCCCCGGAATCCTGGCAGGCTTCCTTCATATGGCTGTGGTGATGAATGTGGGTTATCTCCATGGTGGCATGAACCTATACAACAATGGCTTCGCAGGTGGATTTGTTGCCGCCATTCTGGTCCCTGTCTTGGATTCCCTGAAGATCAATTCACACACTTGGGAGGAGGAAAACTAATGCAAAACAGATTTAGGTCCGTAAAAATCCTGGAGGAAGTGATTGGTTATTTCATCCATCACCAAATCGACCATATGGACATCCAGTTTTTTGCAGATGATGAAAAAATGGACATCACTGTCTCTGGAACTTCAGAAGCAGCGCCTAAAGATCTGGACAACCTGGAAAGTCTCCTGAATGAACCAAGGATGCCTGAGTATGAAGAGTACTACTGGAGCCTTCTCGGTGGAACAGGTAGACGACAGGAACTCCGCCTGCTCGGCTCTCTGGTAGACAGCGGAAGTGCAATGTTCAAAGACGGCGTTCTCACCGTCAGTGTCAAAAGAAGCTACTGAAAAATGAACTGTCCCCTCTCATTCTGGAGTGTTCCCTTAAAAGCGGACAGTCATGAAATATAAATGCAATGATCTTGCTAAGGAGGATTGGCTTCTCACTCCCAGAGGAGCCAATCCTTTTTGACGAGTATTGATGTCACTTCTTGTTTATCAGATTGGATAAAGAAGACCCTTACACCTCAAGTGGAGGATGAATTTCATTTATAGTGACTACCATTGGGGAGACAGTTCTCTGAATACTATTTAATGAAGCGCGATATGGAGGAAATATTCATCGGTGAAGCCGATGCTAAAGATCCGACTAACCTAATTCCAGG
>ENA-OFCF01000448-OFCF01000448.1-metagenomes-genome-assembly--contig:-NODE-448-length-18491-cov-4.534986_pt1 | contig 18491 bp, 18 predicted proteins | sample MGYA00153387_OFCF01 | MGnify analysis MGYA00153387
CAATACTTGAATATTCGCCTTCGGTGTTCTCGCGCACGATGTAAAAGTCAATTTCACCCGGCGCACGCGCGCTGCCGTCGCGGCGCACCACCGGCGCAATGATGCCAGGCATCAAACGCGCGGGGCGCAAGTTGATGTACTGGTCAAACTCGCGGCGAAACAAAAGCAGCGACCCCCACAGCGACACATGGTCAGCAATCCTGTCTGGCCAGCCGACAGCGCCAAAGTAAATCGCATCATGGCCACCGACCAGGTCTTTCCAGTTGTCGGGCAGCATTTGGCCGTGCTTCTCGTAATAGTCCCAGCTTGAAAAATCAAAATGATCAAACTGCAAATCGATGCCAAACTTGCTGGCAGCAGCCTCCATCACGCGAATGCCTTCGGGCATGACTTCTTTGCCAATGCCGTCGCCAGCAATGACTGCAATGCGTTTTTTACTCATGATGATCTCTTTCGTTGCTAACTTGGTTGATAAAAAAATTCAAGACTTGAGGGATTAAAAGTTCAGACGCTTCTTCAGCAATGTAATGGCCGCACGGCAAGCTGTTACCAGTCACTTGCGTTGCCGCGTCGCGCCACAAAGTCAGCACATCAAAGCATTGGCCGACAGCACCATGTTCGCCCCACAAAACTTGGAGGGGTTGCACCAGCTTGTTGCCCGCTGCAACATCGGCGCGGTCATGTGCCAAATCAATCGTGGCGCTGGCACGGTAGTCCTCACAAATCGCCTGAGCTGTGCCCGCTATTTGCGCGCAGCGTTCATATTCAGCCAACGCATCGGGTGCAAAGGCGGCCAGGCCTGCATGGCGCTTGCCCATCACGCTGCGCACATAGCGCACAGGGTCAGATTCAATCAGTGCTTCAGGTAATGGCGGCGGTTGAATCAGAAAAAACCAGTGCCAGTACGCGCCGGCAAAAGCTCGTGAGGTGTTTTCATACATCGCCAGCGTGGGGGCAATGTCAAGCAGCATCAGCCGAGAGACGCACGATGGGTGGTCAAGGGCCAGCCGATGCGCCACACGCGCGCCCCTGTCGTGCGCAAGAACCCCAAAGCGCTCAAAGCCCCAGTGCTGCATGACGGCTACAGCATCAAGCGCCATCTCGCGCTTTGAATACGCGGTGTGTTCAGCATCGCTTGCTGGCCGCACTGAATCACCATAGCCCCGCAAATCCATCATCACGACCGTGAAGTGCTTGGCCAGCGCAGGCGCTACCTTGTGCCACATGGCGTGCGTTTGTGGGTGGCCGTGCAGCAGCAACAATGGCGGGCCACTGCCGCCCTTTCGGGTGTGCAAAAGCCCGGCTGAGCCTGGAACTTGGGCCACTGGGAAGTTTTCTAGATTTTTCACACCCAAATCATCAGGCATTGAACGATAAAATTCAAGCAATAATAAAGCTATTGATTATTTCTTTATAAGAATGAATACACTTCATGCCAATGGAACGCAGTGACCTTGAACTGGTGCTGGCCGTTCGCGACCACGGCAGCCTGGCTGCCGCCGCGCTCAGCCTGAACCTGGCCGCACCCGCCGTGACCAAACGGCTGGCGGCGCTGGAGGCACGACTGGGTCAACGGCTGTTTCAGCGCACCACGCGGCGAGTTAGCCCCACGGCTGAAGGCGAAGCGGTTTGCGCAAGTGCCCTGCCCTTGCTGGCAGGTTTTAAGGCACTCGAAGCCCAATTGCAAGAGCGCCACAAGGAACCCACCGGGCGCATACGGTTGGCGGCCACCTTTGGTTTTGGGCGGATATGGCTGGGGCCTGCGCTGGCGCGCTTTCAGGCGCTGTATCCGAAAGTGCAAGTGCAGTTGCAATTAACGGAGCAATTGCCGGACCTGGCTGCTGATGGTTTTGATGGTGCCGTCTGGTTGTGGGCTGTCCATGGCGCGCAAGCCGCGCAGTGGGTTTCAAGACGACTGGCGCGCAACCAGCGTGTGTTGGTGGCAGCACCCAAATACCTTCAACAGCACGGCACGCCCTTGGACTTGCCTGACTTGCAGCAACACGCCTGCCTGATGGCAAGAGAAAATGGCAACCGGGTCAGTCAGCCGTTTGATGAGTGGCAACTGGTTGACCAACGCTTGATTAAAAAACGCGGTGCGGCCAACAGTGCACCATTGCGTGTGGTTGTGGGTGGTCCGCTCAGCAGCAACTCGGGCGAACTGGTGCGTGACTGGTGTCTGGACGGGCGCGGCATCATGCTGCGCAGCCTGTGGGACATTGCAGAACAGCTTGCCAGCGGCCAACTGCTGCGGGTGCTGCCCGACTGGTGCATGCCGGATGCCGACATTCACTGGCTGGCACCCTACCGACCTGATGCGCCGCGCCGTATTCGTTTGTTGATTGACTTTTTGGTCGCTGAATTTGCCAGCGAACCCTGGAAGGCTAAGGTGAAGGTGAAGGTGTCGGCTTCGCAGCCCGCACCACCAGGCTCACGCCCAAAGCGGTAATCGCCGTACCGACAATCGTGGCAACCGTGATCGGCTCTGCAAACAGCAGCCAGGCCATCAGCGCCGTACAGGGCGGCACCAGGTACAGCAAGCTGGTCACCGCCGTTGCTGCGCCGCGTTGAATCAGCATGTACAAGAGCGATGAGCCGCCGAGTGTTAACACCAGCACGGACCAAGCCAATGCGCCCATGAATTGGGGTGTCCAGTTAACAGTTTCCGTTTCAAACAGCGCAAACGGCAGCGTCACTGCAAAAGCCGCCGCAATTTGAACCGCATTGGCACCGCGCACATCAGCCGGCTCTACATACTGCTTTTGGTACAGCGTGCCTGCGGTGATGCTGAGCAGTGCGATGGTGATGGCAACCAGCGTGAAAGCTGTGATTTCTTGCGTGCTGCCAAATTTACGCGACACCACCAATATCAGACCCCCCAAACCAAGCGCCAGGCCCAGCCATTGCCGTTGCGTGACTTTTTCTCGGCTGCCTGTGCTTGATGCCATGCTGGACACCCAAAGGGCTGTCAGCACCGGCTGCAAACCCACCATCAGCGACGCCAACCCTGAACCCATGCCCGCCTTGATGGCAACCCAAACCCCGCCCAGGTAACCTGCATGAATCAACATCCCACTGACAGCCAAATGCAACCACTGCTGTTTGCCGCGAGGCCAGCTCACGCGCGCCAGCGCAATCCAGACTAAAAAGCACAGCAATGACAGGGCATAACGAATCGACAAGAAAGTCAAGGGTGGCGCGTAGGGCAAGCCGTATTTGGCCACTACAAAACCGGTGCTCCATATGAGCACGAAGACTGCGGGCATGACCCGAAACAGCATGCTGACGTTTGCAGCCGATGGCAGTTTTTCAGCCACCGGTTATTTGGCTTGCTTGCGGATTTCAGGAATCGCTTTTTGCAAGTAGTACACCATCGACCACACCGTCAAAATCGCTGAGGCCCAGATCAGCCAGGTGCCCCAGACATGGGTATCAATGATGCCAAACAAGTCGTCGTCGTAGAGCAGGAAAGGAATCGCCGTCATTTGCACGGCTGTTTTGATTTTGCCAATCATGTGGACTGCAACGCTTTTGGTGGCACCAATCATGGCCATCCATTCGCGCAGAGCTGAAATAGCAATTTCGCGGCCAATGATGATGAGCGCTACAAACACATCGGCACGCTGCAAATGCACCAGTACCAGGAGCGCTGCACAAACCAAAAACTTGTCAGCCACCGGGTCTAGAAAAGCGCCAAAAGATGAGGTCTGGTTCAGCTTGCGGGCCAAATAACCGTCAAGCCAGTCCGTGGCGGCAAACACCACAAACATCACGGTGGCTATCAGGTTGGCTTTTTCAGGCGCAATCTCAAGGTAAAAGATCCCCACGATCAGCGGAATCGCCACAATCCGCGTCCAGGTCATCAGGGTAGGGATGGTCAGAAACATGGCACCGATTTTGGCATGAGCGGCAACCAGGTCGCACAAGCTGATGCAAGCATCTCTACTTTCTCAATGCAAGGCCCGGTAAATCTCCTCAGCCAGTTCTGTTGAAATGCCATCGACCATGGCAATATCTTCGACGCTGGCCGAGGCAATGCCGCGCACGCCGCCAAAGCGCTGCAGCAGGCTGGCCCGTTTTTTTGGGCCAATCCCGGCAATGTCTTCAAGCCGGCTGCCGCCTACCCGCACCTTGGCCCGCTTGGCCCGCATGCCGGTGATGGCAAAGCGATGCGCCTCGTCCCGGATTTGGGCAATCAGCATCAGAGCGGCTGAATCGCGGCCCAGGTAAACCTTCTCACGCCCATCGGCAAACACCAGCTCTTCCAGGCCAACCTTTCGGCCTTCACCTTTTTCAACACCTGCTATCAGCCCCAAGTCCAGGCCCAGCTCAGTAAACACCTCACGCGCCATGCTGACTTGGCCTTTTCCGCCATCAACCAGCACCAGGTCGGGTAGTCGAGCGTCGTTATTTTTAACGGCCTCGGCCAGCTTGCTGTAGCGGCGCGTCAGCACCTGCCGCATGGCGGCGTAGTCGTCACCCGGGGTGATGCCTTCAATGTTGTAGCGGCGGTATTGGGCGCTTTGCATTTTGTGTTCATGAAAGACAACACACGATGCCTGGGTGGCCTCGCCCGCTGTGTGCGATATGTCAAAGCACTCAATGCGCAGCGCGGCCAGGTCTTCCATTTTCAGATCCATGGCCTCCGCCAACGCCCGCGTGCGCGCTTGCTGGCTGCCCTGCTCAGCCAGCAGCCGCGCCAGTTGCAACTCAGCGTTTTTCATCGCCATGTCCAGCCAGATACGGCGCTGCTCGCGCGGCTGGTGAATCGCGGCAAACTTCACGCCGCTTTGAGCGATGAGCGCTGCAATCAGCTCTTTGTCTACTGGTTCGCTGCATACCAGCATCGGCGGCACGGGCACGTCAATGTAGTGCTGGGCAATGAAGGCCTCCAGGATTAAGGCTTCAAGCGGTTTGGCACTGGTTTTCAGGCTTTCTTCGGCAACGAGCTCGGCATCCAGTTCAGCCACGTCCACTGCGTTTTCAATGTGCGTCGGGAAGTACGGCCTGTCGCCCAAATGCCGCCCGCCGCGCACCATCGCCAAGTTCACGCAGGCTTTGCCGCCCTGCACTTTCACGGCCAATATATCCACATCCTTGTCACCGCCTATCTCCATCGACTGCTGATGCAATACCTTGGACAGCGCAGACATTTGGTTGCGCAGTTCAGCGGCTTGTTCAAACTCCAGTTTGTCGGCGCGCGCCAGCATTTGCTGCTCCAGGCCGGTCAATATCTCCTGCGTTTCGCCTTTCAAAAACTTCTCAGCATTCGCGACGTCATGGGCATACGCTTCAGGCGTGATGTGGCCAACACATGGCGCGGAGCAGCGTTTGATCTGGTACAGCAAGCACGGCCTGCTGCGGTTGTTGAAGACCGTGTCTTCACAGGTACGCAGCTTGAAGACTTTTTGCAGCAGCAAAATGCTTTCTTTGACAGCCCAAGCGCTGGGGTAGGGCCCAAAATACTTGTGCTTTTTTTCAACTGCGCCCCGGTAGTACGCCACCCGTGCAAACTCATGGGTCGCCAGCTTTAAATACGGGTAGCTTTTGTCGTCTCTGAACAAAATATTGAAACGCGGATTCAACGTCTTGATCAGGTTGTTCTCCAGCAAGAGTGCTTCTGCCTCAGAGCGCACCACGGTGGTTTCCATACGCGAAATTTTGGTCACCATGTGGCCAATGCGCGTGCCGCCATGGTTTTTTTGAAAGTAATTGGCCACGCGCTTTTTCAGGTTACGCGCCTTGCCCACGTACAGCACGCCCCCTTCTGCATCAAAGTAGCGATAAACGCCCGGTAGCGCAGGCAGCGCAGCGACTTCTGCTAGCAGCTCAGGGGCAAATTCAAAATTTTTGGACATTCCGTATTGTGGACAATCTGCGCATGCGTTCGCTCCAATGGGATATTTTCTGCAAAGTCATTGATAACTTTGGCGACATCGGTATTTGCTGGCGGCTGGCCGCTGACCTGGCGGCTCGTGGCCAACGGGTCAGGCTGTGGGTCGATGATGCCAGTGCCTTGACCTGGATGGCACCCAGCGTCTGCGATGGCGTGAAAACTGGCGTGGAAGTGCTTGCCTGGACTGAATCCATCGACGTATCTTGCCTGGACACAGCGCCTTGCGACGTATTGATTGAAGCATTCGGCTGTGATCTTGCTCCTGACTTTATAGCTGCCTGCGCACGTATTCATTGGTCAAAAGGTCTAAATGTTCAACTAAAACCGCTTTGGATCAACCTTGAATACCTGTCAGCAGAGCCCTATGTAGAGCGAAACCATGGTTTGACGAGTCTGGTCAGCGGCGGCCCGGCAGCGGGCTGGAGCAAGGTGTTTTACTACCCCGGATTTACGCCAGACACGGGTGGCTTGCTGCGTGAAGCCGACCTGCCGCAGCGCCAAGCGGCGTTTGTGCGCTCGGCCTGGCTGCAGCAACAAGGCATTGAATGGCAAGGGGAAATCTTGGTGTCCTTGTTTTGCTACGAACCACAAGCTTTGGCGCAATTGCTGACTGATTTGGACCAAAACGGCATCAACGGCCAGCCCGTGCGACTGCTGGTGGCTGCAGGGCGTGCGACAGAAGCGGTCAAAGCGCTAAAAGTCTCAAAAAACGCTCAAAATACCCATCAAATTGGCCTTCAGACCAATGAATACGGGCGCAAGCAGCTATCATTTTTCTTCCTGTCGCTTCTTTCCCAAACTGACTTTGACCACCTGCTGTGGGCCAGCGACATGAATTTTGTACGTGGTGAGGACTCGATTGTTCGGGCGATTTGGGCGGGCAAGCCATTCGTTTGGCAGATTTACCCGCAAGATGACGGCGCCCATGGGCCGAAGCTGGAGGCTTTTTTGGACATGCTGGCAGCAAAGCCCAGTTTGCGGGCGTTCCACAGGGTTTGGAATGGCTTGTCAGCAGATGCCTTGCCACCGCTGGCCAGCCTGGACGGCTGCAAGCAAACCGCGGCTGATAGCAGCTTACGGCTGTCCCAGCAGCAAGACCTGACCACTGGGCTGATCGAATTCGCTCTAAAAACCCGCTAAAATCATAGGCTTTGCTGATTTAGCAACCCCGCCTGAAATCACCAAAAGCCAATCCAAATAATTTTATGAAAATCGCTCAAGAAATTCGCGCCGGCAACGTCATCATGCACGGCAAAGACCCGATGGTGGTTCTTAAAACCGAATACAGCCGTGGCGGCCGCAACTCAGCCACCGTGCGCATGAAGCTTAAAAGCCTGATCGGCAGCTTCGGTACTGAAAACGTCTTCAAAGCCGACGACAAGATTGATCAGGTCATTCTGGATAAAAAGGACTGCACCTTTTCCTACTTTGCCGACCCGATGTACATCTGCATGGACTCAGACTACAACCAGTATGAAGTTGAAGCCGAAAACATGGGCGACTCGCTCAACTACCTGCAAGACGGCATGGAGCTTGAGGTTGTTTTTTACGAAGGCAAGGCCATTTCAGTCGAGCTGCCCACCAACGTCGAACGCGAAATCACCTGGACAGAGCCTGCCGTCAAAGGCGATACTTCAGGCAAAGTCTTGAAGCCCGCCAAAATTGCCACAGGTTTTGAAATCGGCGTGCCTATTTTTGTGGCGCAAGGCGACGTGGTTGAAATTGACACCCGCACGGGTGAATACCGCAAACGCGTTTAAACCGCTGCACACTCACAAAAGGGCTCATATTGAGCCCTTTTTACTTTTCGGATGAATACGACAACAATCACGCATGGATCAAACACAAGACCTCTCCGCCAGCCGGCTGGCCAACGCCTGGGCAGAGCTGCAAGCGCATTCGCGTGACGGCTCTGTGCTGCACTCTGACGCTTACCGCCTTGCCTTCGCCGACCCGGAGTTTTTGCTGCGGCGCGAAACACGCGGCATCCGTTTTCAACTGGAAATGCTTAAACCCGATTTGGGTCAGCACGAGCAAGGCATTGAAAGCACGGTGGTGGTGTTTGGCAGTGCCCGTTTTCCGTCGCCAGAGACAGCGAATACCTCGTTGCTGGCAGCCCAAACCAATCTGGCAAAGATCAATGCAGACGATGCCGATTCTGTGGCCTTGCGTGATGCGCAAAATGCCGTGCGGGTCGCCGAGCGGCACATTGGCAACGCTTATTACTACGACCAGGCCCGGCTTTTCGCACGGCTGGTAGCCACGTACAGCCAGGCTTTGCCGCTAGCACAACAGCTGTTTATCTGCACCGGCGGTGGGCCCGGCATCATGGAAGCCGCCAACCGGGGCGCGCATGAGTTGGGTGCGCTAACGGTGGGGCTAAACATTGTGTTGCCACACGAGCAATCGGGCAACAAGTACATCACGCCGTCGCTGAACTTCAAGTTTCATTACTTTGCTTTGCGCAAGATGCATTTCATGATGCGGGCCAAGGCATTGGTGGCTTTCCCGGGTGGATTTGGCACGCTTGATGAGCTGTTTGAAGTCATCACGCTGGTGCAAACCGGCAAAGCCAAAGCACTGCCTATCGTTCTTTTTGGATCAGATTACTGGAAGCGGCTGATCAATTTTGACGTGCTGATTGATGAAGGCGCCATTTCGCCCGAGGATTTGAAGCTGTTTCACTATGTTGATGAGCCGCAAGAAGCTTGGGGCATCATCAAAGCGTTTTATCAGCTTTAAGTCCCCATGCCGCGCGTGAACCCAAGCCCACCACCGCCCCTGTCGCCCAAAACACCACCGCTACGCCCGCAACAGCGCCTGCGGTGCCAAACAAAACAGGCATCAGCACACTTGATGCATTGATCACCATCAGCCGCAGACCCAGTGCCTCGCCATGCCGCGCCTCAGGCGTGATCTGGTGCAACATGCTCATGATCATGGGTTGCACAGTGCCCAATGCAAAACCAAGCAATATTGAACATGCACCCATCGCCAGAGCTGAAGGCATCAAGGGATAAGCAACAAACAGCACAGACGTTGTCAGCATGGCCACCACCAGCACTTTCCATTCACGCAGGTGCGCGGCCAACAGGGGCATCACCAGCCGAATGGCAGAAGCCGCCAAGGCAAATGCACCCAGAATGGCGCCAATCACGGATGCGGGGATGCCGCGTTCAAAACCCAGCACCGGCACCACAAATGTATGCACGTCCCAGCAGGACGACAAAAACCAGTTCACCAGCATCAGTCGGCGAAATTTTGCGCCCTGCAGCAAGTCCCAGGCTTTGGGTTGATCAACACCTGAGGGGTTCAAGACGGGCGGCAATTCGCGCGTGCGTTGCACCAGATACCAGCTGGCCAGCGGCAACAGGGCCATCAATAAAAACGCAGCGCGGTAGCCCCACAAGCTGCCAGCCGCAGGCCCGGCATGGTCAATCAGCAGTCCGGCTGAAAACGGTCCAACAAAATTAGACAACGCCGGGCCAATCGACAGCCAGCTAAACACTTGCCGTAATTCCGTTGCGCCATTGGCCGCCCGGCCGACGTGACGCTGCAAGGCAATGACCGCAGCACCTGTTGCACCACCTGTCAGTAACGCAGACAGACACAGCACAGGAAAAACCGGGAAAGCCACCGCCAGGCCAGCACCGAGGCAGGCTGCCAGCACGCTGTAGCTCACAGGCCGTTTCAAGCCATGGCGATCCGCAAAACGCCCTGCGGGCAATGCCAGAAAAACCTGTGTCAGCGCAAACAGTGCCAGCAAAACACCCACCGCCATCGGGCTGTAACCTTGTTGTAATGCCAGCAGCGGCGCGGCCATGCGCGTGCCTGCCATGCAGGCGTGAAGGCAGATTTGGACGAGGATCAGCCGGGCCAGCTCAGGCGTCAATGTCTTTGTCCAAAGGCAGCATCCGCGCTGAATCAATCTCAGGCAGCGCCTCAACATTCCTCAGTGCCTTGCCCATCACGCGGCTGCGTTGCTCGGCATTGCTGACCGTGTTCAGCATGGTCTCAGCATTTGATTTGATTTTGGCCAGCACATCGCCAAACTTGCCAAATTCGGTTTTTACCGCGCCCAGCACCTGCCACACCTCGCTGGAGCGCTTCTCAAGCGCCAGCGTTCTGAAACCCATTTGCAGGGAGCTGAGCATGGCCAGCAGCGTGGTCGGCCCGGCCAGCGTGATGCGGTGGTCACGGCTCAAGCTTTCCATCAATCCGGGGCGGCGCAATACTTCGGCATACAAACCCTCGGTCGGTAAAAATAAAATTGCAAAGTCGGTGGTGTGAGGGGGCGCTATGTATTTTTCACTGATGGACCTGGCCTCCAGGCGAATACGCGTTTCAAGCGCCTTGCCTGCCGCCTCGGCGCCCAGCACGTCCGCACGGGCTTGCGCATCCAGCAAACGCTCGTAGTCTTCGTTCGGGAACTTCGCATCAATTGGCAGCCACAGCGGCTCACCCGAATCAGACCGCCCTGGCAACCTGATGGCAAAGTCCACCGCGTTTTTGCTGCCGGGTTGTGTGGCGACTTGCGCCGCGTACTGGTCAACCGTAAACACCTGCTCCAGCAGCGCCGAGAGTTGTGCTTCACCAAAAATACCGCGCGTTTTGACATTCGTGAGCAGGTGCTTCAAGTCGCCCACGCCTTGAGCCAGCGTTTGCATTTCACCCAGGCCTTTGTGGACTTGCTCCAGCCTGTCGGCAACTTGTTTGAAACTTTCACCCAAGCGCGTTTCCAGCGTGGTTTGCAGTTTTTCATCGACTGTTTTGCGCATCTCGTCCAGCTTGGCCGAGTTGGTGGTTTGTAACTGGGCAAGCTGCTTTTCAAGCGTCTCACGCACCTCACCCATGCGGCGGGCGTTGGATTCGCTGAGTGATTGCAACTGCATAACCAGCGTATCTGACAGCGTTTTTTGCAGCAATGCCAGTTGCTGGCCAAAGGCGTCAATCTGGGTGTTTTGCGTACGAATAGCTTCTGCACTTTGCTGCGTCAAGGTTTGCTGAAAAGTGGCGAACGTGGTGCCCAGCTCTTGACGATTGGTACGTCCGTTGTCAACAACTTCACGGCGCACTTCACGTTCGGTTTTATCGTTCCCTGCGCTGATCAGCGCCAGCAATTCTGCATGACCTTTTTCGGGTTGTTTTCTAAACAGCAGCCGCAGTAGCAGTAGCGCGTTGACGATCAACAACGCCAGCAAGGCATAAAAACCGAATTCTGTCATGCTATGTTTATAGGAGCTGGTTACGCCCAATTTTATTGGTTTAAAGGCCTATTTGATGGTGAATTCAAGGGGCTTAAAAGCTCTTTTCCAGCAAAAAAAGCAATCAGGTTGTCAGCAGCCAGATGCGCCATCGCCAAGCGCGTGGGCAGGGTTGAACTGGCAATATGCGGTGTCAACACCACGTTGGGGACAGTCAATAAATCAGGGTGCACTGTGGGCTCGCCTTCAAAAACATCCAGCCCGGCAGCAGCAATGCGCTTGTCACGCAGGGCAGCGGCCAGCGCCGCATCATCAACAATGCCGCCACGCGCGATGTTGATAAGGGTTGCTGTGGGCTTCATCAGTGTCAATTCAGCAGCGCCTATGGTGTGATGGGATGCGGGTGAATACGGCAACACCAGCACCAGGTGGTCAGCTGTTTTCAGCAGGTTTTCTTTGCTGACATAGCTGGCCTTGCATTGCGCTTCGAGCTCTTCCTTTAGCCGCGTGCGGTTGTGATAAATCACGTTCATGCCAAAACCATGCGCACCACGTTTGGCTATGCCCTGCCCAATGCGGCCCATCCCCAAAATACCCAAAGTACTACCATGAATGTCACTGCCCGCAAACTGGTCATGGCGCCATTGAGTCCATTTGCCAGCGCGCAAATAATGTTCACTCTCGGAAATACGGCGAGCGGCAGCCATGAGCAGCGCAAAACCAAAATCAGCCGTGGTTTCAGTCAACACATCGGGCGCGTTGGTCGCCACCACACCAGCCTTGGTCATGGCCTCAACATCAAAATTGTTATAGCCAACAGCCATGCTTGAACAGATTTTCAAGTCTGGGCAAGCGGCCAGTACCTCGGCATCAATCGGCTCGCGCGCAGCAGTAAAAACGCCTTGCTTGCCCTGTAGCTGGCTGATCAATTGTGCTTTGCTCCACTGCTCGTCGGCCAGGTTCACCGTCACATCGAAATGCTGCTCCAACTTGGCAATGATCTCAGGAAAAATAGCACGTGCAATCAAAATTTTAGGTTTGTTCATGGAGTTTTATTTAAACCAGATAAAGGTCATGATGATGAAAAGCGGAATCAAAATACAGAAAGACCAGGCCATGTAGCCGAAAAAACTGGGCATTCTCACACCACGTTGTTCAGCCACAGCCTTGACCATTAAGTTGGGCGCGTTGCCAATGTACGTCATGGCTCCCATGAAAACCGCGCCCGCTGAAATGGCTGCCAGCGTGGGCGCGAGTGTGGTCATCAACACAGTTGGGTCACCGCCTGCGGTGTTGAAAAACACCAGATACGTCGGTGCGTTGTCCAACAAAGAAGATAACAAACCAGTTGCCCAAAAGTACATCGCCGGATCTGGCGTTCCATCAGGCCGTGTGATGGCTACAACGATGGCACTGAATGCGCCTTGCGAGCCCGCTTTGAGCATAGCGATCACTGGAATGATGGTGAGGAAAATACCAATGAATAACTTAGCGACTTCTTTCATGGGCGCCCACGAAAATTGGTTGCTGTCATGAACACTTTTGGCGGTGATTCGCAGTGAAATCAAGGTGATGATGATCAGGCCAACATCACGCACCATGCCTGGTAAACCAACCTGCGTACCAGCAACGTCGGCAACCAATGGCGACTTCCACACACCGCTCATCAGCACCAAACCTGCCACCGCACCCAACAGCCAAAAGTTGACAGCGCCATTAAAACCAATATGCTGGGCATCTGGCGTGGGGTCAACTGGCAATGCGCCTTCTTTTTTAAAATAGTGGCTGTCGATGATGTAAAAAATAACCAACAAGCTGACGACCATGAAGAGTGTTTCAGGAAATATGTAGCGTGCCGTCCAGAAGAAATCAACACCTTTCAAAAATCCAAGGAACAGTGGCGGGTCTCCTAGCGGCGTCAGTGAGCCGCCCACGTTGCTGACCAAAAATATAAAAAACACCACCAAATGCGTTTTGTGTTGACGGTTGTCATTGGCGCGAATCAGTGGGCGAATCAGCAACATCGACGCGCCAGTCGTGCCCATAAAACTGGCCAGCACCACACCGATCAACAGCAACCCGCAATTGAGCGCCGGGCTGCCATGCAAGTTGCCACGAATGTAAATACCGCCTGCGACCGTATAAAGCGCGGTCAACAAAATGATGAACGGAATGTACTCGGCCAGCATGGCATGTACCAGACTGGCAGCCGCTGTGTTTACACCAAAATAATAGACAAATGGCAGGAAAAACGCCAGCGTCCAGGCCGCTGATACTTTGCCAAAGTGGTGATGCCAAAAGCCAGGGAAGATCAGGGGCATCAGGGCGATTGACAGCAAAATACCCGCGAATGGAATGCCCCAAAACAAATTCAAACGCGCGCCATCAAACTCAGCTGCTGCTGACAAGGCTGGCATTAAAGCAACCAGCAATGTCAATGCACAGCGCTGTATAAATTTCACGGCTGGTCGATCTCAAACACCTGACGCAAGTAAGCCAGATACTTCTCATCGTCACACATGTTTTTTGACGGTGTGTCCGAGAGTTTAGCCACAGGCTGACCGTTGCAACGGACCATCTTGATCACGATTTGCAAAGGCTCGTACCCCAAATCATTCGTCAGATTGGTACCAATACCAAAAGCCAGTTGGCAGCGCCCTTTGAACTGTTGATATAGCTCAACAGTGCGCGGCACAGTCAGGCCATCGCTAAAAATGAGGGTTTTAGTTTTTGGATCGACGCGGTTTTTGTTGTAATGCGCAATCATGCGCTCACCCCATAGAAATGGGTCGCCACTGTCGTGCCGTGCACCATCAAAAAGCTTGCAGAAGTACATGTCAAAGTCGCGCAAAAAGGCGCTCATGCCATAGACATCCGACAAGGCAATGCCCAAGTCGCCCCGGTACTCTTTGGCCCAAGACTCAAAGCCAAACACCTGACTGTCGCGCAAGCGGGGGCCGAGTGCCTGGCAGGCCTGCAAGTATTCATGCGCCATCGTGCCCAGCGGCGTCAAACCTAGTTTCATGGCAAATAGCACATTGCTGGTGCCTGCGAACTGGCCAGAAGCTGCAATGCCCAGCTTGATGCTGAGAGTACGTAGCACCTCTTCATGCCATGCTTTGCCAAAGCGACGGCGCGTACCGTAATCCGCAATTTTCAGAGCCTGCAAGCCATCGGCCTGGAGCTGCGCAATTTTGGTGGTCAGACGGGAACGGCCTTCCAGTAAATCCGGCTGCTTTTGCGTGTTGCGAAAGTAGACCTCATTGATGATGGCGAGTACCGGAATTTCAAACAAGATCGTATGCAGCCAAGGGCCCTTGATCGACACCTCAATTTCGCCCGTTGACAAGGCAGTCACGCTCACGTACTTTTCATTGAGCCGAAACAGCCCTAAAAAATCAATGAAATCACTTTTGATAAAGCGCATGGCCTTGAGATAAGCCAGCTCAGCATCCTGAAAACGCAAGCTGCACAAACCACGAATTTCTTCGCGTATCTCACTGACATAGGGTGCCAAATTGGCAGCGTTGCGGCATTTGAAACGGTACTCTACCTCCGCGCCCGGAAACTGGTGCAATACCACCTGCATCATGGTGAACTTGTATAAGTCGGTGTCGAGCAGGCTGGTGATGATCATGGGCAGTTAAGTGGATAGTTTTGATTAACCCAAAAAATCCACTTCAAAAAGCAGCGTTGCATTCGGCGGAATCACACCACCGGCGCCACGTGCGCCATAGCCCAGCTCAGCGGGAATCACCAGGCGACGCGTACCGCCCACCGACATGCCTTGCACGCCTTCGTCCCAGCCTTTGATCACTTGGCCTGCACCCAGTGAAAACTGAAACGGCTGACCACGGTCTTTGCTCGAGTCAAACTTGGCACCCTGTACGCCATCGTTGTACAGCCAGCCGGTGTAATGCACGCTGACGTTTTGGCCAGCCTTGGCAATAGCGCCTGTGCCTAAAACGGTGTCTTCGTATTGCAGGCCTGATGAGGTTGCGGTGAGTGTCATATTGATAATTTGAAAAGTTAATAAGAAAAATTTGCGGAAAGACTGACTTTACCCGCAAGCGGTACCGCCAAGTTGCTATTCCAACCAGGTCGTGAAGTCACTCACAGCCACACGCGGCGTGCGAAAGGTATTGACAAGAGCCACCTCGTTTGGATAACCCAGCGACATACCGCAAACCAGCATTTCGTCTGGTCCCGCGCCGATGTGCGGCAGTATGATTTTGGCAAAACCGTTCCATGCGGCTTGTGGGCAGGTGGCCAGGCCATGGCCGCGCGCCGCGACCATCAGGTTTTGCATGAACATGCCGTAGTCGACCAATGAGCCGCGACCCATGACTTTGTCCAGAGTGAACATCAAGCCCACGGGTGCATCAAAAAACCTGAAGTTGCGCTGCTGCTGGGCATGCATTTTGTCTTTGTCGCCTTTGGTAATGCCCAGCAGGCCGTACAAGCCCCAGCCGTTCTCACGGCGGCGGTCAATGAAGGGCGACACCCACTTTTCAGGGTAATAGTCGTAGGCTTCTTTGTAACCAGCGGCCAACTCTGGGTTGGCGCGGATGGCATCGCCTGCTGCGCATACTTTTTCAACCAGCGCGTCGCGGCTGGCGCCTTGCAGCACATAAACCTTCCAAGGCTGGGTATTGGTACCAGACGGGGCTCGGGAGGCCAACTCAAGCAAGTGCGTGATGGTCTCGCGCGGTACCGGTGTGGGCAAAAAGTCGCGAATGGACTGGCGGCTTTCAATGGCCTGATCTACGGCGTTGTCGGAAAAAACAGGGCTCACTTCAAAGTCTCCAATACAGAAATCAAGGTTGCGGGTAAGGGGGCAGGCTTGCGCGTGGTGCGGTCAACATACACATGAATGAAATGGCCCTTGGCGGCACAAGGCAAGCTCGGGTCAGCCGGGAATATGGCCACCTCATAGCGAACACTTGACGAACCCACATGTGCGACCCGAATACCCACCACCACATCTTCAGGAAAAGCCAGCGGCGCAAAGTAGTTGCACTGGGTTTCTATCACGAGGCCAATCACACTGCCCGCATGAATATCAACCGCGCCGCTTTCAATGAGCAAACCATTGACGGCAGTGTCAAACCAGCTGTAGTACACAACGTTGTTGACATGACCATAGACATCGTTGTCAGACCAGCGGGTGGCAATCTTGCGAAAGGCCTTGTAGGCGGTTCTGGGTTCGGGTTGTGGTCGCGAGGATGCCATGATCTAAGCTGTGCTTGTTTCTCTGACGACGACTGATTGTGCTGAGCTGATCGGGTGCGGCTGTCTTCCCAGCAACTCGGACAACCGATTGGGTGATGGCACATTGTCACGTTGCAGCAAAATCCAGTGACCATAAGAAAAAGGTGAAAAATGTAGGCCGTCACATACATGCGCACCCACCCGTGTTAGCCAATTTGGCAAGGTCAACTGAAGTGCTTTTGAAGCAACATAACCCGCGCGAAGCACACGTAAATATTCAGCGTAACCATAGGCATGAATGCCACCAAGTTCTATCTCACGGTGATCGCGAAATGTGGGCATGCTTGCAAGCGCGGCGAAGGCTTCACCCAAGTCTGTGCATCGCATCGCCGCAATACCGCCACGCGCACCCCGAGGAATAACGTGCAGTGGTGAACGCGACAAACCACGTAGCCAGCTGGCACCAAATCCGCCCTCACCATCCAGCAATGATGGCCGAACAATGCTGTAGTCGCAGCCAGACGCGGCGATGGCACGTTCGCCCAATAATTTACTGGATAAAAATCGACTTTTGGCGCTTTCATGCAAACCCAGCGCGGAGGTATGCACCAGGCGAACATTTGTGCTGGCGCAGGCCGCAGCAAGCGCAGCAGGAGCACGGTGATGAATGTCGTCATATGACTCGCCAGGCCTTTGCCGCAAAATGCCAACACAATTGACCACCACATTGGTCTCCGCCAGTAAAGCAGTCCAGTCACCGGGCTTGAGAAGATTTTCAAACCGCATGGCGCGAAAGTCTGCAAACAAAAACATCGCTTTATGGCGCGCAGGATGTCTGCTGCCGATCGTGACTTTTAAACCCGACGCATGCAAAGCCGCAGCCGCATGGCGACCAATAAACCCCGTGCCACCTAAAACCAATACATTCAATATGCTCATGCCGCTACTATAAATTGTGGGCTTGCCTTGTTGCTTGCCACCGCTGCCAATATTCAAAAGCCACCCGATACGTATTGACCTGCACCTGCACGGTCTCGTCGATTTTGAGGCCATAGCCACCCGCCATGCAAAACGCCAGCGGTATACGGCGCTGCCAGGCCCAGTCAAAGATCCGGCGGTCACGCGCTTCCAGACCGTCAAAGCTGAGTTTTAACCGGCCCAGGCGGTCGCCTTCAAACGGGTCTGCGCCCGCCAGGTATAAAACCAGGCCGGGTTGAAAACGTCGTTGCAACTCGTCAAGCGATTGCTCAAGCGCCTCAAGGTATTGGGCGTCTTGACAGCCATCAGGCAGCTCCATGTCTATGTCGCTGGCTTCCTTGCGGAACGGGAAATTCTTTTCGCCATGCAGAGACAGCGTGAACACACTGGCATCCCTGGTAAAAATGCTGGCCGTGCCGTTGCCTTGATGGACATCCAGGTCGATGATCGCCACTTGAAGCGCTGGACGGGAGTTTTTAAAGTGCCGCGCCCATTCGGCTTGCATCAAGCGGGCAGTCACGGCCACGTCATTAAAAACACAAAAACCTCCACCTTTGTGCGCATAGGCGTGGTGCGTGCCGCCTGCCATATTGGCGGCCACACCCGGCCTTTGTTGCCGCCCTAACCCCAACGCAACACGTGCGGCGGCCACTGTAGCGCCCACCGAGCGCCGTGCACGTTCAGCCATGGCAAGGCTCCACGGGAAGCCGATTTCACGCTGCAAGGGTGCGGCTAGCGTGCCGTGGGTGATGGCTGCGATGTAGTCCGGGCTGTGCGCCAGCGCCAGCTCGCCATCGCTGGCAGCCGGGGCCTGCTGCAGCGCTACCCCTGGCAATTCATTGACAAGCCGCTCACGCAGCAGCCGGTACTTGGGCATGGGGAAGCGGTGCCCGGGCGGCAGGGGCAGCACATAGTTGTCGGCATAAAAAGCTTGCACGCGGTCGCCTTTTTAAAACATTGTTGTTTCGGCCCAAAAGGAGCGATTGCTGCAACGCAACAATAAATGATTTGCAATGTCACGGGTTTCCCCTATAATCCATTTATGTTGCAGTGCAGCAATTCAGCGCAAAGCAACTATTTTCGTCAATCAAACCAACCATACATCTGGAGATTACCTATGCTGACCGCTGAACAACTCATGGCCTCCCACAAAGCCAACATCGAAACCCTGTTCGGCTTGACACAAAAAGCGTTCGAAGGCG
>ENA-OFCF01000449-OFCF01000449.1-metagenomes-genome-assembly--contig:-NODE-449-length-18429-cov-8.907968_pt1 | contig 18429 bp, 14 predicted proteins | sample MGYA00153387_OFCF01 | MGnify analysis MGYA00153387
CCATTGGCTCGCGACTTTCTCCTAGCCTTCCTTCCCCGCGTTAGTTACCCTTCGCAAGTTGGCTTCAGATGGTAGTTTCTTCATTTTCATGTTCTGTTATTTCTACAAGGGACTTCAACCCCATTTACAACGTGCCCATGCTGGGCACACACAAGTCGCGGATGGCAATCCCCACTAGCTTTTACGTTTGGCCAAAAACTTATGCCAGTTGATCCTCTTATCTTCGCTACGACAGAAGTAGAATTGCCACCCGGAATCGTAGATACTTTGTCAGACGATTTAGCCGATTTCTTGGGTAGCGATAGGTTTGATGATGATCGACATCCTGTCTCTCGTGTTCATCCAGTTGATTACGAGCACGTACTTCCGAAGGGCCTGCCAACGGCACAGAGCATAATCAAAATATCAGCGACTTCTTCGCCTTACTACGGCAAGGGATATACAAGGGGGGATTGGCCGGAGCTGGCTTCGATCCTTGAGTTTTTACTTCATCGTATCCCTTCCGTTGCTGTCTGGTATGGCGATGACTCCAGCGATGAGGTTACTCTGGCCTCGCAGGAGTTTATGGCGGACATGTGGAAGTTCTGGGCTCATAATGGCAATCGACCCTACCTAATAGGATCAATTTAGCCGAATCGGGTCCCCGGAAGTGATTAGTTCACTAATCCCACACCACCCTGCGTACGGCTCCGTACAGGGCGGTTCCAATCAGCTTGGGACCTTTGCCCCTAATGAAGATCGATCCTGACGGCGCTGTGTCCATCTGGGGTTCATTTTTCTCTTTTGCACCAGAAACCGCGTTGCGGTGGAGTGTGGAAAATAGAGTTACTTGGAAGTTTGGAGTATCATTTGAACTCAATATCAATTAACCGCTAGATATAGCATCTAATCTCATCTGCGATTTCCTGCATTCCTGTTTTCCTTATTTTTCTTTATTACCCTTCCGCCCGACCGATCAACAAGAGCCTGAGTCCGTTGAGACAGACTAACACTGTGCTGCCTTCATGACCGACGACACCCAGTGGTAACGATAGGGAAAATCCCAAGGCGGTGAAAACGAGCAATACGATGACCGCACTTGCGAAGACGAGATTCTGAACCAACACACGCCGGGCACGGCGGGCATGACCTAACAAAAGCGGAATATTTTCTAGGCGATCTCCCATCAGCACGATGTCCGCAGTTTCCATCGCTACATCGGTGCCGACCGCGCCCATGGCGACGCCGACATCTGCCATTGCGAGAGCTGGTGCATCGTTCACGCCATCACCGATCATCATCACGGTGCCGAGTTTTTTGAGTTCGTGAATGGCGTTCAATTTGTCTTCGGGCAGCAGACCGGCGCGCACTTCATCGACCTTTGCCTCGCGGGCTATGGCTTCTGCTACTAACTGCTGGTCGCCAGTGAGCATGACGACTTTTTTCACTCCGAGACGATGCAAGTCATCCGCCAAACGCCGGGCGGCGGGGCGGATCGTATCGGCCATGACGAGAACGGCGTGGGCGGTGACATCATTTCCTTGGTAAGAACCTAACCAAACACAGGTTTTTCCCATCGCTTGAAGCGGCTCGGCAAGCGGCTCAAGAACATCGAGATTCGAGGCCTCGAGTTCGCGGAACATCCTCACACTGCCGACGAGATAACGGATCGAGTCGATGGTGGCTTCGGCGCCTTTTCCGGCGGTGGATTGGAAATGCGTGGCTGCTGGGATATCGATGCCGATTGCAGTGGCGCTGGCGACGATGGCGTGGGCGAGCGGATGTTCTGAGCGGCTTTCGAGTGCGGCGGCGGCGCGCAGTAGAGCGAGTGCGTCATCGGGAAGAGGCGTGGAAAGCGAATGAATCCCGGATGGAGTAACCATTTCAGTGAGTGACGGCTTGCCGACCGTAAGCGTGCCGGTTTTATCGATGGCGACGATGTCGATGGCGGCTGCGGCTTCCAGATGCGAGCCGCCTTTGATCAAAATTCCGCGTCGGGCCGCGCCGCCGATGGCGGATAGAACGGTGGCGGGCGTGCTGATCACCAGCGCGCAGGGCGAAGCCACGACCATGATTGTCATGGCCCGATAGAATGCATGTGCGAAAGTATCACCTTGGAAAAGATAGGGCACGAGAAAAACTCCGATGGTTAGAAGGATCACACCGATGGCATAATATTGCTCAGCTTTTTCAAGGAACCTCTGAGTTCTGGATTTCTCGGCCTGAGCTTCCTCTACCAGTTTCACCATGCGAGCGAGCGCGGAATCTTCCGAGCGCTTGCTGACGCGCAACTCGATGCCGCCGCTTTGGTTGAGCGTGCCTGCAAAAAGCGGGTTACCGATGGATTTGGAAACTGGCATCGACTCGCCAGTTAGAGATGACTCGTCCACATGCGTTGAGCCTTCCGCCAGCGTGCCGTCCACCGGGATTTGCTCACCGGGGCGGACGATTACGATGTCGCCGATTTCAAGATCCTCCACCGCGACCTTGATGGTTTCTGCGCCGCGTTTTACCGAGGCCTCGCTGGGCCGCAGCGTGAGCAATGCCTCGATGGCGCGGTGGGTGCGCTCCATGGCGTGGCGTTGAAGCACGTTAGAAAAACTGAAGAGGAAAAGCAGCAGCGCGCCTTCAAACGGAGCTCCGATCAAAGCCGCGCCGATTGCGGCGAGAACCATCAGCACGTCCACATCTAGCACCTTTTTCCTGAGAGCCGCGATGGCTGATCTAGCACCTTGTTGGCCAGCGAAAAGATAGGCTCCCGCGTAAAGCAGGTGGTGAACCAGCGGATCAAAGCTTGTTGATTTTTCCACGATCAAAGAGCCTATCAGAAACGCCAGCCCAAGCCCGCAGGAGATTTCTTCATTGAGCTGACCTGTCTTGAGTTTTTCCCAAAACGAAGGTCGGCTGACGCGCCTCGAGTTTTCCGCATTCATGGTTGCTCTTGCAATGAGTGGGAACGCTCGTTTTGCCAAGCAGATAGCGATGATTTCCTCAATAAATTCAGGGGTTTCGTGAGACTCAATCGCATCTTGTTAGTGACGGAGAAGCGAGCAAGTTCAATTCCCTGAATTCTCATAACAGCTTTTGCTCAAAATGAGAGAATTTAAATAAGGAAGGCAGGAAAACAGGAATCAAGCACGGCGGATATTTTTCCTGCTTTCCTGCCTTCCTTATTCATTCCATCCGAGGGCCATCGCAGAAGTTGCCCGAGGAAATCGAATTGCTCGGCATGAAACTTGATTTGAAGTCGTTTGTTGAGTTCTGATTTTGGCCGAGAGAATTGGCCTTGAGGCTTGCGTTCCCGGGGTAAGTCGCTAAGTAATGCGCCGATGAAACACCTTTCCCTGCTCATTCTCGCTGTGGCAATCTCAGGCATTTCCTGCGAGCGCCATGAATTCGATGGACCTAACGGCACCAAGCAACTCAACGAATCGCATGACAAACATGCTGGCCAAGGCGATCATGAAAAAACCACAGAAAAAGCCGCTCACTGAGCGCGTCGGCGATAACTCAGAAAACATTCGCCCGTCTCATCGCGCGGGGAAAAATGACTGATCTCGAAATCTAGCGATTTTGGCAGGAAAGTGTCTGGAATTCCGGTGGCGGTCGGTGAAAGCATTCCACCAAACAACGTATGCCCCGCCAGTGTTAGGTGGAATTCATCAATCGCATCCATTTCCGCAAGCGAACGGATCAACACGCCACCGCCCTCACAATGGAGATGTTTCACGCCATATTTTGTGGCAAGGATTTCCAGAAAACTTGCTAGATCTTGTTGATGAATCGTGAGTCCGAGCAAAGAAGAAACGAACTTTTCATCACGCTCCTCAGTGACTAACCAATGAATCTCTCCACCAGGTTTGCGGAACACTGGATGCTCCAGCGGAATTTTTCCACCACGTGAAACAATGCAGCGCAAAGGTTGGTTCACTTTTTCCGGAACTGTCAGCGTCATCTGATCGGCCACCAAAGTGCCACGACCCACTAACAAAGCATCTGCTGCGCCACGCAGTTCTAGCAGTCGTGCATGATCTGCCCGCGATGTCCAGCCACTCGCTAGGCGTGCCGCACTGCTGATTTTCCCGTCTGCGGAAATTGCCAGATTGGTGGATATCCGCGGACGAGTCATCAGCACGTACGATCAAAGCCGTTGCAGCACTGCATCGCCCATTTCACGGGTGCCGACGCGTTGCTCGCCATCGCGGCCAGTGGCGATGTCGCCGGTGCGGAATCCATCGGCGATGGTTTTGGCGACGGCTTCTTCGATTGCCTCGGCGGCTTCGATTTCTCCTAACGAAAAACGCAGCAGCATCGCCAGCGAGAGAATCTGCGCGATTGGGTTAGCAATCCCCTGCCCCGCGATGTCGGGAGCGGAGCCGCCAGATGGCTCGTACATGCCGAAATAAAGCCCATTTTCCTTCTGCAAGCCGAGTGAGGCGGATGGCAGCATCCCGAGCGAGCCGGAGATCATCGCCATCTCGTCTGATAGAATGTCACCAAAAAGATTTTCTGTTACCAAAACATCGAACGAACCCGGACGGCGGATGAGTTGCATCGCGGCATTATCGACATACATGTGTGAGAGTTCCACTTCGGGGAATTCCTTGGAGATTTCCACCACCGTCTCACGCCACAGCACCGAGGACGCTAACACATTTGCTTTGTCCACTGAGAGTAGGCGTTTTTTCCGGCCCATCGCTGCGGTGAATGCGACTCGCGCGATGCGTTGGATTTCGCTCTTTTTGTAAATCATCGTATCGAGCGCGACCGGTTCGCCGTTTTCCTCGTGTCGGCCTTTCGGTGCACCGAAATAGATGCCGCCTGTTAGTTCACGCACGCAGAGCACGTCGAATCCATCGGCGATGAGTTCTTGTTTCACTGGCGAGGCGTGGGTGAGCGCGGGCAAGCAAACGCCCGGGCGGAGATTGGCGAAGAGGCCGAAATGTTTGCGCAATGGCAGCAGCGCGCCGCGCTCCGGCTGGATCTCCGGTGGCAGCGATTCCCACTTCGGCCCGCCGACCGAGCCGAAAAGAATCGCATCCGCCGCTTCGCTGGCCTTGACCGTTTCGGGCGGCAGCGGGTGGCCAGTAGCATCAATCGCCGCGCCGCCGACTAGGTGTTCGGAGCGGGAAACCGTGAAGCCAAATTTCGCTTCGGTGGCGTCGAGAATGCGGAGGGCCTCGGCCATAACTTCCGGGCCGATGCCGTCGCCGGAAAGGATCGTAATGCGGTAATTGCGTGACATGTGCGGCAAAATGCAGAACTGCCCGCCCGCTTGCAAGCCCGCATCAAGAGGCTGCGGGATTTTAAAATCCATCAGGGTTGCTCAGCGATTGAAAACACCTGAGACCGACTTGTTCCGGCCCTTTATCGAGTCGCAAACAACACCGCATCGCCGAGCCACAACCTCGGCGATGCGCTCCTCAGATCACTCACAGCTTGCGGACCACGAGGACGCGACGGTCCAATGTCATCTGGCCCTCGTTTCCGTTAGGAAAACTAGGATACATCTCACCATAGCCATGTGAGCTCAGCGCGGCAGCAGGAACCGCATATCGCTGCGTGAGTTCCTGATGCGTTCTACGGGCGCGGTCTGCGGACAAGGTGAGATTGAACTCATCTGTGCCGTCTGTGCTGGTGTGACCTTCGATATCGAAAACCGCATTCGGGCTCGTTTTTAGAACCTCATGAATCGCAGCTGCCGTTTCCTCTAACGCCACACGTGATTCCGCATCTAGCAGCTCAGCAGTTTCCTTTACAAACAATACTGGAATAGTGATATATGGGAGTTCTCTTCCCTCAACGATCACCACATTTCGCTCCACATTATAAACCCGGCGCGGCTGCCCGGGCACGTCCACATAACTTTTGGTTTCCGTGGTTTCTACTACGGTGCCCGGAGGATGAGCGGGCTCCACCACATCGCGCGGCAGGACTAACAAGTTCCTTCTGGCGATAGCTGGGTCCGGTCGCAGTGGTGGTGGCGTAGTCGGCGAGGTTTTCTCTACGACTATTTCTCCAGATGGCGTGGGAACGATGACTTTTTCAACGACGGTTTGAGCGAGCACTGGTTGGAGGCAGGCTGCGGCAATGATGGATGCGTAATGTTTTTTCATATTTAAATAATGTTAGTATATAATAAGTTATTTATCGCAGCAGTGTGAAGAATCGCTTTCTTTCAATGCCTGCTCAATCGCTTCACGGCTTTCACCCGTGCGTTTTTGAATTCTTCCGATCAATTCCTCTTGTTTGCCTTCGAGATATTGAAGGTCGTCATCCGTGAGATCCGCCCATTTTTGCTTAAGCTTGCCTTTGATAATGTTCCAATCGCCTTTGATTTGTAGGTTGTTCATAAGATTTTCTTTCGTTAGTAGTATGAGTCGTCGTCAACCCGTTGGTGAAAATGTTAGTTCCAACCGGCTACATGAAAAAACTACACGAAGGCCTAAATGAAGACCATAAGGTGATTCCCTACCAAGAATGTCACAGCGAAAGTGTGACTTGATGGCCGGTGTGTTTTATTTGAGTTCAGCGCGAATAGAGTCACTCACCCAATATTAACGTTAGGAAATTTAAGTTATGCTATCAACGCTGTGAAAACTATCAGAAAAGCTTTATTTAAATCTAGCGGATTGATCAATTTAGAGCCGAGGCACATTATAAACAACGCTCCGATTGATTCATTTTTCTGACATGCATTCCTGATGGATTATGGCGGAGGGGGTGGGATTCGAACCCACGGAACCTTTCGGCTCTCCGGTTTTCAAGACCGGCGCAATCGACCACTCTACCACCCCTCCTGCGTTTTATTTTCCGGAAACTTTATGGTCACTCGCCACCGGACGGCGGACTTTAAGCACGGCGGAATCGGTATGGCAAGCGTTGTTCAGCACACTCTTCATCGACCGCAGAAAGCCATATAAACTGTCTTAAATAACCAAATGGTCGGGCTGGCGGGATTCGAACCCACGACCCCTTGCCCCCCAGGCAAGTGCGCTACCAGACTGCGCTACAGCCCGCTCCGTGAACGGGGGGCAAAGAAAACAGGGCAAATCCGGGTTGGCAAGCACGGAAAATCATGCGAGATCTTTTCGCCGTATGAATCTGATCAAGACTGCGATCGTTGGGGCCAGTGGGTACTCGGGCATGGAATTGTTGCGTCTGCTGCTGGGACATCCTGGAGTAGAACTGGTGGCTGTCACATCGCGTCAGGAGGCTGGCCGAGCACTGAGCGATGTTTTCCCTCGGTTCCGCAAAGCTCCGGGGGCGGAGCTGACTTTCATGGTTCCCGATCCAGATGCGATTCAGGCGACCGGCGCAGAGGTGGCATTTCTCGCATTGCCGCACGGGGTGGCCGCAGAAATTGCTAGCGCATTGTTAGCACGCGGCTTGCGTGTGATCGACTTGAGCGCGGATTTCCGTTTGAGCGATGCGGCGGTCTATGAGGAATTCTATGGTCACGCCCATCCTGCGCCGGAGCTTCTTGAGCAGGCAGTTTACGGCCTACCAGAAATCCGCGCTGCGGAAATCTGCGGCGCGAATTTGATCGCATCTCCCGGTTGTTATCCGACTAGCATTTTATTGCCGTTGCTGCCCTTGCTGCGTGGAAATCTAATCGATCCCAGCACGATTGTCGCCAATTCGATGAGCGGCGTAAGCGGTGCAGGACGCAAGCCAGATCTCACCTTGTTATTCTGTGAGTGCAACGAAAGCGCGCGTGCATACGGCGTGCCAAAACACCGCCACCTATCAGAAATTGAGCAGGAACTCAGCCTCGCTGCTGGGGAAAAAGTGACGGTGAGTTTCATCCCGCATTTGATCCCTGTGAACTCGGGCATCGTCACCACCACCACCGCAAAACTTCGTGATGGAGTCGATCCGGCAGATGTTGGGAAATTGCTAGAGAAAGCCTACGCTGCAGAGCCATTTGTCCGCCTGTTGGGAAAAGGCGGCTGTGCAGATACCAAGAACGTCACTCGCACCAATTTCATCGACATCGGCTGGCAGCACGACCCACGCACCGGACGCGTGATCCTGATGAGCGCCGAGGATAACATCGGCAAAGGCGCTGGTGGCCAAGCGGTTCAGTGCATGAATTTGATGTTTGGACTTTCTCCGACTGATGGGTTGCAAAATTTTTAAGATTACCCATTCTGCGTCGCTTCCCTCTCATGTTATGGACTTTCCCTTCACCCGCATCAAGGGTGGCGTCGGTGCGCCGCTCGGATTTCTAACTAGTGCCGCTGCGTGTGGCATCAAAAACCCAACTGCCACGCGACTCGATCTCGCGCTGGTCTATTCCGAGCGCCCGTGCAGTTCTGCTGGGACTTTCACCACTAACCGAGTGAAAGCCGCGCCAGTCCGGGTTTCACAGGCGCATCTGCGCAAGGGTGACTTGCGTGCCATCATCGCGAACTCTGGCAACGCTAACGCCTGCACCGGCGTGCAGGGCATCCGCGATGCCAATGCGATGTGCGACGCCGTGGCAAAACCGCTAGGCTTGAATCGCACGGAAATCGGCGTCTCCTCCACTGGCGTGATCGGACTGCCGATGCCAATGTCGCGCCTGACGCCTAACACCGCAGTACTCGTCGCCGGGCTGGGCGCGAAAAACGGCTCGGACGTGGCGGCTGCGATCATCACCAGTGACACCCACGCGAAGGAAATTGCGATTTCTTTCGATCTCGGAGAACACCGCGTCCGTCTTGGCGGCTGCGTGAAGGGTGCTGGCATGATTTCTCCAAGCATGGCCACGATGCTGTGCTTCATCACCACGGACGCTAACATCCCACGCGAGTCGCTGCGCAAGGCCGTGTTAGAATGTGTAGAAGATAGCTTTAACAGGATCACCATTGATGGTGACATGTCCACTAACGACAGCGTAATTATGCTTGCTAACGGCGCATCCGGAATGCCGCCGATCCGCCGCAACGGCAAACGCTGCAAACAATTCCGCCAAGCACTCCGCTGGTTGATGTTAGAGCTCGCCAAAGCCGTTGTGCGCGATGGCGAGCGCGTGACGAAATTCGTCACCGTGCAAGTCATCGGCGCTCGCACCTATCTGGACGCCAAGAAAGTCGCGGAAGCCGTCTGTAAGTCCGCGCTGGTGAAGTCATCATGGAACGGCGGCGACCCTAACTGGGGGCGCATCATCCATGCTGTCGGCTACTCGCGTGCGCGCATCCGAGAGGAGTTAGTCGATATTCACATCGGTGGAAAAGCCGCCTGTCTGGGAGGTCTCCAGGCCGCCACCCCGATGGCCGAACTTCGCGCCATCGTTGCCGAGCCGGAGTTTGAAATCGTGATCAATCTGAATCAGGGAGATGCTGATTACACCATGTATTCCAGTGATCTCTCGCCAGAATACATCGACTTTAACCGCTCCGAATACGCGTATTGGAAACAAGCGCGAAAAGACGGGCTGGTGTGAGCGGGCGGAGTTTTTTTGCCGAGAAAACCGCAGAATCCCGGCTTTTTTCCACCGTCTGGGAAAATCCGCGCATCCTTCCAGATAGAATGCGGAGCATCCGGAGGGCTGGTTAGGCAGTTTCAGCATGAAACTTCCAGCTTGCATGACTGCTTCCACTTCAATGTCCGTTTTCCATCAATGGCTGCTTGCCGATCCCACGAGCAAAGCCTCGGCTTGTGCCATCATTTTGCACGGCGGGGATTCGTGGCCGTGTGATCGCCTGATTCAGGAAGTGGCGGAATACCTCAATGAATACGATGACGATGGTGACGGGCGCTGGTTGCCGGCCACTCAAGAACTGGTCAAAAAAATCGCAGAGGATCCAAATCACCGCCAGTTGCTAGGAATGGACGGCAAAACACTGGACCTGAGAGAGAATTTCCAATCCGAGTTTCTCAAAACTCTCACCGCGCTCGGCAAGCGCGGCCACGTCGTTTTCGCCTCGCCCGGTGCGTCTGATGATGAACTGGATCTCGCTAACACCTTCCACGCGGGCATCGACCATGGCCGCAACATCGACAAACCCTGCCACTTGATCCTCAATCCAGACATGATCGGACAAAAAATCCTCGCTCACATCATCGGCGATGTTTTTCTTGAATGGCTGCACTACGATATGCGTCGGAGCGGGCCGATTCAGGACATCCGATAAAATACGCGCAGTTTTTTGCAAGAATTTGCTCGAATAATCAGATCAACTGCGGATTCTCTCGCCAGCCGTTCTGATGAATGCCCTTGCGCTGACTATCCTCGTTTCATCCTGCCTAGCCGGAATTTTCATTGCATGTTTTGCGATGGAAATCATGCGTTCACGGCGGACCAGCCCGGAGAGAGATTCGTTGTTGCCGCTCGACCCCCAATTGCCACCTGTCGCTAAGACTCCTACCGCCCAAGAAACCACGCTTTAATCCACCACCCATGACCACCTCGATTACTTACGACGACAAGTCGGTCCGCCGCTTCATGATTGCCTCGATCCTCTGGGGCATCATCGGCATGTTTGCCGGAGTTCTGATCGCCACCCAGCTTTCATTCTGGCAAATGAACGGGAAATTTCTCGAAACTCTCACTGGCGGCATGATCAAGGCGGAGGGGCTTTCTTATCTCACATTCGGCAGGCTGCGCCCGCTACACACCAACGCAGTGATTTTCGCTTTTGTAGGAAACATGATGTTTGCAGGCATCTACTATTCCACCCAGCGCCTGTGCAAATGCCGGACGGCGTCAGATCTGCTCTCGAGCATCCATTTCTGGGGCTGGCAGCTAATCATCGTCGCCGCCGCGATCACTCTTCCGGCTGGTTTCACCCGCGGCAAGGAATACGCCGAACTCATCTGGCCGATCAATATCTGTGTGGTGATCATCTGGGTGGTGTTTGCCATCAATTTCTTCTGGACCTTGGCAAAACGCAACGAGCCTAGCCTTTACGTGGCTCTCTGGTTCTACATCGCCACCATCATCACCGTGGCGATGCTCTACATCGTCAATCACTTATCGATCCCGACGTCGCTCACCCATTCCTATCCGATTTTTGCGGGTCTTCAGGACGGCTTGGTCCAGTGGTGGTACGGCCACAACGCGGTGGCCTTCTTCCTGACGACGCCGATTTTGGGCATCATGTATTATTTCATTCCGAAGGCGGCGAATCGCCCGGTTTATTCGTATCGTCTCTCGATTATTCACTTTTGGTCGCTGGTATTCATCTACATCTGGGCGGGCCCTCACCACTTGCTCAACACCAGCTTGCCACAATGGCTGCAATACCTCGGCATGTTGTTTTCGCTGATGCTTTGGGCACCCTCATGGGGCGGCATGCTCAACGGCCTGCTCACTTTGCGTGGCGCTTGGGACACTCTCCGCACCGATCCAGTGATCAAATTCCTCGCCGCTGGTGTGACCTTCTACGGCATGGCCACTTTTGAAGGTCCGCTGATGGCCATCACCAAGGTCAACGCCCTTTCTCACTACACCGACTGGACTGTCGGCCACGTCCACTCCGGTGCGCTAGGCTGGAATGGCCTGATGGCCGCCGGCATGTTTTACTGGTTGGCACCGCGCCTCTGGAAAACCCAACTCTGGTCAAAAGCACTCGCTAACATGCACTTCTGGATCGCCCTGGTCGGCATCCTGATTTACATTTCCGCAATGTGGTGCGCGGGCATCATGCAGGGCCTGATGCTCGGCGAAATCAAACCCGGCGGAACCACTCTGCGTTATGAATTCCTCGATTCCCTCCAGGAAATCCAGATTTTCTATATCGCCCGCGCGTTTGGTGGATTCCTCTACATGATTGGTTTCGTCCTTCTGGGCTACAACATCTGGAAAACCGCACGCTCTGGCACACCCACCAATGAAACCGTGGAAATCACGTTGTTGGAGAAAAACAAGAAGGACAACATGGGCTTCCGGGCGGCGATCCTGAATGACCCAGTCGCTCACGTCATTCTCGCAATGGCCTTCGTTTTCCTCTGGTTCTTCCTGCCGCCACATGCGGACAAGGCCGCTCTCGTCGTCGCCATTTTGCTCGGCTTCAAGGCGATTTCCGCTTTCAAAAACTCCAACGGCGCATGGACCAACTGGCACGAGCGCATCATTGACAATTACCTCCCGTTCACGGTGTTAGTCTTTGTCGCAGTCGCCATCGGCGGCTCGGTGCAGATCATTCCGACCCTCATCGTGAACCGCGGCAAAAATATCGAAGGCCGTCTCCAAGAACTCTACACCCCGCTCGAACTCGCCGGCCGGGATCAATACGTGAGCGAAGGTTGTTACAACTGCCACTCGCAGATGATCCGGACCCTCAAACATGAAGTCATGCGTTACGGCCGCCCCGGCATCGCCGACGACTACTCACACCTCGGAGAGTCGATCTACGATCATCCATTCCAATGGGGTTCCAAGCGCACCGGCCCGGACCTCGCTCGCGAAGGCGGAAAACTCGCAGCAAATGCCAAATTCATGCGGGTCGGCAAACGCGGCAACGACTGGCATTTTAACCACTTCCTCGACCCACGCCAGACATCGCCCGGCTCGAACATGCCGTCCTACTGGTTCCTGTTTGAAAAAGATGCCGACGTCAAATCCCTACCAAACAAGATTCGGGCACAAGTCGCGCTCGGCGTGCCTTACCCGATCATGACCAATGCCGAAATCACCGATCAAGTGGAAACACAGGCCCAAGAAATCGCCAATTCCATCGTCGATGCCGGTCTTACGCTCCCGAATAAACCCGAGCTCAAAGGTGACGCACTGCGCAATTATCTCGCGAAGTCTCAAGGCATCGCCGTGATCGCCTATGTGCAAAAACTTGGCGCCTACCAGGAAATCAAAAAGTCACAGCCTGCGGCCCCCGCCATCCTCAACCCGGACTCGCACCGCTAAAACCTAACTCACAAAAATCATGTTCAAGCGCGTCATGTTTGAAGACTGGAGTCTCATGATTCCGATGATTTCCTTCATCATCTTCTTCGCCGTCTTTGTCGTCATCTCGATCCGCGCCCTGCGCATGGAGCAGTCCGAGAGCAAACGTCTCGCCGCCCTGCCATTGGAACAATCTCCAGAAAACTCAAACGCCGAGCCACACACCACTCTATGAGCCAAGAACCAAAACGCGGTCATTTCGCACAAGCCGATGGCGAGATCATCCTCCGGGAACACGAATTCGACGGCATCCAAGAATACGATCAAAAACTGCCAAACTGGTGGTTGTTCACCTTCTATGCCGCAATCGTCTGGTTCGTCTGCCACTGGACCATCTACTATCAGGCCGGCGCGATCAAATCCCCGACCGAGCGAGTCACCAGCGAAATGCGTGAAGTCCAAAAGGCCAAAGACATCGAACTCGACAAACTCGTCAAGAGCCTCGACGACACCGCGTTCATCACCAATTGGGCGACAAATCCGGAGATCACTTCCGCTGGCGAGGTCACCTATCTCTCCATCTGTTCCGCCTGTCACGCCGCAGACTTCAGTGCCAAGGGGCCAAACGGCCCGCTGCCTGGTCTGCCGTTGAATGACCGCGAGTGGAAATTCGGCGGCAAACCGATGGATCTTTTCAAACTCATCATGCACGGCTCACCACCCGAAAGCACCGGCAACAACGGCGCAAAAATGCAGGCTTGGGGCGAAACCTCGCTTTCCCCAAAACAAGTCGCAGAAGTCGTCGCCTATTTAATCACCAAATTACCAGACGATTTCAAAAACATGCCGACTGCCAATTGACGCATCGCCGAAGTTCACTTCCCCAACGAAAAAAGCGGCTGCAAAGCCGCTTTTTTTGTGTTTAGAAAATGATCAGATCGCCTCGGAAAATGCGTCCGGCTCAGGTCTCAGAGACCCTTTTTCGAGAGCCGTGTGCCAGCGGTCGCGCCTTGGCGTGCCTTGAACTTAGGATTCGATTTGCAGATCACATAAACCGTGCCCTTGCGCTTCACAATCTGGCAATCAGCGTGGCGGCGTTTGGCGGAGGCGAGGGAAGATAGAACTTTCATGGCAGGAAATAATGGTTGATTTGACTGGCTGTTGGTGCCAACCGGGGCGCGAAAACTAGCTTTCCAGCCTGCCTTGTAAAGCCATTTTTCGTCAAATCCCTCAAAATTTCTCAAAATCCATAAACAAGAACAGCCATTTCACGCGCCATGACTGGTCTGCCTGGCGCCCTGAAAAATCGGGCTAGTGGTTAGGGTTGCCGCCATATCAGTGGTTTGTCCCAAGCCTTTTTGGCGATACTCCATTCCTCGTGCCAAGCGGCGTAGTCGGTGGCCGCATGATCACCGGCTTTGGCCTCGAAGTCGAAGCTCATCGCAACGCCACCCTCTTTTCGGAGCGCAGCACTCAGACTCCAGCCGGTGAACCGCTTGCCGCCGGTCCGATTCAACGCGACCAAGGACGCCTTAACCGACTCCGGAACACCCTCAATCAACACCTCCGACCGCAACTGCAACGGATAGCGTGCCACGAGCCGTGTTTTCCGATCTTTGACGAAAGTGGTGGAAAGATAGTCTCTCTCCCACAGTGCGGGCAATGTGGCGCGAAGCTGGCCATCCTCGACATGCAAGGCTTCCGAGAGGTGGTATTCCATGCTTAGCCGCGCAGGATGGGAAGGGTCATCAAGAGTCTCGAAGGTGAACTCGTTCAGCTGCAGACTGGAATCCTTACCGAGAATATTCTGCGCCCGGCGCAATATAGACGCCGCGTCTAAACCCGCAAAGGCCCCCCGCATCCAGGCTGCATAGTAGCCGTGCAACGTGAGAGTTTCAGTTACGTTCCACCCGTCTTGCGCCGGTCGCAGCAACCTTTTGCATTCCACCTTCATGCCGGCCAAGTCTGCGAACGGCTGCGGTGCCACCAAGCGCACCCGTCCGGGCTGTAGCACCAGCGCGTGGGAATGCCACAGATTGTCCGCCTGCCACGCTGCGAGATCCAAATGCTGGTTCGTGGGATCCAGCAAGCGGTTCGCACCTAGCGCCGGCACCTGCACCACCATGTGATTGAACTGATCGAGTGTCGGTTGCGAGTCTCTTGCGCGCCACTGGGTATTCACCAGCGTTAGATAGCTCTTGTGGCCCGCCGCCCGCAACAACTGGTGCAACAGAAGTGCCTGGTCCTTGCAGTCGCCATATTGCTTTTTCAGGGTCACTGATGCGGCGTTAGGCATCCGCGCACGCACGCCGAACTCGATGGCGGTGTAACTTACGGATTGCTGTACATACCGGGCTAAGATGGCGATCTGCTCGCGCTCGCCGACGACGCCCTTGACCAATTTTGCCGCAAGTTCGGTGACCGCTGGCTCTGGTTCCAAGCGGCTCGCAATTTCCTTGAGATATTGCCCTCCCACCTTCTCCCAAGTTCCTTCGTCGCCCCCCAGAGTAAGATAGCCAACACTATCTTCCGGCGACGCACCACTTGGTTCGGCCTCGTAAATCGGCAGTTCAAAACCCAACCATGCCAGCATGCCCGGTTCTTTCAGCGTTTGCACCTCGGGCATGCCAGTCCCCACTGCGGATATGCTCTCCACTTCGCCGGTGATAAACACGACTTTGGCCACGCATTCGGAAAACAAATGTCGGTCGAAGGCGAAATTCTCCGACTTAGCCAAATTCTCGAAGCTGACCGTGTAATCGATGATGCACCCGGGACGCAAGCCGGGCACTTGGAAATGCAGTTGCTTGCGGTGGGACGCCCCATTTTCCTGTGCATCCATCACATAGGCATCCTCTGGCTTAGTGGCCAATGGTTTACCGTCGGGATCGATCACTTCCAGTCGGTTGATGAACACCCGCTCCGATAGCGGATCAAACCCGTGATCAATGCTGCTGAAGTTGTTCACTCCCTTCGCCGTATTGAGCCGGATGCGGTAATGCAAGGTGCGCCGCAGCGGCTTACCACGTTCGAAATGATAGCCGATAGATGTAAGCAGATAGGACTGCGGTCGGTCACCTGCAACGTCCATGGTGGACCGATGATCCGCGAGTGCCCGCGCCAAGTCGGCTGGCATCGCCACTGCCTCCACCGGCGTCTTGATCTCCACATCCATCCCCTGTCCTAACTGCGCCGCTGCGCTCCGGATTGCCGCCTGAATGGACGTGTCGTCCGGCTGTAATTTCGCGGCACGTTCAAAAGTGGCTTTTGCATCGCGGTACCATTTACGACCCATCTGGCTCCACCCCAGCACCATCAACGCCCGCAGATTTTCCCGGCCATCCGCCAACAGTTTTTCCACGGTCTCAGCTGCACGGGCGTGATCTCGGGCATCGTTGAGCACCTCGCCCAAATTGATCACCACCCGCTTGTCGTCGGGAAAGTCCTTGATGAGGCTCTCCGAGCGCTCGATTGCCGCTGCGGATTTCCCCGCCTGCGACAAAGTCTGGGCGTGCCAGCGGCGCGAGTCTAGGCCGGGGGTTTTATTTTCCCACGCCTCGCCCACCGCCACTGCCAGCTCGTATGCCTCCAGGCGGTTGAGCTGATGCAACCACTCCACCACCTCGTCGCCATTGTCCAACCCGAGCTCGATCGCCTTCAGAAATGCTTGGTTTGCAGCCACTAAATCACCGCTGTCTGCCAGCAATAATGCGTGATGCCGATGCAGGTCAGGTTTCGCCGCCAAAGCGGGCAGTTCCGCTGCAAGCAAGGCCAAGCCTTCCTTCACCAGCCCCGCCAAACGCATGGCGTCTGCCGCGTTGCCTAGCATGTTGACATTCTTTTTGCTCAACCCGAATCCAGACGTGAACCACTTCGCCGCCTCGGCATAATTCTTCTTGCGATACAAGGCGATGCCGATGTCATTGAAAACCAAACTTCGTTCGTTGCGGGCCGCGCCGGAGGCCGATGGAGGTTCAGCAGGCGCGTTTGTCAGCTCGATGCGGTTCAACGCGGCACGCACCACAGCGAGATTGCCGTTGCTGGATGTTGCCCATCCCGCGTGCATGTGAGCCACCCGGCCTCGGCGCACCACCCGCAAAATGTAACGAACTGCGGCTTTATCCACAGTTTGCTCACCAGTGATCTCCAAGCCTTTGCCCCATGAGGTTTCCCAGGGCTGGGTCGTCCAGCGTTCTTCATCCGAATAGGTGAGGTTCAATCGCTTCATCAACCCGGCTGCCAGCGCCTCGTTGTCTGCCAGTTCATGGTCCAGCTCTAGCGGCATCACCCACAGCGCTTCCAGCGGCCGCGAGACAGCGAAGTCCACCAGCTTTGACTGCGGATCATCCCATTTTCGCCAATCCTCTGGCTCCAGCCGCGTCCGGTAACTCCACTGGGGCCGCACCACGTTTTTCATCGCATCACCCACCGCAATCACCCGATTAGAATCGAGAATCCGGAAGGACTTCACCATCCGGTCAAAGTCCGGAGTCAGCCGTTCTTTTTCGCGCGCCGGGCACCAACAGAGGATCTGCCATGCGAGTCCCGGACGGCAGGAAATCCAATGATCGTAATAAATTCGTTGGTTACCCGCGACCTTGAGGCGGGCCACGAAAGTCCGGCGAAGAAACGAAATCCCGTTCAGAGTCACAGATTTGGTGACGTCCTCTTCAATCGCTGAAGCTGTGGCGGTAATGCCTTCTTTTACCACTTCCGCATACTGGTCTAGATTGATTTTCCCCTCTGCATGCTCGGCCAGAACCATCGCGTATCCCTCGGGCCGGATGGACCGAAACATCAGGCACGCGTTCGGATTGAAGTTCTTGGCATTGCTAACTATCCATCCATCGCTACGCGTCATACCCAGATTGAACTCCTCCACCCGCGTTTCCTCAACTTTCCCAGCCTTGGCAGGCGATGAAGAATCTAACTGATTTACCATAGAGCTGAGTTCACCCTTACGAAAATTCATCGACATACTGATCTCGACTCCTATCGCTAGCACCAATCCGATGCTGAGAGTCCAGACCGCCTGCGCTCGCCCCTGCCGATGCCGCTCGCGGTCGTAAGTGGACAAACCGACGATGGCCAACACAATCGCCGCCACCCACAGCAGCAACGCGAAAATCCCAATGAGCGGCACCAGCCAAGCTCCACTCGACCGGGATTCCCGCATCAGCGGTCCCGATGCGGCGGGGATCAACCATCCAAGCATCATCAACGCCAGTGAAAGCACACACAGGCAGCTCGCATGAGGCCGCCACAACAGAGTTATACACTTGATGAAGACCGCTAACAGGAGCAAGGGAATCAGCCATGCTGACGTCAAAAGCCCAGCCCGAAAAGCAGCTGTAGATTCCGCCAATAACCACGTTGTCATGGACCATTTATCTAGCCGACCTCGGTTGTGCCGACAAGGCAAAACGGTAAGTTCATCAGACATTTTATTGTTAGGTCGCCCGTCTGTTGGGCTCTTACATATTTTAACAGTTAGACACTCTTAGACAAAACCGAACATCGCGCCGCCTGTGCAAAATGGCGCCAAAGCATTTTCTGGGTGAAGCAAGATTAAGGTAGAGACGTCAGTTGCCTGACGCCCCCCTCGCAGATCCCGGCGTGCG
>ENA-OFCF01000450-OFCF01000450.1-metagenomes-genome-assembly--contig:-NODE-450-length-18385-cov-8.872886_pt1 | contig 18385 bp, 11 predicted proteins | sample MGYA00153387_OFCF01 | MGnify analysis MGYA00153387
TCTTTCACCTGATAAGAAGCGCCTTGCTTTGCTCGGCGCACAACACTGAGTTCTGTAATTACCAATTCCTAATTTAGGAGAAACTAGGAGCAAATTAGGAATTCGATGCACGTCACCCATGATACTCCTGAATGCTCTTCACCTCTAACTCTAGCTCTTTGAGTGAGCGGATTGCTTTCACGGAGGCTTCGGCGGCGGAGAGGTTGGTGGCGTGGGAGATTTTCTGCGCGATGGCGGTGGAGCGGATTTTGACTTCGTCCGCGCGCGCCTCGTGGCCGCTGGGAGTGTTGATGACGAAATGAATGTCGCGGTTTTTCATCATGTCGATCACGTTCGGGCGGGCTTGCTCGGCGAGTTTGAAAAGCCGCGTGCTTGGGATGCCTTCAGCGGTGAGGCGGGTGTGCGTGCCGCCGGTCGAGAAGATGGCGAACCCGAGTGCTGCGAGATCGCGGGCGACAGCGACGGCGCGGTCTTTGTCGAGATCCGCAACGGATAGAAAGACGTTGCCCTCGGTGGGCAGCGGGTTGAAGGCCGAGATCTGCGATTTCGCATAGGCCATGCCCCAATCGGCGTCGATGCCCATGACCTCGCCGGTGGATTTCATTTCTGGGCCGAGCACGATGTCGATGCCGGGGAAGCGATTCCATGGAAAGACGGCTTCTTTCACCGAGAAATGCGGCGGGATGATCGTTTCGGTGTAACCGAGATCGACGAGTTTGTGGCCGAGCATCACCTTCGCGGCGAGTTTGGCGAGGGAAACACCAGTGGCTTTGCTCACAAACGGCACCGTGCGTGAGGCGCGTGGATTGACTTCGATGACATATAATAACTCATCCTTCACGGCGAACTGGATGTTCATCAATCCTTTCACCTTGAGTTCGCGGGCGAGATCTTTGGCGGCTCTAACGATTTCTGCCTTGATGTTTTCCGATAGAGAAAATGCCGGAATCACACACGCCGAGTCGCCGGAGTGGATGCCGGCTTGTTCGATGTGTTCCATGATCGCGCCGACCACGGAAGTTTCGCCATCGCTGATGCAATCGACGTCCACCTCGGTGGCGTTGTCGAGGAAACGGTCCACCAGCACGGGGCGCTCCGGCGAGGCAGTGACGGCCTCACGCATGTAGCGGGAAAGTTCGGTGTCGTTGTAAACGATCATCATCGCACGGCCGCCGAGCACGAACGACGGGCGAACAAGCACCGGATAACCGATTCGGTTAGCGACGGCGAGTGCTTCGGATTCGTTAGTGGCGGTGCCAGCTTCGGCTTGTTTGAGCTTGAGCTTGTCTAGCAACGCGGAGAAAAACTTGCGGTCTTCCGCTTGTTCGATCGACTTCGGTGAAGTGCCGATGATTGGCACGCCGTGGCGCTCGAGGTCAGCGGCGAGGTTGAGCGGCGTTTGTCCACCAAACTGAACGATCACGCCGTGCGGTTTTTCCTGATCGCAAATGTTGAGCACGTCTTCGAGTGTGAGAGGCTCGAAAAAAAGTTTGTCGGACGTGTCGTAGTCGGTCGAGACGGTTTCCGGATTGGAGTTCACCATGATCGCCTCGTAGCCGAGTTCCTTCACGGCGAAGGCGGCGTGAACGCAGCAATAATCGAACTCGATGCCTTGGCCAATTCGGTTCGGTCCGCCGCCGAGGATAATGATTTTCTTTTTGTCAGTCTCTCGGGCTTCGTTTTCATCGCCGTAAGTTGAGTAGAAATACGGGGTGTAGGCTTCAAATTCGGCGGCGCAAGTATCGACGAGACGGTAAGTCGGGATGATGCCGAGCTTTTTGCGTTCGGCGCGGATGTCGTCTTCATGCACGCCGCGCGCTTTGGCGATCTGACGGTCAGAAAATCCGAGTTTCTTGAGACGGCGGAGATCGCTTGAAGACACAGGCGAGCCGCCCGTGCCCCCCTCGAAGAGAGCGCTCCCTTCATCGGCGATCTGTTGGAGGTGGCGGAGGAACCATGGGTCGATCTGGGTGAGCGAGTGGATTTCATCAAGTGTGAAGCCGTTCACAAAGGCAGTTTGCAGCCAGAAGATGCGCTCGGCATTCGGGATCTGGAGTTTGCGGATGATTTCTTCCTTGGTCGGATTGACCGGCTCCTTGCTATCAAAACCAAATCCCCAGCGACCCGTTTCTAACGAACGCAGGCATTTTTGCATCGATTCCTTGAACGTGCGCCCAATCGACATTGCCTCGCCGACAGATTTCATCGATGTCGTTAGAACGGGATTTGCAGTGGGAAATTTCTCAAAAGTGAAACGCGGAATTTTTGTAACCACGTAATCGATGGTCGGCTCAAATGAGGCTGGTGTTTCGCGGGTGATGTCGTTAGGCAACTCGTCGAGCGTGTAGCCGACGGCGAGTTTTGCCGCGATCTTGGCGATCGGAAAACCGGTGGCTTTCGAGGCGAGAGCGGAAGAGCGCGAGACGCGTGGATTCATCTCGATGACGATCATGCGGCCGGTCTTGGGATCGGTGGCGAACTGGATGTTAGAGCCGCCCGTTTCCACGCCGATCTCGCGAATGCAGGCAAATGACGCATCGCGCATGATTTGGTATTCGCGATCCGTTAGCGTCTGGATCGGTGCTACCGTGATCGAGTCACCAGTGTGGACGCCCATCGGGTCGAGGTTTTCGATCGAGCAAATGACCACACAGTTGTCGGCGCAGTCGCGCATGACTTCCATTTCAAATTCCTTCCAGCCGAGCAGAGATTCTTCGATCAGGACTTCCGAAACAGGCGATAGATCGAGGCCGCGGGTGATGATTTCCTCGAACTCCTCGCGATTGTAGGCGATGCCGCCGCCTTGTCCGCCGAGGGTAAACGCCGGGCGAATGATGAGCGGGAAACGCCCGATTTCATCGACGACTTTTTTCGCTTCTTCCATCGTGTGAGCGGTGCCGGACTTCGGCAAATCGAGGCCGATCTTGAGCATCGCTTCTTTGAAAAGCTGGCGATTTTCGCCCTTTTCGATGGCATCCGGTTTCGCGCCGATCATGCGGACATTGTATTTGTCGAGCACGCCAGATTGGTGCAGTGACATTGAGGTATTGAGCGCTGTCTGGCCACCGAGTGTCGGGAGCAAAGCATCCGGTCGCTCGCGGATGATGATTTTTTCCACGATTTCCGGGGTGATCGGCTCAATGTAGGTGCGATATGCAAACTCCGGGTCGGTCATGATGGTGGCCGGATTGGAATTCACCAGAATGACTTGGTAGCCTTCCTCCTTGAGCGCCTTGCAGGCTTGCACACCGGAATAGTCGAATTCGCAGCCTTGGCCGATGACGATGGGGCCGGAGCCGATGACGAGAATTTTGTGGATTGATGTGTCTTTTGGCATGGTGGGAGGCGGATTATCGGCGCAAGTGGGCGGAGTTTTGCAGGGGTTTTCCCGCTTGTAAAGGGTTGGATTGAGAACATCCAAGATCCAGATTTTTGACCGGGCAGGGCACCGTTGAAAGTTTCATTTTGCCCCTGTGCGCCTGCCTGCCCTTAGGAAAAACCATCACTGCAAAGCACTTTGTTATATTGTGAATTTCAGTGTCTTAAAATCGTGAACGTTTAGTGAAACAACGCGGATGTTTCAAAATCGTCTCTTTCGTCGTTGACTCAAAGCAAGCAGACTTTCAGCCTAACTTTGTTATGACACGATTTTCATCGCTTGATTCCGGCCAGTTGCTGGCGTCCACCAACCCAATCATTTCACTCCACGGCGTCGATATCGCGATTCTTTTGATCTATGTGCTGGTGGTGATTGCCATCGGCTTCGCGCTGAAACGTTACATGAAATCGTCGTCAGACTTCCTAACATCTGGGCGATCAATTCCGGCATGGATCACCGGATTGGCTTTCATGTCTGCGAATCTTGGCGCTCTTGAATTGGTCGGGATGGCGGCTTCCGGCGCGAAATATGGGATTGCGACTTGCCATTTTTATTGGGTAGGTGCGATTCCGGCGATGGTGTTCCTCGCGGTGTTCATGATGCCATTTTATTACGGCTCCAAGGCGCGGTCGGTGCCGGAGTATTTGAAAATGCGTTTTGACGAACGCGTACGCGGCCTGAACTCGATCGCCTTCGCGGTGATGACGGTGTTTGCCTCCGGAATTTCAATGAACGCGCTGGCCAAGCTACTCAATCAATTGCTCGGCTGGGACTATCACTGGAGCCTCTGGATCTGCTCTGCGGTCGTGCTCGTCTATGTACTCAAAGGCGGCCTAACATCCGCGATCTACACGGAAGTGTTGCAGTTTTTCATGATCGTGCTCGGCTTCGCTCCGGTCGTCTATCTCGGACTGAAGGACGTCGGCGGATGGTCGGCCATTAAAACGAATTTGTCAGAAGTCGCCGTCAATCCCGCAGCGCAGAATCTCAACGAAAAAGTTTTCGCCGCCGACGCATGGACCAGCGCGTGGCAGCCGCTGCTGGCCGGGCCCGCGCACAATCCGATGGGCGTGGATGTTTTTGCGATGGTGTTCGGTCTCGGTTTTGTGCTGTCGTTCGGTTACTGGTGTACTAACTTCCTAGTGGTTCAGCGTGCGATGGCCGCGAAAAACATGACCTCCGCCCGCAATACGCCACTCATCGCAGCGGTGCCGAAGATGATCATTCCTGTGTTAGTCATTCTTCCTGGCATGATCGCCGCAGTGCTCGGCAACATGCAGGGGAAAAACTATCGCCTGCCGCAAGCGCAAATCGCTGCGGATCGATATCCCGCCATCATTCAAGTTCTCAAATCGGAACCCGTGGCATCTAACGAAGTCGCTGTCAAATCACTCTCGAAAAAACTCGGTGATGCCGCTGGCGTTTCATTTTTCGAGCCAAAACTCGCAGCTCTCTCAGCGTCCGCCGCCACGCTGGATAATGCCACGCTCAAAACCGCCGTGCAAGATGCCGTCAGCAATGATTACGACGGCGTGATTCTATCATTGGTAGAACGCTACTGCCCGCCCGGCCTGCTAGGGTTGGCGCTTACCGCGCTGCTCGCTTCATTCATGTCTGGCATGGCGGGCAATGTCACTGCGTTCAACACGGTCTGGACTTATGATCTCTATCAGGCCTATTTCGCCAAAGACAAAAGCGACTCGCATTATGCATGGATGGGCCGCGCCGCGACCGTGGTCGGCATTTTGCTCAGCATCGCCTGCGCTTATTTTGCGCGGAATTTCAACAATGCAATGGATATCTGTCAGTTAGTTTTCGGTTTTGTAAATGCGCCGCTGTTTGCCACCTTCCTGCTCGGAATGTTCTGGAAGCGCGCCACTGGCACTGGTGCGTTTCTCGGGTTGTTAGCTGGCACCGCCACCTCCGCGCTATTCCATGGCCTGACCCTTCCGGCTGGTAGCAACCCGGGCGTCAAAGGTGCCTACCTCGGATTGGTGCAGACTTTCCCCTCAGAAATGGCGCAGAATTTCTGGCTGGCCTCGTTTGCCTTCGGCGTGTGTTTCCTGCTCACTGCCGGCATTTCGCTGGCCACGGCACGCACCAAGACGGATGACGAACTCAAAGGATTGGTCTATTCGATGACGCCAAGATTGGTGGTCGAAAATCAACCGTTCTATTTGAAGCCATCAGTGTTAGGCTGCGCTCTGCTCGGAATCTGCGTCATCCTTAACATCATCTTCTGGTAATCCAAACTCATAACTAACCACCACCATGGGACTCGACCTTCGCAAACCAATCGGCATTTTCTTTCTCGCCCTCGGCATTATTCTCGCCAGCTACGGCTTCATCACCAAAGAGGATGTCGAGATGTATCGACGTTCGCTTGATATCAACATCAACCTCATCTGGGGCGGCGTGTTGATCGTTTTCGGTTTGCTCATGCTCATCCCCGCGATGCTCTGCAAAAAACAACCAAAAGAATAAATCCACATGGTTCCAGTGGGCCACTTCGTTTCAAAACCGACTCCATCATAATCGCTATTATCATTAACTCTATATTCAACAATGCGAACTTATCTATCCATTTTAGCGGCACTTAGCCTCCACTCTATCGGCACTGCCGAATCCGCCAATCCTGTATTTATCCACCCAGACGTCTCACAAGCGGACGAATGGAAAGCCTCATGGATCGGCGTGAAAGATCCCGCAGCTCCCAATCAATGGCTCGCATTTCGGAAAACTTTCGAACTCAAAAATGTTCCGCCAACTGCCATCGCAAAAATTGCCGCCGATTCGAAATACTGGCTGTGGCTGAATGGCAAACTCGTCGTGCGCGAAGGAGGACTGAAGCGCGGGCCGACACCTCAGGATACTTACTTTGATGAAATCAACCTCAATGCGGAACTACAAGTCGGCAGCAATACTCTAGCAGTGCTGTTATGGCATTTCGGCAAGGAAGGATTCAGCCACAAGAACAGCGGTAGCGCCGGGTTTTTGTTTCAGATGGAAACTCAAGCCGGCAATGTTCTCAGCGATGCATCATGGAAAGCGATCATTCACCCTGCATTCGGATCAACCGGAGACCCACAACCCAATTATCGACTGCCCGAGTCTAACATTCATTTCGATGCCAATAAAGAAATGCCTGATTGGCAATCCAGCAAATTTGATTCCGCCGCATGGCCCGCCGCAGTGGTGCATGGAAAGGCTCCGTGCGCACCATGGAATCAATTGGTCAAAAGACCTATTCCTCTTTGGAAAGATTATGGGGTGAAAACCTATCAAAATAATGCTGAATTTCCTAAATCTTCTGATGGAAAACTCCTGATCGCACGCATGCCATACAATGCACAAGTCACACCCTATCTGAAAATCGATGCGGACGCTGGTGCCATGATCAAAATCCAAGCAGACAATTACATGGGCGGCACTGAAGCGAATGTGCGGGCCGAATACATCACTCGCAAAGGGGTTCAGGAATTTGAATTCCCAGGGTGGATGAATGGACATGCAATCCATTACGAGATTCCAAAAGGCATCAAAATCATCCAACTTGGCTATCGCGAAAGCGGATTCGATACCGAATTTTCCGGGAAATTCACCTGCGATGATGAATTTCTGAATCGCCTTCGCACCAAGGTCGTTCGGACGCTTTATATTACGATGCGCGACTCCTACATGGATTGCCCAGATCGCGAGCGTGCACTCTGGTGGGGGGATGCCGTGAACGAATTAGGCGAGGCATTTTACGCACTCGACCGGCGGGCGGACACGCTTACACGCAAGAGTATTCTGGAGCTAGTCGCCTGGCAGAAGCCGGATGGAACTTTGTATTCGCCGGTGCCATCGGGCAATTGGACGATGGATCTGCCTCAGCAAATGTTAGCAAGCATCGGCAAGTATGGATTCTGGACCTACGGTTTATACAGCGGTGACAAGGAAACTTTGAAAGCGGCTTATCCAAGGGTGAAACGCTACATGGAGATCTGGGACATGCAGCCAGACGGTTTGGTTAAAGAAATCCCAGGGGCCTGGCCATGGGGTGATTGGGGGGACAATGTGGACATGACCGTGCTGTGCAATGCGTGGTATCATCTGGCGTTGCAGGGAATGGAGCAGATGGCATTAACCTTGGACATCTCGGCCGATTTACCGTGGATCACCCAGCGCAAAACCGCGATTGAAGGCGCGTTCAATAAAAATTTCTGGAACGGCAAAGAATACCGTTCGCCTGCCTTCAAAGGACTCACTGACGACCGAGCCAATGCGTTAGCGGTCGTCGCAGGACTGGCAAAATCGGATCAATTTCCTGCACTGCTGGAGGTTTTCAAAAAACAAGAGCACGCCAGTCCCTACATAGAAAAATACGTGCTCGAAGCATTGTGTATGATGAACGAGCCGTCCTTCGCACAAGATCGAATTCGGCGGAGATATGCCAAAATGGTAGATCACCCGGATTTCACGACTCTCTGGGAAGGCTGGGGAGTTGGCAGCGAAGGCTATGGCGGTGGAACCACGAACCATGCGTGGAGTGGCGGCCCACTCACGATCATGTCGCAATATTTCGCAGGCATCGAACCGACATCTTTGGGCTTTAAAACCTATCAAGTTAGACCACGGATAGGAGATCTCAAAATGATTGAAGCACACGTCGAAACCGTGTCCGGGCCGATCACGCTAAAAATACACCAACAAGATCGTATTTTTAATCTCAGTTTGTCCTCACCCAAAGGCAGCCTTGCTCGAGTGGGAATTCCAAACCAAGTGGCCGTGCAGGAAGTGAAAGCCAATAACCAAATCATTTGGAAAAATGACAAACCGACCGACTGCCCCGGCATTCGATTCCTCGGCAACAACGACGGGTTCCTGGAATTTGAAACCCAAGCCGGCCAATGGAAATTTGAGGCCACTCACTAACATTATCAGGCTTGCTGTTGGCCCAAAAATCTATCAGTCCTGAGTCGCCTCGATGCGCATGAAGAGCTTGTTAGTTGGGGGTTAAAGTGCAGGATGCTTGGAATGCGTCTCCCTATAAAGGAAAATAGAACTGAAAAAGCGGCCTTCTTTACCACGGATTTTACGGATTTTTACGGATTTTTACGGATTTCACGGAAAATATGTTTGTGTTCTACCAAAATGACCACTCACTCATCAGGTTAATGCAATGAAATTCATAACTCATTCTTAATCCGTGAATTCCGTGTAATCCGTGGTTTCTATTTTCCTTTCTCGCTTTATTCCCTGCTGTAGCCAGTGAATGCATGCACCAGCGCCAGATAGACTCGGCTGCGCGGCACTTTGACTCTTGAGCCGAGCGTATTCCAATCTGCGTTGTTCATGCGCTCCAGCGTCTCGCGAGCGATCATCGCTGGCAGCACCGTGGCAGCGCGGAGTCTTCTCGAGCGCATGGTTTTTGCGTAGGAAAAACCAGCGCCGATTTTATCGAGAGCACGTTGCGTCCAAAGCCGATGCGTTTCTAGCAATTCATCTTTGTTGTGAGGATCTGAGACAGGTAGATAACAACGTGCGTTTGCTAGATCTGCTGGTAAGTCGCGCAGGATGTTGACGAGTTGCAAACCTTTACCGTAAGTGACGCCAAGCTCTAACAATGTGGATTCCTCTGCATCAGAAAATTTGCCGCCGAGCGTGAGAAATCCGAGTTTGGTCCAGAATGCGCCGACACAGCCAGCGACACGCCAGGTGTAATCATCCAAAGCTGCAGCGTCAGGCAGTGTAGTGATGTAGCTTTTTCCTACGTTTGGGAAACTGCGGATGTCGAGTTGTTGCCCGCTAATGATGATTGATACCACTTCGCGAACGAGTGCAGCTTCGCTGGCGGGTAGGCAGCGCAAGCATTCGAAAAGATTAGCGGTGTTTTCCAACAATTGTTTTTCCTGCGGATCTCTGATCGCATTGAGAACTGAAACTGGCCAGCGGGGCGGGCTCGCAAATTCACCCACGCTTTCGAGAAATTTTTGCATGCAATCCAAGCGTGTATCGGCTGAAATTTCCACGCTATCTGCCAAGGTGTCGCTGCTGCGTGCCAACAAATATGCTAGGCTGGCTGCGGTGCGCATGGGTGCTGGCAACAGACGCAATGACAGGTAAAACGAGCGCGAAACCCCTTTTAACAGCCTTTTTTCTGAATTTTTATTCACCCCTCACAGGCAAGCATTCTGAATGCATTCCGGCAAGACCCACCACGAGAAATCAGCAACTCGTTCTTGCCGACACTCGCGGACAAGGTCATCTTGCCAATGTTATGAATGATGATGACCGTGAAGATTTTCAAGATCGCGAGGCGGTGAAGCTTGAACGACTGGAGCTGGCACTCAGGGCTTCCAATGAAGGCATCTGGGATTGGTGGATTGATCGCGCAGACATCTATTATTCGAGAAGAGTGTTAGAATTTCTCGAATGTGGTAGAAAACGCGCCCCAAATTTGTTTCTGCCGCCTTATGAATCGATTCATCCTGAGGACCGACTGGTATTCGAGCGCGCGCTGACCCAAGCACTCGGCGACGCCGGTCCTGAAACCCTCGCCACGGATGTCCGAGTTCTAACCGGAAGCGGCGAATGGCGCTGGCTGCGAATTCGCGGCACAGTAGTTAGAACACGTGAAGGCAAGGCATACCGCATTGCTGGCTCGATCATTGACATCAGCCGCCGCAAAAATGCAGAAGCTCGGCTAGAAGACGAACGATTTCTGTTACGACAGTTGATTGATCACATTCCAGTGCAGATCTATTTCAAAGATCTTCAATCCAAGATTGTTATGGTCAATCAGGGAATGGCGGAGTGGATGGGGTATGCGAATAGCAGCGAACTCATCGGCAAACACGATAGTGATTTTTTCGATGAAGAGCACTGGAAACCTGCGGAAATGGATGAACGCCGCATCATTGAAACGGGTCATCCGATCACTGGGCAGTTAGAGCATGAAACATGGAACAAGGGGCGGGAAACTTGGGTAATGACTTCCAAGTTCCCTTGGCGGAACCGCCACGGCGTTATCAATGGCACTTTTGGCGTATCCAGTGATGTCACTAAGCTGGTCATTGCTCAACGTGAAACCTCAAAGTTAGCTGAGCTGCTCCAACAGAAAAATCAAACTTACGAGGAAGAACTCCTGCTTGCCCGCGAGATTCAACAGGCACTCACAAGCCAAGAATTTCCGCGCATTGCCAATGCCGGAAGTCATTTGGATTTTGCTGCTCGCTACATCCCAAGCACCGATCTAGCAGGAGATTTTTTCCAAGTCATCCAAGTGCGTCACGATTGTGCGGGCATTCTGATCTGTGATGTGATGGGACATGGGGTGCGGTCCGCGCTGGTGGTTGCGATGATGCGTGGATTGCTAGAAAAACAATGCTCCCAAGCATCCGAGCCAGGGGTTTTCCTTGAGGGTCTCAACGATGGACTCACGGCCATTCTCGAACGCGCTGGGACCACCATGTTCGCCACCGCTTTCTATGGCATGATTGACCTTTCCTCCGACACACTTTCTTATGCTTGCGCCGGACATCCAGGACCAATCATCGACGGACCTGCCGGCCCGCGGCAACTAGCTGTGCCACGCAGCGAAAAAGGCCCCGGACTCGGCCTGATCGAAGGTGCTACTTATCACACAACGATCGTCCCGCTGCGTGAAATCAACCGCATGATTCTATTCACCGATGGCGTGATCGAGGTGGACAATCCTCAAGGCGAAACATTCTTTGAAAAACGCCTAATGAACGTGATTACCGAAAATTCCAGCGAGCCGCTTGAGGCGGTGCTTGACCGCATACTTTCCGATGCGCTTGAGTTCTCAGAAACGCACCACTTTGGTGATGATGTTTGCCTATTCGGCATCGATGTTTCACCATCTGTCCGCCCTAAGAACTAACGGACCATTTAATGTTTCGAATCCTACTTATACTTTCGCTGATTCCCATCGCCATTGCCCTAGCAGCTCGCTGGTGGTTTGGCATTCGCGTTCTTTCTGCCGAAGGTGAACTTCCATGCCGCTGCGATCTCAAACTCTGGCTGCCATCTGCAGAAGATGAGGCAGTCATTCATCGCGCCGATGGAACTGCTAGTGAATTCGGCCGCCAGCTCCGACTCAAGGCGCTCGCCGAGTGGCAGGAAGAACATCCAAAGTCCGCAGGTGCTAGAGAAAACACCCGCCGCTTCGGTTTGATCGTACCGCCACTCAGCGGAGTGATTGCGATTATGGCGGTGTTAGTGGCAAAAATTCCAGTCATCGGTTTGTTTGCAGTTCCCTTGGTGGCCACTGCTCTATCTGCTGTGTTAGGCTTGTTTTCCCTGCCAGCCGAACTGACGGTGATCGCTCGTTTCGCGACCAAAACACGCAATCAACACGCCTTTCCAGACCGCGATCAAGAAGACGCAGTGATTCGTTGCGCCGTGGCCCATGCGTGGGATCTCGCGCTGCCTCCCCTGCTCCGCTGGATGCATAAATAATTCTAACTACAAACTATCACATCCGATGAATACTCAAATCGCTCGCCGGGACTGGATTAAAGCCGCTGGAGTTGGCAGCATTGCATCCATTATAGCCAACAGCCGCGGCATCGCAAAAACCACGAATGTCAGCGAAAAAAACGTCCGTGGTGTCGTGTTCATGGTCTCCGATGGCATGAGCCCCGGTGTCCTAACAATGGCTGAGGCTTACTCCAAACTCACTCGGAATCGTAGCACTCGCTGGTGGCAATTGTTTCAGGATAAAACCGCGACGAACGGCCTGATGGACACCGCATCCGCCAGCTCGATGGTCACAGATTCCGCCGCTGCGGCTTCCGCGTGGGGCGGCGGCCAGCGCATCAATAACGGCGAGATCAACGTGGATGCCTCAGGCCGTGAAATCACACCGATTGCTGCCATTCTCAAAAAAAATCGCGGTGCTAACATCGGCCTTGTCACAACGGCAACCGTCACCCACGCAACTCCAGCTGGATTTGCTGCCTCTGTGGCCAGCCGCGGCGACGAAGGAATCATCGCCGAGCAGTATCTCAACCGAGTGGATGTGATACTCGGCGGCGGCAGTGGATATTTTGATGCTAAACAACGTCCAGACAAACGCGATCTTTTCGGAGAATTCACCAAAGCCAGTTACCACTGCGTTTCGAATCGTGATGATATGTTGGCCTCTCGCAGCGAAAAACTGCTAGGAAATTTTTCTGCGGGTCATCTGCCATACTCGATTGATCGCGACCATGATGAAGAACTCGCGAAAAAAACTCCCACACTCGCTGAGATGTCGATGGTGGCTCTTGAGCGCTTTCTTGCCACCGACAAGCCGTTCCTGCTCCAGATTGAGGGCGCACGCATCGACCACGCCGCTCATGCCAATGACATTGCTGGATTGTTAGGCGATCAACTTGCTTTCGACGATGCCATTGCTGCTGTTCTAGCAAAAACGGCAGCGTTCAAAGATATCCTTGTTGTGGTCACCAGTGATCACGGCAACGCGAATCCTGGACTGAACGGCACCGGTAATGCCTATGCCGAGAGCAACCGATGCTTCAACAGCATCCAAAAAATCAAGGCGTCCCACGAAAGAATTTTTACCGAGTGGAGAAACATCAAAAACGGTGACTCCAAACAACTAACTGATCTAGTGAGCCAGCGCTTGGATTTCAGACTGGAAGCTGCCGAAGCCGATGCCTTGCTCGCTATCTTCAACAAAGAACCGATCATTGAATGGAGCCACCAACTCGAAAAACCCGAAGGTTTGTTAGGCCAGTTCGCGGGAAACCACACCGGCATCGGTTGGACTGGAACTTCGCACACGTCTGATCCCACGCTGGTTTCCGCGCTCGGTCCGCAGTCGGATCGTTTTTCTGGACTGGTCGTCAACACGGATGTTTTCACTCATCTAGTGGAGATGCTCGGTTGATTCACAGGCCGTCTTGTATCCTCACTAACGGCGGTTCATCCGACTGGAGATTTTCTAGCAATTGAGCGACTCGCAGAAATTGTCCGGGCAATAATAGATCCGGCCGAATATCCGTCAGCGGTTGCAGCACAAATCGCCGCTCGGTCAAACGTGGATGGGGCAAAACCAAGTCGCTATGGTCGCAACTGCCCTCGCCGAAATAGAGTAGATCAATGTCGATCACGCGCGGTGCATTGCGTTCAGCGAGAGCTGCGCGGCCGAGTTTGGCTTCCAACGCTTGAGTCTTGGCTAACAACCAATCTGCGTTTCCCAAAAAATCGATTTCCACAACTGTATTTAAAAAAACCGGAGAACCCGGCGGGCAGAATCTCGGCTCAGTCTGATAGACCGCTGCCACCAAAACCGGCTCTCCCGGCGTTGCGATTTCGCACAAGCCAACCAAAGCGGCCTTCAAGAATGAAAGGCGGTCGCCAAGATTGGATCCAAGTGCGATGCCAGCGCGGGCCATGAAGTTAAATAGGATAATGAGATTTAAAAAAGTGGCATATTTTACCACGGATTTCACGGATTTTATCGGATTTCACGGAGAATGCATTTGTGTTCTATCAAAACAGTCACTCGATCAACCCATTAACACCATGAAATGCATAACTCATTCTTAATCCGTAAATTCCGTGTAATCCGTGGTTTTTGTTATCCTTTTTGGATGAATCAATCTGTGAGATTTTCCAGCTTAGAAATGCCGCTGTTTTTTGCGACTCGCTGGTTGGCTTCAGCCACACCAGCAGATGGGATGATCAACGGGCGATTGGCTCCAAAAAGCTCGATCACATGAAACTCAGGTGCCTTTTCAGGATACAACAATGCGTGCGCGTGCTTGAGATCTGTCACTTCGACTCCATTGATTTTTTTCACGGCAAAACCAGCGAAATCGCCGAGCTGACTGGTGATCGGATCACTCTCCACTCGTGAGAGCATCACGATATCGCGGTGTTTCTGGAAGAGGCCTTTGGAAACATAGTCGGCATAAAGCGTGCGGACCGTGACCTCATCAAATTTGGATGCTGCTAGAAGATTGGTGTCCAGCGGTTGAAAAACGAGTCCCGCAAAAACCATGTAGCGCGGTTTTTTTTCATACTGAATGGAATACATACTGGCCCATGGCAGCGGCTTGAGTATGACATCTACTTCTAGCGGTTTTCCTGCGCGAATCAAACTCACCGCCACTTTATCACCGGTGAATTTGCGCTCGACGATCTCGTTGAGATTCATGTTTTCGCCATCGATGTTGACCATTCCCGCGCTATCCACCGGGACTTGGTCCAAGGCGGTGATGATGTCTCCGGGTAGGATTTTTCCATCACTGGCACTGGTGGGAACCACGTTGGTAATGAGCACGCCCACTCCGTCGTCAGGTAGTCCTAACGCCTTGCGCATCGCGGGATTGTGCAGCGGAAAGTTAGAAGCACCAAATTCTGTGTATTGGTGATAAACCCCGTCCTCAATGTCCTTGAGAAATCTGCTGATCACCGGAGTCGGGATGATGTAGCCGGTGTTGTCCGCCTGGCGCAGACCTTGAAATGCGACACCGATCACCTTGCCATCCTGAATGACAGGACCGCCCGAATTTCCGGGATTGATGGCGGCGTCTATCTGCACCGCCAAGTGCGAATCAGCGCGGGAGTGCGAGTAAGGTTGGAAATCGATCCGCGAAACCACGCCGCGAGTGACGGACAAGCGATCACCACCTATCGGATAGCCAATCACCCGCACCTGCGATTCAAGACTTGGCATTTCGCCGAATTCAAATGTGGGGAATGCTTCGAAATTCTTGAAGTCCTCCACTGAGAGCAGCGCGAGATCGCAATCATGGGCGATGAAATCGACTTTGGCTGGATACTTTACTGGGCTGCCATAGACAGTGACAAGAACGCGCCTTCCGTTAGAGACGACATGCGCATTGGTCAGGATTTTATTTTTTCCGATAATGAAACCCGTGCCGATTCCGCCGCTGAAACGCCCTGAATTCCAGGGAGTTTCATAATCTGGCACTTGGGTGGCCACCTCGATTCTCAAAACCGAACGATAGATGTCGGATGGCGCAGCCTCTACAGCAAGCGCCGGGGAAATCGCGATGATGAAAGAAAGTAGAACTCGATGCATAACGTGTGGCGCAGATCTAAGGCAACGAGACGCTACCGGCAAATGAATTTGTGCGTTTGATCGTCCGCAGAAGATAATCAACGACTACAGGGATTTATGGAAAGCAATGCTGTTGTGACTGACGACGGATTGAATGGTGCGCTTGCTTCCGAAGAAAGTCAGATCAACGATTTCAATTATGTAGCTGTGGATTTGGTGGGCATTAATCTTGGGTAATGTTCGCAGATTGGAATGCTCCGGGCCAGCCGCCGTGGGTTTCGATGACTTGGTCGATCTCGGCCATGAGGCGGATGGTTTCGGTGAGGGCGATGACGATCTTGTGGTAGTGGGCGATGTCTTCGTCGGTGAGGGTGCGGCCCTTGCGGTCCTTGAGCCATTTCTCGCAGACTTGATAGCCGCCTATGTGGAAGTTCCAGACGTTTTCGGGAACGCCACGGAAACCGGAGGTGCCGGGTGTGGTCGCAGCTTTCTTGCCGCCGGAATCGAGCCAGACGGTACCGTCAATCCAGCCGGGTTTGGAGACGAGCTTGGACGAGCCTATGAATTCGGTGACGGGTGTATCGAGCTTAGGCGATTCCAACAGGTGCAGGGCCACAAGTTCGCCGCCGAGACGGGAAAGCTCGCGGAAGAGTTTCAGATTGCCGGTCAGAGGCAGGCGCGGGAAGTCGATCTTGAGAAACTCCGCATAACGGCTCCGCCAGCCGGGACTATAAAATATCCCATAGATGTAGTGGAAGATGTCTTCGGGCGACAAGCTAGTGGATGGGAAAAATCCTTTGAGCGATTTAAGAAATGCAGCGGAAAAATTGGATTCCGAATGTTGCCCAAAATCGAATCCATCGCTTTCGGTCTCGTTGATCTGAAAAAGCCTGAGTGGAAACAAGGCGCATTGCCGGGAGGATTCACCGCACTTTGCCTCAGTAATAAGCCTGGTCACAAAAAAATGATCATTGGCGGACTTCGCGTTGCTGCGTGCGGTGATCAACCCCAGATTTTTGGATTTGAGCATATGAGCCATCGTTGACCGACATGGCGAGGCAAAGATACCCCGGGCGCTTCCTGTGTAGTGGGTCCAACGCGCATCAAATGGGCGGTATTGAATCGCCACAAGTGATCTGAGTGAGGGAGGGTTTTGCCTGATATCTTTCTGAGCTGTGGGAACTCTCCAGTCGCGGGCATCAGGTCCGAGTTCGAATTCTTTACGCGCATCGTCTTCAGACAAAGACGCAAATCTTTGTAATCTCTCGACCAAAACTTCTTTCGCAACGTCTATCGTCAATGCATCGCGTCCCGTGACAATACCGGTTCCATAAGACCCGAAAGCATCCCAAATACTAATCCAAGATGAATATTCGCCTCGAGTAACGGCATCTTGTTGAACGAAAGCGTAGTAGGGTGTCGACGGGACTAGAGATTTAAACTGTGTCGTCGATGCGTTGTTTTTATTGAGCCATTGGTATTTGAAATCCTGATCGCCCCAGATGTCAGAATGTTGGACGGCAGGATCACCCTGGCGTTTCGTTGCTAGAATAACCGAGACTCCCTGTTTGATTTCAAAAACGTTCTTGTCTTCTAATCCATCAGGAGTCTTCTCGCCTTTGCTGGAATTTCCGTGAAGATCTATCAAGCGCAGGGTTGAGAACGACGTCATCAGGCTTTGCCTCATTCCTCTGAACGTGGGATTGTCGAGATAGCCGTTGTTGGTGATCAAGCCGAGGATGCCGCCCCCCGTATTCTCGACGGTAGTTTGGCTGATCCGGATGAATTTCACATAATCATCCTGCAGCCAGAGTTTTTTCTCATTTAGCGGCGCACCGTCTACAATTCGGTAGGCATCAACTATCCGAAGCATTTCGTCCGACCTATTTGACGAGATGCCCGAATAGGGCGGATTGCCGATGACGACGGTGAAACGCTTGTACCGTTTGATTTCGTTCACGGCGGCGGCTTCGTGGGCGAGAGCGTCGAAGCCGATGAGCGGGAGTTGTTTCACCCACGGTTCTAGGGCGTTGGTTAGGTAGATGCGAACGCGGGCGTCGCTGGCAAAGAGGTAGCCGGTTTCGGCGAGTTTGAGGCCCATCTTCATGTGGGCAATGGCGTAGGGAGCCATCATCAGTTCGTAGCCGTAAAGGCGTGGGAGTAGGGCCTTGGGAACGTACTCGTTCCAGTAGTCGGAGAAATTTTGAATGTTGGATTTTGAATTTGGAATGGAAGGCATGGCGATTGCGCCGCGATTTTTCCAGAGGTCCTTGAGGTAACGGTAGATGACGTCGATGACTTCGACGAGGAAGGTGGCGGTGCCGGTGGCTGGGTCGAGGATTTGGACGAAGAATTCGTCTGGAGAGATGGTTTCAGTGCAACCGGGTTCGTCGGTCAATGGCGGGAGTTTGATATCCGATTGCGGATTGAGAATTTTGGATTTTTGAATGAATTCTCCCCAGGTGATGGTGTCGGCGAGCCCGTGTTCGAGGCCGAACTCGGTTTTGAGGAGTTCGTCCACGGAGCGGACGATGTAGGAGACGACGGGCTGCGGGGTGTAGAAGACGCCGCGCTGGATGCGGAGCTTCTTGTTATAGGCTGCTAGGAAGTGCTCGTAGAAGTGGATGACGGGATCCTCGCCGGGTTTGCGGTTGCCGAAGTCCCGCAGAATGGCGGGGAGGTCGGTCTCGTCGCCGCGGAGGAGTTCGACCACTTCGTTGATGCCGAGTTCGTCGAAGTCCACGCCGCCCTTGCGTCCGCCGACCTTAAGAAACTCCTGGAGCATTTCCTTTAGGAAGGGATTGGTCACCGGAACCATGGCGGTGATGTCCTCTTGCGTGAGGGCGGTGCCGTGGCGGCCCTCGCTCATCTCGGTGCGGGAGATGGCGGCGGTGAGCAGGCCGTAGGTCTGATCTTTATACACAAATCCGTGGGAGAACGGTTGTTTTTGACAGCAGAGATCA
>ENA-OFCF01000451-OFCF01000451.1-metagenomes-genome-assembly--contig:-NODE-451-length-18384-cov-2.557968_pt1 | contig 18384 bp, 16 predicted proteins | sample MGYA00153387_OFCF01 | MGnify analysis MGYA00153387
GTTTTTGTATAATTCTGAATTTAAATGAGTTAATGTATTCCAGCCCACGTGCGGAACTTTAAGCTTTGCTTCAAACTTTTTTACGTTTGCATCAAAAATCCCAAGACATTCTGTATTGTTCTCTTCTGAAAATTGACACATTAATTGTTGTCCCAAACATATTCCCAAAACAGGTTGTTTTAAATTTTTTATAACCACGTCAAGATTTTTCTCCCTTAAGTATTGCATTGCGGAACGCGCTTCACCAACACCCGGAAAAATCACTTTTTCTGCAGTCTTTAATATTGTAATATCGTTGGTTACCACACAAGGAAATCCTAATCTTTCGACGGCATTTTTAACCGAAGTAATGTTACCGGCATTATATTTTAGTATTGCTATCATAAAATTCCTTTTGTGCTTGGTATTGAATTTGTTCCATTTTTTTCTACTGCCATTTTGATTGTTTTCGCAAATGCTTTAAAAACAGATTCAATTTTGTGGTGTTCATTATCGCCTTCAGATTTTATATTCAGATTGCATTTTGCACCATCGCAAAATGATTTAAAAAAATGAAAAAACATTTCTGTTGGCATTTCTCCTATTTTTTCTCTGTTAAATTTTGCGTCCCAAACCAGCCACGACCGTCCGCCAAAATCTAATGCAACTTGAGACAGACAATCGTCCATGGGCAATAAAAATCCATATCGATTAATTCCTTTTTTGGCACCTAAAGCTGCTAAAAAAGTTTCGCCAAGAGCAATTCCTACATCTTCAATCGTGTGGTGTTCATCAACAAACAAATCGCCACTGACATTTATGTCCAAATCTACATTTCCGTGTTTTGAAATTTGTTCCAGCATGTGATCAAAAAAACCTAAACCTGTACTAATGCGGCTTCTGCCGCTTCCATCTAAATTAATTTTTACTTCAATTTTTGTTTCATTTGTATTTCTAATTACAATCGCAACTCGAGGCTGACCCTTTAAAAAATTATAAATAGCTTCCCACGAAGTTGTAGATAAAACCGCTTTTTCATTCGATTCCTTCGAAATAAAAATAGCCTGACTTCCTAAATTTTCTGCAAGTTGAATGTCTGTAATTCTGTCGCCAATTACGAACGAATTTTTTAAGTCATAATTGCCTGAAACATACTGTTGCAACAACCCTAATTTTGGTTTTCGGGTAGGTAAATTTTGTTCAGGAAAAGAACTGTCAATCAAAACATTATTAAAAATAATTCCCTCATTTCTAAATGTTTGAATCATTTTATTTTGTGCAGACCAAAACATATTTTCGGGAAATGCGTCCGTTCCCATACCATCCTGATTGGTGACGATTACTAACTCAAAATCCATTTCGTTCGCAATTTTTGTTAAATACTGCAATACTTGTGGATAAAACTCTAATTTTTCCAGGCTGTCAACTTGAAAATCAATTGGCGGTTCAATAATTAATGTGCCATCCCGATCTATAAATAATACTTTTTTCATACTGTAATTAATTGTAATGCATAAAGCAATTGCTGGTTTTCTCGTGGTGTTCCCACGGTTATTCTAATGGTGTCTTTTACAACTGAACTTCGATTTCGAGTTACGATCTGCTGACTTACCAGATTGTCATAAATTGAAGTTGCGTCCTGCATTTCAACCAATAAAAAATTGGCTTCTGAAGGATAAACTTTTTTTACAAAATCTAAATTCAGTAATGATATTTTCAGATTTTCTCTTTCAATTTTCAGTAACTCTATGTTCAATCTGAAATTTTTGTTATTAGCAAGTGACTGGACTGCAGCCTCTTGATTTAACTGACTAATGTTGTAAGGTGGCTTTATTTTTATTAAATTATCAATAATAATAGCGTTTGAATATGCCACCCCAATTCTTGCTGCTGCCAGACCATGCGCTTTACTAAAAGTTTGAGAAACAATCAAATTTGGATATTCTGCTATTTTAGGTATCATTGAAGGTTGGTTACAAAAATCAATATATGCTTCATCTAAAAATACTATTCCGTTAAAATTTTCAATGATATAATCTAAATTTTCCAAAGCATTTCCTGTCGGATTATTAGGTGAACAAAGGAATAAAATTTTTGCTTTTTGTGCTAAAATTGCATCAGCATCTAATTGAAAAGTTTTGGTTAACGGAACATTTATGACATTGATGTTGTTGATGTTTGCGTAAACTTCGTACATGCCATAAGTTGGAGGACAGATGATAATGCTGTCTAAACTGGGTTCGCAGAAGACACGCTGCACCAAATCAATAATTTCGTCGCTTCCGTTTCCAATTAAAATATTAGATATTGCTACTTTTTTTTGACTGCTCAAAATTTGTTTTAACCGCCATTGAAAAGGATCCGGATAACGGTTTAAGTTTCCAAACGGATTTTCGTTGGCGTCCAAAAATATACCATCCTTACTTTTATAATCATCTCGTGCACTGGAATAAGGTATTAATGCAACAATATTTTTTCGTATTAAATCAGAAATATTAATCATTTTTTAAACTTTTTAATCGGATAGAAACTGCATTTTTGTGGGCCATCAATCCTTCGGCTTCGGCCATTACTTCAATTGTTGGTCCAAGATTCTGAATGCCATTTGCTGTTATTTTCTGGAAAGTAATTTTTTTTATAAAACTGTCTAGCGAAACGCCACTGTAGTTCTTTGCAAAACCATTAGTTGGCAGCGTATGGTTGGTTCCGCTAGCATAATCTCCAGCACTTTCGCAACTGTAGTTTCCAATAAAAACCGAACCTGCATTTTCTATTTGTCCAATTTTGTTTTCTGCATCTTCTACGGCAAAAATTAAATGTTCGGGCGCATAAAAATTGCTAAAATCTATTGCAGTTTTAAGGTTTTCAAAAACCAGAGCAATACTGTTTTGCAAGGCTTTTTCGACAATTGCTTTTCGTGGTAAAAGCGATTTCTGAATTCCAATTTCGGTTATAATATCCGCGACAATTTTTTTTGAATTTGAAACCAGAATAACCTGACTGTCTTCACCATGTTCTGCTTGCGAAAGTAAATCTGATGCGACAAATTCCGGGTCGCAACTATCGTCAACAAGCACCAATAATTCGCTTGGGCCAGCAGGTAAATCAATGGCTAAACCAAGTTGTTGTGCATATTGTTTGGCAGCAGTTACAAATTGATTTCCAGGGCCAAATATTTTTAAAACTTTTGGTATTTTTGCAGTTCCAAAAGTCATTGCTGCAATGGCCTGAATGCCACCAACTTTAAAGATTTGACTAACACCAATAAGCTTTGCAGCATACAAAATTGCTGGATTTACCTGTCCGTTTTTATCGGGTGGTGTACATAAAATAATATTTTTGCAACGTGCAATTTTTGCGGGAATTGCCAACATTAAAACTGTTGAAAAAAGAGGGGCAGTTCCGCCAGGAATATAAATTCCTATGGTGTCAATTGCACGACTCTCTCTCCAGCAAAAAACACCCGAAGTGGTTTCAATTTTTATTGGATTTTCTTTTTGAGATTGGTGGAATTTTTTAATGTTATTTGCAGCAATTTGGATCGCATTTTTTAAATCATCTGGCACACTTTTAATTGCATTTTCAATTTCAATTTCTGTTACAGCTGTGTTTTCAATTTGAACGTCATCAAAATTTTGCGTGTATTTTTGAATGGCATTATCTCCGTTTTTTTGAATGTCATTAAAAACAGTTTTTATCAGCTCATTTAAATCCTGTATTGGAATTGTTTTTCGTTCAGACAATTTTTCCCAATCTTGAATTAGTGGATTGTTATATATTTTCATGTTATTTGAATTAAAGAATCATTTTTTCTATAGGAATAATCAAAATTCCTTCAGCTCCAAGATTTTTCAGTTTTTCGATGATATTCCAATAATCATCTTCGTTAATCACTGAATGCAAACTGCTCCAATTGTTGTCAACCAAAGGTAAAATCGTTGGAGATTTTATGCCTGGCAGCAAAGCACAGATTTGAGTAATTGAATTATTTGGTGCGTTTAATAAAATATATTTGTTGCGCTTTCCCTCTTGTACCGCATTAATTCTGAATATTAACTTGTCTAAAATCGCTTGCTTTTCAAATGCTATAGTTGGATTTGAAATTAAAACTGCTTCACTTTTTGCTACTATTTTGACTTCTTTCAATCCATTCATCAACAATGTGCTTCCGGTGCTCACAATATCAAAAATAGCATCAGCTAAACCAATGCTTGTTGCAATTTCAACGCTTCCGCTAATTTCTTCTATAAATACGTTAACAGCGTTTTTAACAAAGTAATCTTCCAGAATTTTTGGATAGCTTGTAGCGATTCGCTTACCTGCAAAAAAACTTAAATCGGTGTAAATTTCGTCTTTTGGGATTGCCAAAGACATTCTGCAGCCAGCAAAACCCAATTGTTGAACAACATTTACTACTTTATTTTTTTCCCAAACTTCGTTTTCGCCGATAATTCCAATATCGGCAACGCCTTGTTCAACATATTGAGGAATATCATCATCACGAAGAAACAGAATTTCAACTGGAAAATTTTGAGCAATTGCTTTTAGTTTTCTTTCACCGTTAGAAATTTTAATGCCACATTCTTCAAGAAGTTCTAAAGATTTTTCGCTTAACCGGCCACTTTTCTGAACCGCAATTTTTAAAGTATTCATTTTTTATTTAGGATAAAATCTGAATGCACTGCGATTGGCTAAAAATAAAAAACCCGTCTAAGTGCACTCAGACGGATTTAATTTAAAGTATATTTAATACACCATTAACTCGCCTTTTTGCAAGAATGATGATGATGGATTTGTGAGAATAAATTTTTCATTGTTTTAATTCTAAAGTGCAATATTAGAAATAAGATTTGAATAATTTTTTATTTTATGCAACTTTAACATTTGTCCAGACATTTATAATATGCAATTAGGTCGCTAAAGATTTTTATGCAGCATTAACAAACAATTTCGAACTTAAAAACTTATGTGCTTGTTTAAAATCATTTAAACAAAAAGGTTCTTATTTCGCCCATAAAGTAGCATTCGCTAACAATTAGAAGTAATGCTGATTTTAATTTTTAAACAGCATTACTTGATTTAAAATTTCAAGTAAATCTTTTGCATTCAAAAAACTATTGTGTTGATAAATTATTTCATTTTTTTCGTTTAAAACGCATAAAACCGGATAGCTAATTTGTTTGTTAATTGTGCCAAGTGCAATTGCCAATTCATGAACTCCAGAATTATTTCCGTTGGGTTTAAAAACAAAATCGGTGTTATTAAATGCAATATTTCTTTGTTCTTCTGCATTAAAATCAATGAAATAAAAATTTTTATTAATCAGATTTTCTACCGCTTGATTTTTGAAAGTTTTTCCCAGCATTGCTTTGCAATATTGACACCAGTTGGTATGAATAAAAACAATAACATTTCGTTTTTCTCTAATTTGCAAATTATCAATTTGTTCAAATTGCACCGATTTTAATTGGGCAAAACTGTGTGGAATTGCACAAATTAAAAACATCAATAATACTGTTTTTTTTATCATCTTAAAGTATATCTTAGGCCAAAAAAAGTTCTGATTCCCTGATTTTGAGCATACACATAGGTTGTGTCAAATGTCAGACCATACGGATTTTGGGGAGTAACCAACACCTGTCCGTTGGCGTCATATTGCACATTGGTGTCAAACGGATCGCTAGCACCTGCAATTAAAAACGGATTGTTTTGTCTGGGCAAAAAGTTAAGTAAATTTTTTACACCTAAATATATTTCAAAATTTTTAAAACCAGAATAGGTTAACTGCACATTCTGAATACTATAAACAGGCGAATTTGGCGATCGAGGATCTAAATCATTAAGTAGTGGCAAACGCATTGCACCGTAAACATTTCCAGTGTAATCAACAGTTAAACTGGCTTGATTTATTTTGTAGGAAACGTTCCAGGTTGCGCTAAATCTCTCTGTTAAAACAGGAATCGTGCTTATTCCGTTTTCAATATTTCTATTGTCCAAAAACGATACACCTGTAATAATTTTTAAACCATTTGAAAAATTGACGTCGATATTTGAAGTAATTCCCTGATTGATAGCATAACCTTTTATGTTGTCATAAATAATCTTATTAGGATCAGTCAAATAGTCATTGATGATTTTGTTGCTAAATCGCGTATAAAAAAAGGAAGTTTCTATGCCGATGAAAGTGCCGTTTTCAAAATTAAATTTCTTTACATAATTCAGATTAACGTTTAGGGATTGTTCAGGTTTTAAATTATTTTTGATTTCAACATCTCTCGAACCTGTTAGCGCGGCGTGATCTTCGGTAAATAAATTTACGACTCTAAAACCCGTTCCAGCATTTAATCTGACAATATTATTATCATTTATCTTTAGTTTATAAGCAATTCTCGGCGTAAAAATATTGCCGTGAAAAGAATTATAATCATATCTGAAACCCAGAAGCAGTTTATTGTTATCATTAAAAGCAATTTCATCTTGAACAAATATTCCGGGCAGAAAAGTATTTTCAGGATTGTTAATTCCGCTTTTTGCAGTTGCTGAAGTGTTGTCATCATAAAAATTATACCGCAAAGCTGTTCCAAAAAGCAAATCATGTTTGCCAATTTTTTTATCCCATATAAATTGACCAAAAGCAATTTTCTGGTTCGCAATATATGATGTCAAACCATATTGACTATCTTGAAAATGGACATTTCCTGAAAACGAAAATACAATTTTTTCAGAAACAGGAAGCTGATAATTGCCCAATAGTTCTGCCCTTTTGGTATAAATACTTTCGCCATAAATTTGGTTTCCACCGCGGTTTTTTCTTTCCCAACGCATATCGCCGCCAAATCTGTCTTCGTAAACACCACGAGCTGCAAGGGTGAATAATTTATTGTTTTTGCGTTCAAAAGTCCATTTTTGAAACAATGAAATCCTGTCGGATAATGAAATGTCTGTAAAGTTATCATTGTCAAAATCTACCCGGTTTCCGAATTTAAAATAATTTAAACCAAACAAAGCAATTGTTTTTTTGCCAATATTAAATTTTGCGCCCAGATCAATATTATGTTCCAAATAGGAAGTTGAAAAAACATCAGCAGAAAATTGTGCCGCACTTACAGCGTTTTTTGTAATAATGTTGATCAAACCCCCAACCGCTTCACTGCCATAAAGAGAAGACGCCGGCCCTTTAACGATCTCAATGCGTTCCACCAGAGCATTTGGAATTCCTGACAGGCCATAAACGGTAGATAAACTGCTCACAATTGGCATCCCGTCTATTAGCACCAGCGTATATGGTCCTTCAAGACCGTTGATGTGAATATCGCCAGTGTTGCAAACACCGCAATTAAGTTGCGGACGCACGCCATTGATGTTCGCAAGTGCTTCATAAATGCTTGCAGTTGGATTTTGTTTAAAAAATTTTGGCGAATAAACCTCAACCGGAACTGGACTTTCTAATCTTCTGACGGGTTTTAAAGTGCCTGAAATTACAACTTCATTCAGATTGTTTTGTGTAACTTTTAAATTAAAATTCACTATTAAATTGTCATTTTCTTTAACAGTTACATTTTTGGTCAGGGCTTCAAAACCAAATTCTGACACAGAAATTCTGTAATTGCCAATTTTTAAATTTTTGAATGCAAAATTGCCCAAACTATCAGTTGTAGTTTTTACTTTTGTGCCAACAATCTGAATCTCAATTGCCTTTAAATCAATTTTTGCAGCGATTACTTTACCAGAAATGGACTGATTGGTTTGACAATAAGCTAAATTTAGATGTAATGCAATCAGAAGCAGGCAAAAAATTTTCATGCGAGTAATTTATTTTTAGGCAAAACTAAATATAATTTTAGTAAAAACATAAAATAAAAGTTAATTATTCTAAAAATATCATAAATAAAAAAAAACCGCTCAAAAAAGTATTTGAACAGTTTATTTTTTTCCTGAATGCAATTGTACTGCTAAAAATCCAGCGCTTGCTTTAAATCTTCAATTAGATCTTCGGCATCTTCTACGCCAACACTCAATCGAACCAAGTCGTCCGAAATGCCAATTTCTTTGCGTTTTTCTTCAGGAATCGAAGCATGCGTCATCAATGCAGGATGATTGGCAAGAGATTCTACACCTCCTAAAGATTCTGCCAAAGTAAAAACTTTTAGCTTTTCCAGAAACAAAATAGCATCTGCTGCGTTGCCGGATTTGAAAGTAAAAGACACCATTCCGCCAAAGCCTTTCATTTGTTTTTTTGCAATTTCGTGGTGCGGATGACTTGGTAATCCCGGATAATAAACAGTTTTAATTTTTGAGTGGGTATTTAAAAAAGCAACTACTTTTTCGCCATTTTCACAATGTCTTTGTACTCTTAAATGCAATGTTTTTATGCCTCTTAACACCAAAAAAGAATCCATCGGTCCTAATGTTCCTCCTGTTGCAAATTGTTGAAAGTGAAGTTGTTCGCCCAATGCTTCGTCTTTTACAATCAAAGCACCAGCAATCACATCAGAATGTCCGCCGAGGTATTTTGTGGCCGAATGCATTACGATATCAGCTCCTAAATCAAGAGGTTTCTGAAGATAGGGTGTTGCGAAAGTATTGTCAACCGCAAAAAGTATATTATTTGCCTTTGTGATTTTGGCAATTTCTTGTATATCAGCCAATTTCATTAATGGATTGGTTGGAGTTTCCACCCAGACCAATTTGGTGTTTTCGTTGATCAGGGATTGAAATTTTTCAATATCATTCATATCAACAAAATGGAATTTTATGCCAGAATTTTTATAAATGCGAGTGAACATTCTGTAAGTTCCGCCATATAAATCGTCCATTGCAATAATTTCGTCACCAGATTTAAAAGATCTTAATACGCAATCGGTGGCAGCTAGTCCTGACGAAAAAGCCAGTCCTCGTGTTCCGTTTTCAATACTTGCCAAAGCCATTTCGAGTGCCGAACGTGTGGGATTTGAGGCACGACTGTACTCAAAATCCGGGTTTATGGGTTGTCCGGGACTTGACTGAACAAATGTTGAAGTTTGATAAACAGGTGGCATTACTGCTCCGGTTGACGGGTCATGGTGTTGTCCGCCATGAATAACTTTAGTGTTGAATTTCATAATAATTATATGTACAATAGACGAGCAAAATTACCGTTTAATTTTCGCTTATCAAATTTTATTATTCTATCAGCTGACTTCCTGAATTTGATATTTTGCCGCAAACGTGCAAAAGCTCAAAATTTTTAAATTAAAATAAATCTGATCGCTGTGTTTTTTACATTTTTAAAGCAAAATATAACGCATTTACCCGAAGTTAAGCAAAGTCAGCTGACTTCATCGTTGTGTATGAAGGTTTCCGATTTTAAAATAAATCTGCGATTAGAAATTGCAAATCACAACTGTGAAGTCAGATCATTTAGTATAACAGAAAACCGCTGAACAAAGTATTTTAAAATTTTTGGTAACTGCAGCTTCTATTTTACTGGTTTTCCGCCAACAACTACTACAATTTCTCCTTTTGGTGGTTTGTTTTCAAAATGGGTAAGCACTTCCCGAACCGTTCCACGCACATTCTCTTCGTGTAATTTGGATAATTCTCTTGAAACGCAAATGGGTCGGTCTTCGCCGAAATAGGTGACAAATTCCGTTAGCGTTTTTATTAATTTGTGCGGAGAAACATACAAAATCATGGTTCGAGTTTCGGCTGCTAAAGCCAAATATCGGGTTTGTTTTCCTTTTTTGTCGGGCAGGAAACCTTCAAAAACAAATTTATCGTTTGGCAAACCACTGTTTACCAGAGCGGGCACAAATGCGGTTGCTCCAGGCAGACATTCGACTTCAATTTTGTTTTCGACACACGCTCGTGTCAGCAAAAATCCAGGATCGGAAATGGCCGGAGTTCCGGCATCAGAAATAAGTGCAATTGCTTCACCAGCCTTCAATCGAACAATTAAATTTTCGATTGTTTTGTGCTCGTTGTGCATGTGGTGGCTGTGCATGTGGGTTGTGATGTCAAAATGTTTCATCAGTTTTCCGCTGGTTCGGGTATCTTCTGCTAAAATCAAATCTACTTCTTTGAGAATGCGAACGGCACGAAAAGTCATGTCTTCAAGATTGCCAATTGGCGTTGGAACAATATAGAGTCTTGACATGGTTTAATTAAATTTTCTTGCTACAACTTCCATAAAACGCGAAGCATAATCTTCTTTTCCGTCCCAATTGTTATAGTCTGGTTTTACCATTTCCTCAATAAATTCTTCGGCTTCTTCAAAGGAATTATAGGTGCTTAACTGCGAAATTACGCGGTTCATATCTTCACTGCTTCCTGCAAAAAGGTGTTTTTCAAAACCAATTCTGTCGTTAAGCCCAAATGTGATGGTTTTTGAAAAATTTTCGTTTAGTGATCCTGGTTTTGATATTTCAACCGGTTCAGAAACAACTTCTTCTGAAACTGGAATGATTGCATCTGATTTAATTTCAATTTCGGTTTCCATTTCAGATTCCGGTTCAGAAACTGAAATTTCAGTTGCTTCTGCTTTTTTATTGCTTACTTTTTCAAAAGTCAGTTCATTAAAATGATTTCCAAGAAGGTCTTCAAAAATTTGTCTGGGTTTCTTTTTTTCGGTTGCTTTTTCTGCTTTATCCTCAGCAATTTCAAAAAGTGGCTCAAATCCAATCTTAATCTTCTCTGGAATTGCCAGTAATTCAGTTTTAATTTCCGGAACAATGGTTTCATTTTCCAGTTGAATATTGTCGGCTTCAAGTTTTATTTCGGTTTCAGCAGTACTGGTGGTATCGCCCAAATTTAAATAAATTTCATTCAGTTCATTTTTTTCATTTTCAGATGAAATTGGTTTTTTTTCAAAAGCTATTGTTAATTTTTCTTCAACATCCTGAACATCAATTTTGGGCTGAACAATGTTGATATTGTCTTCCACAAATTTCAAAACCGACAAAGTTTCATACAATTTTTGTGTTTCTGTGTACAATTGCGTCAATTCCGACTTGTTTTTAAGTTTCAGAATTCGGTGTGCAATACTGATTAATTCGGCTTCTAATCTTTTTTTCATAACTTTTGTAATTATAATGATTTTGACTTGACTTTTTTAATAAATTTGTTTCCGCTACAAAGTAAAAAAAACTAATTCTTTTTAAGGCTTAAAATTACAAAATGTTTCTCGAAAATACAGTAAATCAGAAAGAACAATTTGGTTGGATTGAAGTAATTTGCGGATCGATGTTCTCGGGAAAGACCGAAGAGCTTATTCGCAGGCTCAAAAGAGCACAATTTGCCAAACAAAAAGTAGAAATTTTCAAACCTTCGATCGACACCCGATATGATGGGGAAATGGTGGTTTCGCACAACAAAAACGAAATCCGTTCAACGCCGGTTCCGGCAGCCGCCAATATAGCTATTTTAGCTCAGGGTTGTGATGTTGTTGGCATTGATGAGGCTCAGTTTTTTGATGATGAGATTGTAAAAATCTGTAACGATCTTGCTAATTCAGGCATCAGAGTTATTGTTGCGGGACTGGACATGGATTTTAAAGGCAATCCGTTTGGTCCTATGCCAGCCCTTATGGCTACAGCCGAATATGTTACAAAAGTGCATGCTGTCTGCACCAGAACGGGCAACCTTGCCCATTATAGTTTTAGAAAAACCGACAACGACAAACTTGTTATGCTGGGTGAAACCGAAGAATATGAACCTTTGAGCAGAGCCGCCTATTTTAATGCGATGCAAAAAGGTTGATTTTTTTTAACCTATACCTTTTTTTATGAGCCTGTCCGATATAGTAATACGATTTTAGTGTTGTTTTTGTCTGCTTTTTCGTCAGTATAATTTTGAAAAGCAAAGTAATTCTATTAAATATTTATTTGAATATTACATAATGCGATCTTTAATTTATTTTTTTTTAAAATTTAAACAATTAGGAACAATTACTAAAATAAATTTAAAATTTGTTTTTTTTTTAAACACGACTTTTACTAATAAAAAAAAAGGCACAAAAACTATTATATTTTATTACGTTTTTGATTGCCTGTAATTTTGCTTTTGGACAGATTTCTTTGACGGCAACCGAGCGAACCTGTGAGCCAACGAATTACAATACTTTACAATCGGCATTTGCAGTCGTAAATGCTGAAACATAAATCGGAATGATTACTATAGGCATTACAGCAAACACTACATATTATGTTTCTGCGAGCCTGAATGCGAGCGGAGGAGCGGCGCTTATTCTATCACAATTGACCATCTTGACGGATTGATTGCTGCAAATCAAGAAGTCTATTTAAAGGACAATTTGCTAGGGACATTTCACAATATCAAACAAAGTGCTTATAATTTTTCGAGTGAAACTGGAACTTTCAACAATCGTTTTGAAATTACGTACAATTCAGTTCTTAATACAAAAGATTTATCCATCGAAAATGCAATTTCAGTAATCAAAATTAAAGAAAAAGTTATTGTAAAATCGCCTTTAAAAAAGATTTCAAAAGTGTTGGTTTTTGATGTTCTGGGCAGAAAATTACTGAATTTAAAAGCCAATAATAAAAATAATGTTGAAATCGAAAACCTGAGTGTTTGTAAGCAAACATTAATTGTAAAAGTAATTTTAGACAATGGACAATCTTTTTCTAAAAAGATAATATATTAGATTTGGATTAGAATTATTATTAAAATAAAAATGCTTTATTAATTTCAAAACTTTGAAATCAATAAAGCATTTACTGTATTATAAAAAATAAAATTCTAATAATAGAAATTTAGAAGCCAAAACTAATTCCGCTGTAAACTCCAATAAAATAGGGTCTAAATCCTAATGAATTGTCCGTAAAAGTATTGATTTGATATTTAAAAGTAGGTTCTAATCTGGCTTGGAATGATTTCCAGAATTGGTACCTGAATCCAACGCCGAAATTAGAACTAAAATGAACATCACGCAAATTATTGGCTTGTCCAAGGTTTGAGGTCATAGCTTCCGATTGCATTAAAATTTCATTTTCGGCTAAAAACAGAGTGCTGAAACCACCAATCAAATCTATTGAAAATTTCTTATTCAAAACTGCATAAGACAGTTCCAGTGGCACTTCAAAGTATCCCATCCTCTGAGAAATGGCACCTTCAGAAAATATTTGAGCTGAAATTTCTGATGCCGCCGAAGGATTCATTACTGATGATCTGCTGACAATCTCAAGTCCGACACCATTGTTGGCATTTGTCATGTTTTGCATCGTAGCGGGTTTTCCCAATCCGGCTCTGAAAAATACGTCGTTGGTAGAATAGGACATCACAAATTTATTCACACCACTACGAATAGAAAGTTTTTTTGAAATGGCATAGCCCATTCCGAATCCCAGACTTAAATTGGTTTCAAACGTTTTGTTATAGGAGTTTAAAACGGGATCTATTGGAGATTCTTTTACGTTAGAATTAAAAAATACTGGAGCGACATTCGATGTAATTTGCCATTTATTGCTTTTTGGAACAATTTTCTTTTTTTCAGCATCTTTTTTCATCTGTAATTCCTCTAACGGATTTGGTTTTTTTAATGCAACAGCAATAGAATCGGTTTTTTTATTATTAACCAATTTTTCAACATTATTTTCAGCAATGTTTGAAAAACTGTTTTTTTCAATATTTAAATTATCTGAATCTTCATTTTTTAAATTAGTTTTTTTTGTTTCTAAAACTTCAGCAACTGAATTTTTATCATTTCCCAAAACATTTTTAATGTCATTTGTTTTTGATTCTGACTTATCGTTGTTTGACGTAATCAATTTTTTATCAACGCCAATAGATGCATTTGTTGCACCAATTGCAATCTCCTTTTCCGAAGTTGGATTTCGAAGCTGACCTGACGGATCTGAAGCAGATTTTTGAAGTTGTTTTTGCTTTTTCATATCAACTTTGTCAAGACTTACAATTGCATTATTGTTATTTTTCTCTTTTCGAATTGAATTTTGAATTTGTTTTTTTGCTACGGCATTTTCAGATTTGACGATATTATTATTTTTATTTTTCTCTTTTACAGCTGAATTTTGAATTTGTTTTTTTGCAGCAGCTTTTTCAGAATCAACAAGATTATTATTATTATCTTTTGAAATTGAAGTTGGCTTTTGAAGTTGAAATTGATCTTTACCAAAATTAATATTATTATAAATTGCAAAAAAAGCAATTAATAAAACTGCCGCAACGCCAGAAAATTTATACCAAAAAGGGATTATTCTCTTCTTATTATTTTTATCGCGAAGTGCCAATTCAATATTTTTCCAAACTTCTATATTGGGCTTTATTTCAAAATCTTTAAACTGCTCCTGAAAGAGTCTGTCTATGTTTTTTTTATTTTTCATTTTGCCGATGGTACAGTTTTTTTACCATTAAAAGTATCTATTTTATCTTTTAAAATTATTCGTGCTCTGGCCAGATTTGATTTGGTTGTTCCGGTTGTGATGTTCATCATTTCAGCAATTTCTTTGTGAGAATAATCATCTAATACGTACAAATTAAATACAAGCCTATATCGTTCAGGCAATTCCTGAATGCAACACAACAAAAAGTCCATTGAAATATTATCGTCATCCAGTTCAACTTCTTCTATAATTTCCTGAGTAATATCGTCGGTAATGACTTCTAAATAGCGAGCACTTTTAAATTTCTGAAGTGCATTATTAATCATTATTCTTTTTGCCCAGCCTTCAAAAGAGCCTTTAAAAGAAAATTGATGAATTTTATTATATATTATGAGGAAGCCGTCTTGCAAATTGTCCTGAGCTTCAACATAATTGCATGAATATTTGAGACATACCCCAAAAAACTTTGCCGAAAACAATTTATATAATTGTTCCTGAGCTTTGGGATTATTATTCTGACAATCTAGGATGAGTTTTTCTAAACCCACGTTTTAATTTTTTTAGGATTAAATTACTGGAATTTCAATATTTTCAAAAAGATCAGCCCCGTTTGCATCTTTTCCTTTATAGAATTTAAAGATGTAGGTACCGTTACTTGTTGCTTTAAAATTAAAAGTTTTTTCAACAATAGTATTATTTAAAATTGGGCAACTGATGTTTTGGAGCACTCTGGTTTGCACAGCAATGATGCGTTTATTCAAATCTTTTTCATAATACAAACCGTCAAAAAAATGACATTCCGTTGGTTGTAGGTATCTTATGGTAATGGCTGCTGTTTCACCAATCGTAAAAGAAGCCGGGGTTACAAAACTGTCTATCTTAAGCATTTCATAATGGTAACTTATATTTTCATCGTCACCCAGACTGCAGGAAGTTATAAAAATCAGGGCGCATATAGCTAAAATTAAATTTTTCATTTTTTTGGTTAATTTATTTAAACAAATATAAGATTTAAAAATATTGTTTTGGTTGCGTTTGATCTAAAAAAAATCACGCTCGAAGCGTGATTTTTTTTTTGCATTGTAAACCTTCAGCCAGATTTAACAACTTTTAAAAAGTTGTCAAACCTTATCAATCCAATTTTCCTAAATTTATGAGTTTGCAAGATCTTTAATATGTGCTTTTATTTTAGCTTCGAGTTCGTCTGCCATTTCGGGATTGTCTTTTATTAATCCTTTTACTGCGTCTCTGCCCTGACCCAATTTTGTTTCGCCGTAACTAAACCATGAACCTGCTTTTTTAATAATTTCAAATTCGACTGCCAAATCCAAAATTTCACCTGTTTTTGACACGCCTTCACCATACATAATATCGAATTCTGCTGTTTTGAAAGGTGGTGCAACTTTATTTTTTACGATTTTAACTTTGGTTCTGTTTCCAATTACATTGTCGCCATCTTTAATTTGCGAAGAACGACGAATGTCAATTCTTATCGACGCATAAAATTTCAGTGCATTTCCACCAGTTGTCGTTTCTGGATTTCCGAACATTACGCCAATTTTTTCTCTCAACTGATTGATGAAAAAAACAGTACAATTTGTTTTACTGATCGTTCCGGTCAGTTTTCTCAATGCCTGCGACATTAATCTTGCATGCAGCCCCATTTTTGAATCGCCCATTTCGCCTTCGATCTCACTTTTTGGCGTCAGAGCTGCAACAGAGTCAATAACAACAATGTCGATAGCTCCCGAACGAATTAAATTTTCGGCAATTTCAAGCGCCTGCTCGCCATTATCTGGTTGAGAAATAATTAAATTTTCAATATCTACACCCAATTTTTCAGCATAATTCCTGTCAAAAGCATGTTCTGCATCAATAAAAGCTGCAATTCCTCCCGCTTTTTGGGCTTCGGCGATTGCATGAAGTGTTAACGTGGTTTTTCCTGAAGATTCCGGACCATAAATTTCAATAACACGCCCTCGTGGATAACCGTTTACGCCAAGTGCCAGGTCAACGCCAAGCGACCCGGAAGAAATGGCTTCGACTTCCACAATTGCTTTGTCGCCCATTTTCATTACTGTTCCTTTTCCGTATGTTTTGTCTAGCTTATCTAAAGTTAGTTGTAAAGCTTTTAATTTTGCTTCTTTTTCCGAATTTACTTTTTCCGAAACATCTTTTGCTGCCATTTTCTAAATTTTTATGTTTTATTAGAATTGTAAAAATACTTTTTTTTTATGTAGTTTCAAATATCTTTTGGCAAAAAAAAAGAAATTATCAATAAATTCAGTCCAATTTTCTAAAAAATTTTAGTGCGTCACATTTATAATGTACTTTTGTATAGATTTTGTTAACAATGGAGAAAATAATTTCGTATCCTTTATCTATTTTCAGTTTATTATTATTTCTATTAATTTTGGTGATTTTTCATCCGATTCAATGGATTTGTTTCAATCTTTTTGGCTACCAAGCCCATAAAAAAAGCGTTGATTATTTGAATTTTTTATTATTAAAGGTCGGACATTTTATTGGTAACACTTACAGGTTTGAAAACAGAGACACAATTCCAAAAAATGTTCCAATTATTTTTGTTTCCAATCATCAAAGTATGTATGATATAGTGGGCTTAATATGGTATTTGCGAAGATTTCATCCAAAATTTGTGAGTAAAAAAGAATTAGGAAGCGGCATTCCCAGCATTTCATATAATTTGAAACACGGTGGCTCGGTTATGATTGACCGCAAGGACCCCAAGCAAGCCATTCCCGCAATAGCAGCTTTAGGAACCTATATCGAAAAAACAAAACATTCAGCAGTAATTTTTCCAGAAGGAACTAGGTCTAAAAACGGAAAACCCAAAGAATTTTCGCAAACGGGATTGAAAATTTTGTGCAAAAATGCTCCATCTGCCTATATTGTTCCAATAACAATTAACAACTCATGGACTTTTGTTAAATACGGCTTTATCCCGTTTGGACTCATTAATCCGATGGTTTTTACGGTTCATAATGCTTTTGCTGTTAAAGATTTTGACTTTACTGTTTTGATGCAAAAGACAGAGCAAGCAATAATAAATTCAATTAAATTATAAATAAAATTTATCTTATGTCATTAAAAAATGTTAGACTAGAAGTAATGCAATTTCTAGAACATAAAGTTGAAAGTTTTGTAGAACAATATTTGATTCCAATTGAAAAAATTTGGCAACCAACCGATTTTCTGCCAAATTCTGAAAGCGATACCTTTTTTGATGAGGTCAGGGAACTTCGGGAAATCGCAAAAGATTTACCTTATGATTTTTGGGTTGCATTAGTGGGCGACACCATTACCGAAGAAGCACTACCTACCTACGAGTCATGGCTGATGGATGTTGAGGGCGTAGATAATGTTGAACGAAATGGATGGTCAAAATGGGTGCGACAGTGGACCGGCGAAGAGAATCGTCATGGTGATTTGCTTAACAAATATTTATATCTTTCGGGTAGGGTAAACATGCGAGAGGTAGAAATAACAACCCAGCACCTCATTAATGATGGCTTTGACATTGGCACGGGTCGCGATCCTTACAAAAATTTTATTTATACAAGTTTCCAGGAATTAGCTACTTATGTTTCGCACAACAGGGTTTCGCAGCTTGCCAAATCTTTTGGAGACAATAAACTTTCAAAAATGTGCAAAATGATTGCTGGCGACGAAATGCGTCATCACCAGGCGTATAGCGAGTTTGTAACCCAAATTTTTAAAATTGACCCAAGTGAAATGATGATTGCTTTCCAGCAAATGATGAAAAACAAAATCGTTATGCCAGCAGGATTTCTTCGGGAATCTGGAAATAAAATAAGCGCTGCCTTTGAAAATTTTTCTGATTCAGCACAACGAATCGGAGTTTATACTGCAGCGGATTACGTCGATATTTTAGAAAAATTAAATATAAAATGGGAAATTGATAAAATTTCCGGTTTGACGGATGAAGCAGAAAAAGCAAGAGATTATTTAATGAAATTGCCAGCAAGAATGGCAAGAATTTCAGAAAGATTAATCATTCCTGCCGAATCTCACATTTTTAAAT